>Ga0181612_183419_pt1 | contig 23724 bp, 11 predicted proteins | sample HoacroProtozoa21_FD_119630 | JGI IMG/M metagenome (GOLD analysis project Ga0181612, IMG submission 119630) | Hoatzin crop microbial communities from Cojedes, Venezuel. Combined Assembly of Gp0051906, Gp0051904, Gp0051908
CTGTGATTCTGTGATTCTCTAGTTTTCTGCCTTTAAAATGGAGATGATGGCACCAAGTTCTGCAGCTCTGTGATGCACAGATGTTTTTCCACATAAATTGGTATTATTTAATTTTCTGTAGATTTCTTCTTTTTTCCATTGGCACTGATCTCCAGTTATTTCTTGACTTCTGTGTTAGATTACATACATACCAGGCTGCACAAAATGCAACACCTATACCACACTTGCTTCTGGATAGATTACATGTATGCAAAGGTTCATAGCAATCCCCTTTTCTCCCTGGGGATTAAGTGAAACTGCAGGGTTATACCAGTGCCCTAAGCAGAGTTACTTTCACTCTTACAGTGGGGATGACGGATTTAAGACACCGAGTCATTTCTGGTACCACTGCCCTGGAGTGCTTTTTTTTTCTTTAATGAATTCATCCTTTTCAGCTATTCTGGGGTAAAAAAATCTTTCTTCTTCATGGTTGTGTTTGTTTTACTTTTGAGGTGTGATCAAAGTCAGTTCTGGCCGTGTAATCATTTAATGCATTTTGGCTGCAGTTTCAGCCGCCTTTGAAATTTATCCCGTTCTCTTGCCTGTGACAGCAAAACTTTACCTCCAGGTAGTAGAGGAAGCTTACAAACCCTTTTACATCTCACATCTGCTTTCAGCCCATTAATCACCCAGATTGTAGACAGCTTCTTCCCTCTCTCATTGAGTGTGACTTTGTCTAGACTAGGAATTAAAGAGTGAATTTTAACATGGTCCAGCTAACATGTTTAAATGTTAACCAGGCTGTGTATCCTTTAACTCATGTTCACCCAGGCAAGTTAAACACTTAAGAAGAAATTATGCTTCAACATGACAAGTTTAGCATGTGCCAAAAGATGCTCTCCCTTGTTTAAATTACAGGTAAAATCCTGGCCCTTACAAAATCAACATAAATTTGCTATTGACTTCAAATGACCCAGAATTTCCCCTGTAACTTTAAGAATACATTAATCAGAACAACTTGAGTAAGAGCGCCTACTTCTTACTATAGCTCCGATTTAGGAGCTCAGAATTACACTGTGATTCCACACCACTCTAGCCCAACTGCACAGAGATGTTAAACCAGAGCTTCTAGCTGTGGAAGCTCAGAAGTAGAATAGTAACCAGCATGTCAAGTATTGCTTCACAAATAGTAGACAATTCACCTTTTAAGATTAATTGTAAAAAGTCTACCGGTTTTATTCTCCTCACAATCCTGGCTGCTTATTTCCACCTTTCCCCAAAGACTTTCAATAAGCTGGGATAGAAGTCACCTTCTCTATCAGGAGTAGTCCTGCCATCAGTGGTTTCTCCCCAGCCTCCGGGCTCATTTTTGTGTGCCAACCTGGCACTCACTCAACTGTCATGAGTAGTGAACCAGCCATTGCTATTGCTATGCTCTCATTTGGGGTGCTGAAACCTCTAGCAGAGGAGACCTCATCTGGGGGTGGAGGTTCTTTGTGTTTTTCAGTTCAATCAGGTTTTGGGTATACAAAGCAAAGTTAACACTACTCATTTATTCAGAAGGCTCTGAAGAGATGTGACAGAGACATAGACAAACTTAACCGTAAATGAAGGTCCAAGGAAAGGGGAAGAAAACTGTGATGGAGGAAACAGACAGGCTTTGTGCATGGTAAACTTTTCACCAGGAGCACACAAAGCCATTGAATCAAAGACTCACTTGTAGACAAAGCCAATGCATTAGTATGGGCATGTACTTCTGTTTCCAGATTCTGAACTTTTAAAAGTGGATTAGGGATGATGGAGAACTGGGTCCTGCCAGCTTTCACCTCCTAAGAGAGATAAGGCCAGCATCACCTCTGTTCTCTGGTTTTGGAAGAAAGCATTTTGTTTTAAAGTATCCATTTGATTAATAAGCTTTGTATAAATGATTAATAAGCCATCAAAGTCTTTAATATCATTTTAACTTGGGTTTTGTTTACTCTCTATTTGCCATCTAAAAAGTGTTTATGCAACACTGTGAGGCAATGCATATTTATCAAAGACTGCAGGTTAATGGAGGATGATCAGGAAAGCAGAGAGAAAACATGATTTGCCTATTAAGTTGAATTAGCAGTATTTAGAGGAAAAATGCATGGTAACTGTTACTCAGCTTCTGCAAAGCCTTAAATCATCATCTTATATCAACGCAGTGCCTTCTGTCCCAAACTACATTACAAGCTATGAGATAATCATTTCACATTACCTTCAAAACTCATCCACCTCTTGAGAGGCATATAGAAACTATGAAGCAACTTCACACAATAATTTTGGCTATTAAAATGAACTCGGACACAGCATCAGAGTGAAACAACAGGCCGAACAATGTAAAGCAGAGTGCTACCAGATAACTGGAACGTAACCAAGACATAAGGTTATGTACTAGTTTAGGGTTTTTTTTAATTACAGTGTGAGTAATACCCCACAAATGGCCAAACTATGAACACAGGGGACTTAGTGAAAGCTAGTGGAGTACAGTCACATTGCATACTCGCAATGAACTTTTCCTCTCTAGCATGGTACACTTTTCGCCTTGTTTCATAGGTGCTGTGGCATGACTAGGTAGACATACATCAGCAGCAACCAGGAATGCGCAATAAGGACGGCATTCCCTGCCAAGCAGAGCTCCACACTCGCTTTTTTGTTGTTTTTTGATTTTCCACGTCTAATGAATTTCACAGAAGAAAATATCTGCTCTCCAGATAACGGGTCTGCACTAAAGAAAGTAATCATAAAACTATGTTAATGTAACCCTGAAGTTACAAAGCTAAAGTCTGAGGCATACCAGATTCCCAAACAGTGTCCATCATTTTATAAATTCACCTTCATGCTAAGTTAGTGAAATTATAGTCTTTTCGTATAAGACTCTGATCCATGATGCCAACACAGACAACATGCAGGCCTTTTTGATTACCGCTCATTGTTGTTAAGCTGTATCTCAGAAGGAACTTTCCTACAGTTTACATAAGCCTGTCAAACTGTCATGGTCTAACAGCTCCAGAAATCCAAAGATCAGTCTCTGAGATTGTGCTAAAACTCCATAGTGACTTGACCCTGAACTTTGGCACAAGCCTGCTCTTTCCTGCTCTGTGCCTTCTCACCCACTCAAAACACACGTGTATCATATTAACAAGGAATGGAACATTTCATTATTTTCATTCAGTTCTGTGCCTTAGCAAATTTTATGTATGTTGCTGGACTGGGAGGATCAAGTTTTAACATATTCTGCGTCTCAGTGTGTACAAAAGCATAATTGTTCTATTCATTCTCATGGAATTAAGACTGCAGGTAGTATAAGCACTTGGGAGATTTCAAGGGAGTATTTATCTACACTCACCTCACCACAGGGCAAATGGGTCTCTAAAGTTTTGTTCTTAAAGCACGTAGTCTTTGAGCTTGTTTCACCATTATGATTGGTGGTCATGATCAGGGCTTTCAACTAGCGTGCTCCCACATGAAGGGCATAACCCAGTCAAGAATAAATGAACACACATACTGTTCATCAAAAGTAAGTCTGACATGTTGAGTACACAGTTGTCCTGCTTTCAGTTGGGACACAGTTAATTTTCCTTCCCGTAGCTGCTGTGTTTTGGATCTAGCATAAAAAGAATGTTGATAGTGCACTGATGTTCTTAGCTGTTGATAAGAAATTGAGGACTTTTTTCAGTTTCCCTGGTTTGGCTAGTGAGCAGGCGTGCAGGAGCTGGGATGGAGCATAGCCAGGTAGCTAAGCAATCTGGCCAATGGAACCATATTCCATAACATAGACTTCATGCTCAGTTTATAAATGGGGACTGGTCAGGGGGCAAGAACTCCCTTTTCTGTGAGCTCGGTCCTTTCTTTCCATGAGTACAATCTTTTCCCCATGAGTTTGGCGTTTTTTGGTGGATTCTGCAAAACTTGCGAGTTTGTCGAAATCTGCAAATGCTGTGAAATCCATGACTTCTGAGAAATCCATGATTGCTGCTCGAGGACTGGCTGCACAATTGGTCGTTGGGTGGTGAGAAAAGTTGTATAGCTTGTTTTGCATTTTAGTATTATTATTATTATTACCTCTGTTGTCTTATTAAACTGTCTTTATCACAACCCATGAGTTTTACTTTTTCACATTCCACTCCCCATCCCACTGCAGGGGGGCACACGAGTGAGCGAGCAGCTGCGTGGTCCTAGCTGCCAGCCAGCAGGTTAAACCATGACACTGGGATAGAAGCAGCGCAGGCATCACGCTCAGCTTCACTGCCCCATACATGGCTGTTGCGTTGGAAGTGCACATGCCCGGCCCACCCAGACAACTGAGAGCGCTGTCATCTGTACAGGTATGCTCTGTGTGCAGGCCCGTGTCATCTGCTTAAAGCCAGGTCTTGGGGCTACACTCTTACAAGTGCTTTGAGAAAATGGCTAGCTGCTCCAGAATGACAAGCCTGCTCCATCCTTTGCTCTTGTGTTGGCACCGGTGCTAAAGCAGTCACGCAGTGATCCTGTTCATGTAACTGAAAACGAATCAGATTTCACGGCACTAACCCTCCTGCAAGCTCACAGCACAGGGGGCAGCAAGGGCAGATGGAACCAGCCTCAGACAACAGCCAACTATTGCATTGGTGTAACTCCACACTCAGCCTTAAGCTGGCAAAAGTGGTATTTTTAATGTCAGAGTAATGCATCTGTACTAGACATTTCTAAGAGTGAACTATATGGTAACGAGAAAAATAAATCCTGGTGAAGACTCATTTCATGAAGAAATACCGTATGTAAAAACAACAAATCGGTTTGTTTTGTTTGTGTCAGAGCAAGAGAGGTCAGGGACAAAGGGACACTCCAATGGCAGACATCACACCCAACATTAAAGTCATTTCAATGGAATTTTTAAATGAGCAAAAAAAAAAAAAAATCCAATACCACCCTCTGTATTGGCTGGGAACACTATCTTCCATCAACCTCATTAGGAACTTGTTTAGGTTTTTCTTACGTTGAATCTGTCTTTAGAAAGAATTTTAAAGAACTAGTAAAACCATATCCAAGAAGATAAATTAAACTGCAGTTTACCATATGGAGTATTACTCATTTCTCCTGCTATCACTAGAAAACATGAACATAAGGAAGAGATTTGCAAGGCAGTGAATTTTCATACGAAACCCAGAAGTGAAAACTCCTTCCCTCATTTTTTTTTCTTTCTGGATTACACATTCTATCAGAAAAGCAGATTTTAGGCTACATTTCAAGACTATAAAACAGAGTGCTTGTAAAAAAAGATGTTTTTACAGTATCTCTCACCTTATAGAACATTTCCAGAATCAGCAATTTTATAGATATTCTGGATCTATAAAGTAACTATGCTCTACAGATTTGTCACAGATCTCCAGCTACTCAGTACAGTTCTACATGTTATGTGACTTCTGACATTGTTTCAGAATGGCTTTCTTCTGCTATCCACAATTTCCTAGCATTCTTTACGGGTAAGTCCCGCCTCTACATGGGTGTACCTCCTCTCCTTGCTGTTAAGTGTGGTGGGTTTAAAATATATTCGCAGCCAGCAGGTTTACAGCAGCACAATCTTTTATATTTGTTACCAAGGAGAAATACCCTGAGACTTTGCACTAAGATGACCCCTGGTCATTCCTGGCAGAAAAGCGCACTGTTCACTTGTTTGTTTGCTATAAAGCCAGATTCCTGGTGTCCACTACAGATTCAGGCACAGTGTGGATCACGGAACAAGTATCACAGACCAGCTCTTAACTCCTTATTAGTCTTTTATTGTGTATGACTGCTCTGATCAACACAGAAATGCAACATCTAATACAGGCTACTGTCTAGAGCTGTACATACAATAATGTTGCTCCTTAGTGCTGGACATTACAATAAAAAACATCATTTGAGGACACAGCCTTCGCAAATCTTTTTGTATCTTGTTTAGGACTGAACGTTCAGTAAGAATCGAGAGACCACAAAGCAATGCCAACTTTAAAGATAGCAACTTTATAATCCAGGTCTTCACTGGGTAGAATTAACTACTATTTGTGAGTATTATTAATTCTCCTTTTATCCCATTTAAGCTTCATAAAGTAAGGTTCAGGAATTTTAACAGTGGAAGGCTGGTGTCATGGGGAAGACAATTCACCAGCAACTTCTCATTCCACATGAAAAATGGGCATAAAAGTGTGTCATCCATGCTGAAAAGAAAATGCCACTTGAATAACTCTTCTTTCAAGTATGAACGTAGGGAGTTTGGCTGCATTATTGCCTTGGGCTGGGAAGTTTCCAGAAGCCCGTTGACTGCAGGGTGTGCTAACACTCAATTTGCTCCTGCTCCCTGGCTGCCTCGGGCAGGGAGACTGAAAATACTCTGCCAGTGACAGGTCAGCAAAAAGGCATGCCACGGCCTCCTCTCTCTTCATGCCCTTTCCCTGGTGATAATTGAGGCATAAACATCCAAATCAAACAATTCAACCTACTTTATGCATTTCAAAGGAGCAAAAAATGCACAAGCCAAAATATACATTGCTAGCTCAACTTCATACAAAATTTATTTTTTTTATACATGGATAGTTCCGACCCTGAAAATGATTTGCATTGCTCCATAACTAAGTTATTAATAATTTAATGCTAAGCTAAAAGTCTGATCCCATAGTATTTATTTTATAGAAGCAAACATGGTCTTCACAAAATAAGTGTTTTCAGTATTGTGCAAAAAAAGAACATCCTGGAAGATGAAAACAGAGCAATGTATGAGGCAAATAAAGTAAGATGTTACGACCAAGCAATACATTAATCAGCTGCACGAAAAGCAAGTGCGAACAAGTGGTAATGCCTTGCCACGGATGTTGCTCATACTTTTCCGCATGAGGCAGAAGGTATTTTAAGGTAAAAATTCGTTTGGCGATCACTGCTCTAAACTATTTCACCGCTCAGGTGAAATCAGAAATTCACCCCTTCCTCTCTCCATCCCTCAAAATAAATGCCACACTTTCAGCTTTTGAAAATTTCTGGCAGAATGATAGCTTTCACTCTTTTCATGAAGGAAATTTGTTTCTAAAGTCAGATAAGGGAAAATACAGATCACACTGAATGCTCACAGTTTGTGTTCCTTCAGGAATCATATTACTTGGATAAAATGGGAGTTTCAATACTAGAAGAAACATATTTCAGCCCTGTCTCCGCCCCTCTCTCCCCCCGTAAAACAGGCAGACTGATACAACTGGCTCCGTTCAGAAGCAAAGCCAGCAGTTCCATTCAGTCACCTTTAAATATATCAATGTATTTCTCCTTTAGCTTCTATTAGGTAGACACATATTTCAATCAAATTATACTTTAAGGTTTAAAAAGCACTTGCTGATATTTAAACTGTATCCTTCTCTCCTTTAAATAAACCTAATCCTACAAGGGAATGGGAAATTTACGAGCAAGACTGTTACTCCTCTAGGTAGGAAAAAGGAACTGGAAAATTCCAGCCATCACCACAGTAACTCAATCTAACTATAGCGCTGTTCAGTTAACCAACAAAACCAGAAAGCTTCATATTAACAATTATGTGATAAAGCTAACTGATGTAATAAGTATCTTTACTTACATTTAAGAAAGGCCTCTATCATTCCACTCCCTTTTTCTTTTTTTTTTTCCTGGAAAGGATTTAAGCAAGCTATCCTGATGAATGTAGAAGTGTAACTGCGTATTTTCTTTTGGTAAAGAAAAGCAACAATTAAGAAATTTACACACAATCCTAAATTCCTGTCAACAGAACAGGAAAATAGCTGTGTCATTCAACTTACATGTCTTCTAACCTAAAATGCTACCAACACCTCATTTTTGTGTGTAACTTCTCTATTCTCTTCCAGTTAATAGTACATTCAATAGGGTTTACATATATCAAAAAGCACAACACACTTTAAACATTGTTGAAGGCAGTCTCATGTAACTGCCTATAAAAACCTATTTCAGCTAAGCCCAAACTGCACTAAAAAACAGTGATAAACCTGGTAATAAAATATAACTTATCAAGCTTTAAAAAAACTCCAAGTAGGTATTATAAACATCTCACTGAAATGAAACATGATCATGTACCTAAGTTTAACATTAAAATTTATTTGCAAACTATAATGACACAGAAAACAGGTCTATTTGTGACAATATAACTTAAAAAGCATTTCCCACAGCTCACTGCTCTTGGTTCTGAGTTGGGAGTCAACCACCTACATGAAGAGTCACAGCTACAAAGGAACTTTTATGCTAATAGTAATCATGAATATGATATCAATTCTGTATCTGCAATATATCATCACCATACTACTGTATCATAAAAATTGCCAGTTGACGCATTAATTAAATTATCCTAAGCACAGGCTTCTGAAAGCTAACATGTTCTATCCAGGTAGCTACCCAGAGCTCTCATTCAGACCATCTGAATTCAGTCTGGAAATTATTTCCTGCTGGAAAGCAATATATAACTTTCACCAAGATGAGTTTCACTGCTCCCCAGAACCTTCAAACAGATGAATAAGGAATTTTTGCATGTATTCATCCATCAAGTCTTGTCATTTTTAAAGAAAACACCAAAAGAAACCAAAACCAAAGCAGCACAGCAAAGCCCTGGGCTTCCCTTGCAAAATACCTCTGTGTAGATAGGTGTGCTCTAATTTTCTAGTTATAATATGGAAGATTATCTGCATATTAAAACAAAAACCCTTTCAAAGATTGGAATCTGCCAAGATTTTCAAATATCACAGTATTGCACCACTTTCACAATTAGATCTTGAAGTGCTAGGGAGAAGAAAAGGAGGCATGCATTTTTTATTTCTTCTGCGATGAGAAAACAGTTACCACAAAGTAGAAACTAAAGTATATTTTAGCTATTTAAAACTTAAGCTACCACCAGATACAGCTTTGTGGGTTGGGGTGTTGTTTTTTTTTTTTCCTAAATATCTGACAGATTTTGCAGCTCAATATATGACGTTCATATAGAAATAAACATACAGCTTGGCAGATAACACACATACATACACATATACTGACTGGAAACGCATTTGGTTTTCCATTTGGTCCCCCCCTCTACACGCATTAACATTGCCGTATGTTAAAATAAGGTAACTTACAAGTGTCTGTTTGGAGAGTACTTCCCATTCAGTGTTGCAAGCTAACTAAAAAACGCTCAAATTCCTGCTACATTCAATCTCTTAGACATGCGAACTAGTAGACAAGCATGTCTGAATAAAAATCCTGGAAGTTAGGCATAGTTACAGTAAGTAATAAATCAGTAAACACTTAATTTCTGCCTAAAATGAAGTTTCTATTTAAAATGTTAACTTGAATGCTACAAATGTTGTATGCTACATTGTCCATACTGTGAATTATCGAATGCTGGTTTTAAAAAATAAAAAAGTGTTTTTCCAAAGGAGGAGGAAATGATTTATGTCTAAAGAAAAACAGTTTTTAAAATGTATAAGAATGACTCACCAGCCTCCAGGGAAACTCATTCCTTACCAAAAGCTTGACACACCAACAACAAAAAACAGACAAGGATGTGAGGTACAACCCTTTTCTCTCGGAAGCTGCTCCCCAATGAGTACTGCACAACCCCGACCCAGAGAAAAAGCAACTTGGCTGTCAGGATCACTGGCCTCACAGAAAGCTGATACCGGAGTGACGTCAGGCATTTCTGAAATCTTACTGCAGCTCCAAATCATCGAGTCCTTTCTACCAATAAAATCTCTACACTCTAGATGATGGAAGACATAGCATTTAACAACAGGATTAAGTTTCAACAGGACCCAACAGTAAAGATTTTTAAGAACATGTCACAGGGTTAGACAAAACACTGCGGTCAGGAAAAGTGAAAAAGAACAGATGCTGGCTATGTTACCTAAATACACTTTTCTAATTTACCTTCAACCCAAAAAGTTTTTGTTTGTTGCAGCAATAGTCACAAAACATTTCCTGAGTTGGAGGGGAAGGGCAAAGCCCAGACCAGCACAGCACTGGGCATCTGTCTACAGGGCTCCAGCTAATCCAGATGAGAATGCCCCAGCTCTGCACGGCAGCCCTCAGCAGGGCTGCCTTTCTCACTCTCTCTACCTCCTTCTGCCCCAAAGTTTGTCCCACCATCCTTTCTCTCACCCTGCATGCCTTGTCCCAGTTGCAGGGAGTATTTGGAAGCACAGTGGACTCTAATCTAAGGTCCTCAGCAAGCACTTGCCTAATTCCACTGGGAAACAAAAGGTGAGGAGACTGGATGAAAAGAAAAAAAATAATACTCAGTAAAAACATAATCCTTGTGTGCCAAGATCAGGAACTTTGATACTGAAATGGATCCATCCAAACTACTAATGCAGGATGTGAAGTTATAAACACTGTGAAGAATACCACGGAAAGAAAAGGCACGATCATAACAGAGGTACTGAAGAAAATTTCAATACAGGAAAGAAAAACGATAGACTAACATTCTGCTTTAAAAGTACAGATCAAAAGGAGATGAACAGTATGAATAAGTTATGTGGTACATAAAATTCACTTTTGCAAAAGTAAAAACTAGAGCTGCAGTTGCAGGGACGGCTGGGGTCTTCTACAAATTCCAAAATTTAGACTAGAGTACAGACAGAGATCTTCCATATTAAAATCATAAGCATCGAAGATTATCTTCATGAATACTTTCAAATTAACATCACACATCTTTAAATATGACAGTCCACAGATTTTCAACAATCCTGAACCTCCAGGATGCTAATTTAGAGTTGGTTACTAATCACCGGGGGCACTGTGTGGGAAAGTACTGCCTTCAGTCAACTGGACTGGGGGCAGCATAAGCCTTTCAGTACTGAAGAAATTTTTTGACGTTATAATTAGTGAAATTATCTGAGACCTGTAAAGAGAAGAATCTTGCAGCAAAAGGTTCAAAATTCACAAGATAAATCCCTATTTTTTAAAAACGATCCAGCATGAGTAAGATGAGAAATTCTAAGGAAAGGATAAAAGAACAAACCAGAAAGAACACATGCCTTCAAAGTAAAGAAATGGCAACTCAAGTTAGACACTGAAAATGTTCTTCTGACAGAAGGAATAAGGACTGAGAAAAAAAACCAAACCAACAAACTGGTATGCAGTCACAAAAGGGTTAAAATGGGCGTTAGCCAAGATGGGGACCAAAACCTGAGTAATGTTCTTCCTCAGTTTTCAGTGTAAGCAGTATCAACGATGGGAGCTGGGAGGCAGAATGAACTAACAGAAAATGCCTGGGAGCAGGCTGCCATAGAGGCAGGGAAGAAACTGGTTAAAGAGAAGCAGCCAAATGCAAAAGCAGGAACCAAGTGACGCACAGAAGATGACTTCCAGAATTCTATCCCGCTCAGAGTACTAACTTAAAATTAGTATTTTATTAGTAACTGAAAAGAAAGGCATATGTAATGAAGTCTGATGGTGACAAAGCCAAGGGGTATCATGGAACATACGTGCTGTATTTGATAAAATATGTGAAATAGATGAGCTTCATTCAGAAGGAAATGGATGATCAAGAGGAAGCAGGAACGATGGTGGAACAAAATTCAGGAGTACAAACGTAAGATGATACCCCTAACTAACAAAATATCCTTTGCAAAATAGACAGGAAAGTGAAGGGCATCGTGTATGCACGCAGATGGTTCTAACCTGAGATATCTACCTCTGTGTCCTGTGACTACTTCTGTGATAAAACATGGAGAAGTCTGCACTTCCCGCTGACTTTTTTTCGTCGCTTTTCTAATGGGTCCATAATCTGAGAAAGGTTGAAAGGCAGTAGAATCAGAATATGATTAAGTAATGTACCTATGTCAATTAGTTATCCCTATTAGTTTAAACTAGGGAAAAATACAAGTTTACCAATTCACTCTAAGAGAGCAGATTACAGGAATAAGCCTCACCTGGCAAAGCAGTATGAAGTAGAACAGGACTACAGTACATAAAGATGATTCTAAGCTGTGTAGATAAAACACTAGGAAAGGTAAGGAAAACGTGAGGCTAGAACGAACAGATAAAAGTTGTCCAAGATATGTAAATTGGAAATGAAGAGTTTTAAAGCGAGGCTGGTCTTGTTAATGGCTGAGATCACACTTATCTGTGTCAGAAAGAGGTTGGCTTCAAAATCCACAAGTGCTAACCGTTAAGGCAAGTGACCTGTTTTGAAACAATTTCATCTGTCACACTTACAATGGCAGAAGTCTGGAGTGCAAAACCTGAACAGAGGTGTTTCCAGAAAGGTATGGAACAGAAGACTTGAAGCCAAAATCTAACAATGCAGAAATCAGTTGAAAAATTCAGGAGTTTTACCACCAGTCATGTCTTCAGTGGTTGACACTAGAGACTATGTTTCCCTTTCTCACTTGCTTGCATGTTTCGTGTACAAAATTGATCCACTGCTTGAAATTAAGTTGGCAAACATTTCTTCCCTTTCTGTTAGCATACCATAAGCTTCACAGAAGTAATTAACCTCCTGTTAGTTCCATGGCATTAATGCCCCCCTTTGCAAGAGCTGTGCTATTTCCAGAAGAATCTAAGTTTCACTAATAGCCTCCAGCCCTGATTTCAGAGTTGAGATTTGATAAAGCATTAACACATGATGCCTGAAGACAAAGACAAGCAGGACCAAGGCAGCTGGAAGAGAGAAGAACTAACAGGTTTGAGACATTGTAGCTCACCATCAGGTAAGGACTGATTTTGAACAGGTGAAAAACTTAGTATTAAATAACACCAACTTTCACCACCTTTCTGCCATTTTCCAGTTTTTGATTTCAGTAAAAACAAAAAATAGTTACTTCACAGCAAAATCTAACCCCCCACTTCCAAATGGCCTGCAAACTGAGATAACACCTAGTGCTGAAGCATTATAATTTTAAACAAATAGTTTAATATCATAAAAATGTAAGATAGCTGAGATCAATTCTGAAAATTTAAATTAGAGTAGGGCAACTGGTCACATTTTGTCACTGTTGAGCATACTATCCTGAAGTTATGGACTGTTCCAGTAAACCTAATTTGCTCTTTTTAAGTTAGAAGAAAAATTATTTTGATTTTCAGTCAAGCTAATATAAAGACAAAACAAGATAATAGGCCAAAGGAGCAGGGGAAAATAAAATTGCTCTGGGTACATATGTACAGATAACCACATGGCAACCTTACCTATATTTGCCAGAGAATTCAGGGTTTTATGTGCATATTATTACTAAGGTCTTTAGACGTCTAGTTTAGGGAATGCGCTTCTGATGAATGCAACAGGCTGTCCTACAGACAGTCTCAGGATAAGCACTGTGCTGTATAAAAACCTTCAATCAAAAAGATTTTCCATGTAAATGAGACATACAAAAATGTAAGGTGGACAAGACCCCTGGTGGGGTCAAAGATAAATTCAATACCAGGTCAGGCTGCAAAGGCCCTTGCCCAGCTGAGTTTCAAAAATCTTCAGGAATGACGATTCCATAGCCTCTCTCCACTCAACAGCATCACAGTTTGTTTTTTTACTGTTATCTTTTATTTTCATTTTAACCTGTTAGAATGTACTTTATTGCAATTTATGACCATTGCCTCCTGCCCCTTCTTTGTGCACTTCTGAAGAGAGTCCATCTTCTCTACAAAGCTCATGTAGGTAACGAAAGGCTGCAATTATGTCCCTGTTCTTGCCTTTTCTTCTTCAGACTAAACACACCAATCTCCTTCAGCTCCTTCCTGTACATCATGTGTTCTGGCTCTGCAACCGTGCTAGTGCTGGATTCACTCATGTTTCTCTCTCACTCTTACTGATGTGATGAAAACCGGACATATTATTGTAGAGATAGCCTCAAAAGGCATGGATTAAGGGGAATAACCACCACCTTCACCAAGGCAGCTCAAGACACGGTTAGCCTTCATCACTGTCACAGCACAACACTCACGTTCAGCTTGCTGTCGGCCAGGACCTGCAGGCCATTTTCCAGGATGCTGCTCCTCCACCTGCGCATTTGCCTTTGCTGAACTTCAGCATGTTCCAGTCTGCTCACTCCCACAGTGTGCTGAGGTCCCTGTGAATGACTGCCTTGCCCTCCAGCATACCGATCCCTCCTCCCAAGGGTGGTGTTATCTGGGAACTTGCTGATGGTGCATTCTGCCTCACGGCCTAACTTGCTGATGAGTGTTAAAACAGTTTCAACCCCAGTATCAACTCCAAGAAAGACTTATTGTAAACAGCCACTCATTTAAAACTTCAAACTATTGATTGCTACTCCTTAAGCCCCATGATGCACCCAGTTTTTCACACAGCTTGTAGTCCATTCATCCAATCCATACCCCGTCATTTGGATACAAGGACACCACATGAAACTACATCAAAAGCCTTGCTAAAGGTAAGTGGCATTCACTTATTTCTCCCCTCACTTGCTGAGGCAGACATTGTAGAACATGGTCAGGTTGGTCAAGCAGGATTTTTCCTTGATACATCCATGCTGGCTGTTCCCAATTATCTTCCAGTCCGTCATGAGCCTAGGAATGGTTTCTATGAGAATCTGCTCCACAATATTCCCCGGGAAAGAGGTGAAGCTGACCAGTCTTTAGCTTCCTGGATTCTCCTCCTTGCTTTTCTTTTGAAAACGTCAATGTCTGCCTTTTTCCAGTCATCAGGGTTACCCATGCTGATAAAAACCAGTCTCATGGTGACCTCTGCCAGCTCACTCAGCACCCTCAGATGTATACTGCCTGGTTCCATGGGCTTGCGCATGTAACTTGTCTAAGTAGCAATGAGGCATTTTATTTCCTTGCAGAGAAAAAACAAAACCACAAGTTGCTCATTTGCACCAGACCATGAAACCTTCTTTCAAAAACAAGGGATTATAATGATGCCCACCTAACCTAGAACAGGAAAAGTCTCTCTACTTACTGAAGGAATTTCTTAAAGAAGCAGACTGTTACAACAGATGAGTAACAGATTACACGGATTGCATTCTGTGGATACTGATAGACAAGTGTAAGCATGTATGAGAGTTACTTGTTATAATCAAGCGACAGTTAAATTCAGCTGAACAAGAGGGTCCCAACGTCTGGTTGTTCACTGTAATATGGGCAAGCTCTGTTTAAATCTTGAGCTTTCATGAAGTACACCACTTTCAAACACCAGTCCGAAAATAACTTACAACCGTGTATCTTATTTAAAAAACTCATGACAAAATACAAGGGGGGGAGGACCTGAAGCAGCTTACATATGTCAAAACAAAAACTGACCCCACAGAAAAGACATCACTGGTACTGGTTGAAACCAAACTCAGGTTGCTGGTGTGCCCCAGGACCTACTGGCTGGCTTCTGGTATTTCTGCTTATCCATGAAATTGCTGTAAATCTATGACTGAACGTGTTGATGTTTTACTCTAGTATTTCTTTAAGCTTGTTCTGCTTAGTTTAAGTTCTACACACCATGAACAAAGATATCAATGAATTTTACTGCATGCTGTTGACAGGACAAAATTAAGTTTTTCCAAAAGGAAAGTTCAGTTTTGCCTTGAACTAGAACGTCTTGTTCTTCCCCAAACATCAAACAGGTTAAGATATATGTAGCAGAACCTCCGCGCAGTGTCAGCTTTACCAGTTGAGCAACCTTAGAGGGATGGCAAGGCCCAAACCGCCTGTGAGACACTTTTTCTCAGTTACAGTGACATATAAACACTGACAGCGAACCTTAAATAAGCTTGGGAATAAACAGTCAGTATTTAGAGTTGCTAGTCTTTCTGGAGTAAGGTGTTTATAGTACCCTACTTGCCTACAGCCTTTGATTCTATGCATTTAAAATGAAAAGAAACAATGGAAATGAAACTGTTTCCTCCTTTCCAATGCTTTTAGACAAAGAAAACAGGATTTTTAGATTTACTTCTGGAAGATCGGGATTCAAGCAACCATCTGTTAAAGCAACAGCCATGCACATATTAGTTCAAAAAAATATACACATTGCTCAGCTACAGCATCTTCTATTAAATAAAGCAAAGCACACCTCAATCCAAGCGGTGCAGTCACTCACACTGCGCTCCAATGCTGAGAAGGAGCTTGCCACTAGGCACAGCTGCACCAAAAAGTTTCAAAGAATTTTAGAGCTCTCTTTAAGCCAACACCAGTCACAATCTACTCTTCATACTAATAATAATGTAGAGGCTATTTTATTCCCTTCCTTTTCTAAAATATATTTCACGTTTAATCCAGTCCAATTTCAGAGTGTAACTCTTTGTAAAATCAACCCTGAAACCCAATTATCTAGGAATTTTATTCACCGTAAAGCAGAATTTCAGGCATGTGCCAGACATGAAGGACCCACGGTCTCCCACAGCTCAGCACTAACACCTGAATCTTCTGAAACAGCAAACACTCTTCCTCCATTCCCCGAAGCCTGTGACAGTCTTCTGCTCCCTCCAGTGGCAAAACAGCTTAATCCAGGAGGTGGCCATTAAAGAAGCATCACTTGCTCATGCAATACTGTTCTTGAAGGTTCTTCAGACTGAAAATTTCTAGCACTTACAGGAAATTTTTGTTCTATAAAAAATAAACAAGGAGTCTAAATCAACATTCATATTGAACCCATATTTATGCAAAAAAGTTTTAGGAACTGATGAATACAAAGTAGTTGACAATGAAAACAGATTTTAAATTGATCTATAATCCTACAGTTGACAGGCATTTTCCCAGGTTATGATAAAGAAACAAGGCAACCTTTAAAAATAAAAATATTTTTGATAGAAGTGTTAGTAGCAATCTTCTGTTTAAAAAAATCAAAATCTCAGAGAAAGCTGCTGCCACACAGATATCACTTGCCCACTCTTACCAGCATTCTGATGTATCCCCTCTCGTAAGCTTCACATTTTTTCTAAAAAGGGAGCATAATAAGAATAGTACTTCCTGAAAGGTGAACCAAATGGGTATTTAAAAAAATAATTCTGACATTTAGTGTAACCTTGAGGACATACCTTAGATACAGTAAACACTTAGGTAAGTAGCAGTCTCTGTATTCAAAGATTAACTGCAACATTACATTATTTCATATATTTCTGGCTTATATTGGTGGCACCTAATATGCAATTTAGCCTCATCTAACAACAACCGACCTCTATTTAAAATTTGTATACTGTTTATGAAAAGTGACTTTTAATCTAAGAGTCTTAGAAATCTGAATTCAATGTGAGGAAGCCAACAGTGATGGAAAAGCATAATGGGTGTGATGTGTGAAGTGGACAAGAAAATTATGTGTTATAAAACCACAGAGTTCATGAAATTTAACATCTAATGGATTTCTGAATTTCATTCCTACGCTTGTCTTTCAAATGCATTTTGCAGACTTTCCTCAAGGATTAGGAAGACAGTGCAAGCAGAAGATTTGTAAGAAAGTTTCTCCCACTCTCTTTTAATGATTTTGAAGGTATTCACACCGGTGCACAGTGGTTATTTAGCTTCACTGACACTGTTTCCCTGAGCACACTCCACTGAGGTACATCAAAGAAAATACTGTCAGGTCAGTCATTTTTGATATCTCAGAAATAACTGGGATATCAAATATTTGGAACTCAAGATGAGAAGACACATTTCTTTTAACAATTATAGGAAGATTCACATTCCAAATAGTTCAGCTCTTTGCAGAATAAATTCTGATGATCCACATCTATTGGCTGCACAAGTGAATACTGCCTGTCAGAAAACCTGAATTTAATATTTTGATAGAAACAGAATTACTGGTAACCATCTCCAAAGTCATAAAGGATTTGGCACAATCTGAAAGACCATCTAGCTAAAACTTATAAGCTTCTTTATTCTACCTATTTGGGTTCTGTTTCTAACACAGATGACATGCTAGAATTATTTGTCAGTAACTTTAAACCGTAACATATGTAAATTATGATTTCTGCATCCAGAGTAAGGGCTGGCACGTAAACAGACTCAGCAAAGGAATCTACTGCCTTCAGCTAACTTACTTTCTAGATCAGGAGCAGCAGGGTCTTACTGATTATTATTACTTGTTATTGTAATTCTTTGACTATACTTCTACGTTCATTCCATAAGAGAAAGCTGTAGAGAACTGGACGTGTACTCTTCAGTCACAATGCCTAGTTTTTTTGCAGTAAGAATCCTATTGGTGTGTGCAAGCAGTCCCACAAGTTAAAAAGAGAAAAAGCGTATGCTATTTGCAGACAGACTGAAATGCCTTTCACTGAAAAAGGGTCCAGTCTTCCAAATTGTAAGCTTTTCCTCAATGCTACAAGGGTATCGGAGGCTTTGCAGAGAACCAGCTGGAAACATTTTAAAACTATTAAGGATATTTTTCTTCCAATGTCTTTCAAGGAAATGGCTCTACGATTTTCATTTATCTTTTTAAATAAAACTGTGGACGTAACAAGGGAAAAAAAATTCAGTCTGGGAAGCTAAACTGCTTTCTGGACCAGAAAGTCTAGAAGCGTTCGAGAAAATAAAACATGGTGGTGCTTAATGTAAAGTACTGGCTAGACTTACATATTCAGATATGTACACACCCCATGCACTGACACTGCAGTGACTGTGACACTTCTTAGCTCCTCTTCCTTTTGACTGCTGTGTTATTACACTTTCATTTAGTTCTCAGACTTTTTTTTCCAGCTTTACAGCAGAAGTTGTCAGAATTTATGTGAAAATGGAGGAGGGGACTGCAGTCAGAATCTCTCAACATCACTTCAACACAGTTGTCAGAAGATGACACATTACTGCTCTAATAGATGTGTCACTATAATAAAAAGAGGAAGAAATTAAATAACTAATTTTGTTCAAGTTCCACACTGATTAATATGTTTAATAGTTCTATTTAAACAAAATCTAAACTCTTCTTACTTCAACACAGACATGTTAATGAAATAAAAAAACCTCATCTGATGGATCACATTATCCATCTGAATATATCCTGCAAATGAGGATCACTACAAGACACAACAAGGACAAGAACACCTTAGTGCTCAGGGTGCCAAGCTGACGAAGTAAGGACCTTAAACTACGTTATACGGCAGTGCCATGTTAAGATACTAGAACGGGCAGTGAGTGATCTGGAATTTCTAGATGGGATAACACAAAGCTGGTAGCTAAAAAGCTCAAGAACAGTGCAGCCGCATGAGCAAAGTTTCTCTGGGGCTATTTGGCTTTTCTTCCTCTGGGGCCAGGTGCAGATTTGCACTGACATGCATTTCAGCACCTGAGGTATTTCACTGACAGTCATTCAGGGATCACAACATCAAGCTAACTGCACCAGGGATATGCCCTTTGGCTTCACTTCCTGCTGCGTTAGATGTTCTATGTGACCTTAATATCTCTTTCCATTTCCAATTTGTACTATCATGATATAAAATACTCTCCATCATTAAAGCAACTGAATGCAACTGAGACTGTGAGATGCTAATACTGTAATGGAAGGTTGTGGGGAATGTTCTCGACCTGTTCTGATTACTGCAGCAGTTAGAAATTAAATTCAGCCTAAACCTATCAAGCATCAGTTTTAAAAATCACACTCAGTAGTTCCAGGGAACAGTTAAGAAAGGTCTCAACTGCTTATCATCAGGAATATGGCAAAGGGCTCTAAGTCATTCAGTAACTGGTTTTCCTTTTCCTCTTGAACAGGGCCAACTGTAACCAGCTACATCTTACAGATGTTTCTGTAAGATACATTTTAGGATGTAATTTTAAGGATCCGGTAAAATTCCATCACTCTCGTAATTATTTTCTTTGACTCCCGCCACTTCCTCTCTCCCTCCTCCCTTGTGCAAACCCTGCCTCCCCCTGAGCAGCAGCCAGGCTCTGCCCCAGCCAGGTAGCTCCAGCTGCCTCTGAAGGACACACCTCAAGGCTACAACCACACTGTGCTTTGAGGTGCTTTGAGAGGCAGCACTGAAGTACTTATCTTGACAGCCTCAACGCGAGGGCCACTAAAGATATCTGTCTTGTCTTTGGTCATAGAGAAAACAAATGTACTGGGCAGTGTATGATGAAAGATATGGCAATACAGAAAGTGGCATTGTTTGAGTCATGCCTTTTCGTTCTCTGCTAAGATACGCCAACCTTGGCGTCTCAGGCTATTTTCTCCAGGGGGGGAGTTTCATACTATTTCTCAGAACAGTGAGAAACAAAGAAAAAGTCTATTTTAGATTTCCCAACAAGGTCTCACAGCACACAAATTTCTGTTCAGTGAAGTTGTTCAAAATTGTACTGATCTCCTGGTTTTTAATGACAGTTCTGAAAACCTCTTCGCATTTCTTGATTCTCAAGATGTTTTTCCCCCCAAAATGTACATCATAAGCTAAATACATCTTGTCATAAAGAACTGATACAATTTAAAATAGTGCAGTACAGCCATTGTTGCTTTTTTGTTTTTAACTTAATCATGGGTAGCACTTAATTTGGCTTTTTTTTTTTAAAAAAAAAAAGACTCAGCAGCAAATACTGTTCTATTAAAATATCAAAGGTCATTCCACTAAGTGTGTTACTTAGTTTTGTCACTAAACACCATGCTTTTGATAATTTTAAAGTCTTTATATAATTGCCCATATGTTAATTTTCATGTAAATGAGGGATTATCTACCAACATTGTTATGAAGCCTATGCAATTCGCTGGAAAAAACATGAATACATTATTATATTTAAAAGCAAAAGATGCAATGAGAGCACCTGAAATATAAATACAGACAGATTTGTGAACAAACTTTAAATACTGAACTACTCATTAATAATTTTTATATAAATAGGAAATTATAGAACATGGAAACCTTTTGGTGTTTGAGGTTTTTGGACAAGAATGTATCACATGGTTGGTATGAACTGCATTCAAACCCTGTCAAATAGCCTTAAGTACATAAAAACTAACTTTTCATTCTTTCTTCTTTATCGTCATGCTTTGGAAGAAAACAAATTTGTGATTGGCTTAGAAACAAATAAGTCACTGTATGGCACATACCTCCATTAAATTCAGATTAGTTTTAGAAATGCATAATGCAATTCTGCTTTTCTTAAAGCTACTGGGATGTTTAAATGCTAAGCTGTTGTCTCCCTGCCACAGTACTGAAGTGTGCATTTGACTGAATATCCTAAAAATATTTCAAATGTTGATGTTCTCTGGAGCATAAAACAGTATTCCAGAATCTCTTTAAAGATACAGATGCATGTAGATACATAAGGCAAAAGATGTTGTACTAGGCTGAAACCACATGGAAAAACTTAAAACTTATGCACTATTTTGAGAAACATCCTCAAACTTTTTTTCTTTTTCTTTTTCCCCTTTTCTCTTCCCTGTGCTTTGTTGTGGGGTTGGAAATTCTGACCTACAAAAGCAAATGTTTTACTCTTGGTTGTCTTTTAGCAAATGTAAAGCTCCCAACACTCCTTTACAAAATCATTTGCTAAATTTTTATTGATAGACTTTCCCACTAAATACCTGAAGATTTTAAAAAATAAATCTATTTAAAACATTTTAGGTTTTCCTTTTAACAAATCTGTTTCTCAACTTATACTACATACATATAGAAAGAACTAATAACGTCTTTTTTATTTTTCCATAAAATCGCAGACCCAATGCTGCCATTACAGCCAATTATTTTAAATGAGTAACGGTGTGCAATTTCTTTTCACCTGGAAAAGTAAATTTAGATCATGCTTGTGAAACATAGCTCCACTCCTTCCTCCGTTCTTTAAAAAAAGAAACTAAAAAATGGCATTACTTTCTTGGAAGTAACAGATTGTAGCACACTGTCTAAAATAGGTCAAGATTTGATACAGAATGCTTTTAGACACAAACTTCAGTCTAAAATTGTCAGAGGCTTTCCATCTGGCTCATGAACTGAGTATCTGCAATTGTCAGCAGTAGTAAAATCCTTCATTTAGAAGACAATGTGAACAGAAAAAGACTGACCCTTCACTGTCCAATAGATTCTAATCATTCCAAAAATAGTTGGCAGGCAGCTTAATATATATATACATACACACACAAGAGGTTCCCCTTTACCCCACACTCCTAACTTCCACAATCTTTTCTGATTTTTTTTCCCTCCTTAGCTCTGTACAAACATTTATATTTAAAAAATTCAAGCAGCACACAGTTTATTTAAACTTTATTTCAGCAGTGATGCTTCCTCAAAATGACTAAAGTCCCTACCACATTCATAAGGGTATACTGGCCTCCTCATGAAAATGCTACACAAGTCAGCAACTTTTTATTCACGTGGGACACAGAATCAGTCTTTTCATCCTCTTCAAAAAATAACTGAACAAGGCAAATTACATGCCTTATATTGCCAGTCACATGAATGGGCACCTCAAAGATCCTTCCAGAGACCTAGTTTCTGAAAATCCAGACAGGTCTACTTAGCAGAGTCCTAAGAATTTAAGCCTTACACTCTGGTATTTTACTGCAAGTTACAATATATTGATCCACAATAATAATAAAAAAATCCTATTGATGACTGGCATGTGTAAAATGACTTAATCATAACATTCCTTCAAATTGAATAAAACTTTTTTTCCTTTTAGTTCTCAATTCAGTGCAATTGAAGTGCATTCTGAATAAGCTTATACAACCAGAAGCCCTTCTACACATTGGCCCTCTCTGCATATTTCTATACACACATATACAAAGAAATTCACAAGACTAACACACAGTAAAATTACAGCAAAACAAAAGGCAGTATCAGGGTGTCAGATTCTCCAAGATCTCAAATTCACCTGTTTCTGTGCAAAAACAAGCCAAATTTTTCCTGTATGCTACCCATGACCAAAAGTGGACTTCTATGCAAAATAAAATGGGTACAGACAAGAGTAACCCTGCAGAGTAGACAGTATCATCCCTGTAAAACTTAAGTTAGCTTTTATAACTGTAATATAATAATTCCTGTTTTTGGAAAACTAACCAAAGTCAGCACTTCGTTCAAAGCAAAGGATAAACATTATTCTGAAGAGTAAAACAGACAGGACCAAGGTTATAGAAATAACTTGAGATGTTTAACACTTACAAATTTCTGCTTTCCTTAAGACTAACAATTGTTCCTTTATAAAAACCTATAAAATATTACTTTTTCTACTTTTAATCTTCGTTATACTAAGTTCAAACTTCCTTAGCAATCCAAACAAGAAATCTCACATTTTCACATGCTCACAGTGATAAACACACACTGCCAAAACAGCTAAAGGCTACTTTGCACGTGTCTACCTTCTCTAACTCTGTTCCTCTTACACTGCCATGCCCATTGCTTGCTCTGCAGTCACCAACGCAAGTCTTTACCTTTCTCATCTCTTTGTTCCTTTCCTGTAAGGTCTAAAGTTTTCTGGGTTTGCTCCTCATTTGCAGATGTCCTATGGCAAATCTGTACAGCTTTGCAGCATTTTCCAGATCTCCAAGACACACAGCTCATGGCACCTGAAGGCACCTCCATTATGAAATGACATTCTAGTTACGAGAGTAAAAACTTCCTATTAGAAATAACATGCTTTGAAGATAACAAGTCAGCATAGTAATGTATTTTGCACTACACAGGTCTGCAGTTGCCCCTCGCTGTCTCTCTTTCATCATTTGTCAGAGCCGCACGCTAGAATCCTGTTTTGGCAGCCAAAGTGCAGGTTTTCTGATGGGTTATGACAGCCCTTTGCCACAGCAAGGCCTCAATTAAATGCATTATCCTCAGGCTTTAACAAAAATCTTAACTATTACTCCCACTTAGCTCATTTTGCCGAGAATCCTGTATCAGGGGGTCGAACAAA
>Ga0181612_131894_pt1 | contig 23723 bp, 21 predicted proteins | sample HoacroProtozoa21_FD_119630 | JGI IMG/M metagenome (GOLD analysis project Ga0181612, IMG submission 119630) | Hoatzin crop microbial communities from Cojedes, Venezuel. Combined Assembly of Gp0051906, Gp0051904, Gp0051908
GAAAATAAATATATTTAAGTGGAATGAAGCCACTTTAGGAGGAAGGTCTTGCCTCCTAAGGGCAAAAAAGCTTCAGAGCTACTAATAAATCTTGTGGTTGTCCTGCTGTATCATGGCTTATTCTTTCCTCTGCTCTCCAATTGCAGGCTGAAATGAAAGACTACCAGCGGGAGCTAGAAGAAGCCCTTGCATCCAGAGATGAGATCTTTGCACAGTCCAAAGAAAGTGAAAAGAAGCTCAAAGGTCTTGAAGCAGAAATACTCCAGCTCCAAGAGGTGAGATTGAAATCCAAGAAATCTGTTTTTCTTTCTAAAGAAAAGGGGAAGGCCAGAGTGTGTTTTTTTTTTTTTTTTAAAAAAAAAAAAGGGGGGTTTTTTTTGCCCCCCCCTGTTTGCTGTGAATGAAGTTACAGTTCCACGTAGATGTCTTCCCCGTCCACGGTCATGACGGCAGCGTCAGAGTAGTCCACGTTTCCGAAGAGGTCCTCGATTTCAAAGGTGTAGTAGTAGTCCCCATCCATGAGATCCCGGTCTTTGACTGGAATGTCGTCGGTCCAGGTGACGGTGTCGCCTTCGAGGATGGTGTCCTTGTTGGTGTCCAGGTTAGTGGCGTAGAAGAGGAAGGTGATCTTGTCCCCTTCGTCCGGCATGCGGAACGATTTGCTGACCGTGCCGGAGGCCTCATCCACAGGATCGCAGTAGCCCAGGACTTCATAGGCGCTGGTCTCCCAGTTCCAGATGACCCGCAGGCTGGCGGTCTCTCCGTTGATTTTGACCGGGACACTGTAGAGATTGTAGTTGGCGTTTTCGCTGATGAGCTGCGGCGAGCAGAACGAGCCGTTGAAGCTCAGCCACTTGCCCTGGAAGTTGTCCGTGAAGACGCCGTTTTCAAAGTCATAGTCCAGGTTGTTGTCGGAGCCGAGGTAAACGTAGTTGTTATCCTCATCCACGAAACCCAGGTTGAAAAGGACGTTTTTCACCGCCGACTTGCCCTTCTGGATATTCAGCTGCAGGTATCCGTCTTCGTCAAAGTCCCGCTCGTAGGTGACCGTGTAGTCGTCCTCCGTGACCGGATCAAGATTCAGGGCACGGGAGGTGCCGCCGGTGACAGACGCGGCCGCATCCGAACGCCAGTTGATGGTGCTGTAGTTGCCCGCCATGACGGCCAGGAATTGCAGGTAAGAGGTGTTGGTAGAAATCTGAGCGTAGCTCTGATAGATGGACTGATCAATGTAGAGCGGATAGAAGACGGAGATGCCGTCCGCCTCCGTGCGGTAGCGGCCTTTGTAGTTGTAGACCACGGCCTCTTCGACCGCATTGATGACATACTGTGCCGAGTTGGAAAGGACACTGGAGGTGTTCTCCATGAGGTCCTTCAGGTCCACCATGTCCGTGTAGCCGTCCCAACGGGTGTTGCCGCCGTAGTTCTCGGCCCGGGACGCACACTGGGTGAACTCCCGAAGACGGGAGACACTGCCGGTGAGTTCCGCAATGTCGTCGGTGGCGTTCTGGAACGCCATGGAGACCGCCTCGATTTTGGAGAGGTCAATGGCGGACAGGGTAGCGGAATCCGAAACCCACCAGTGTTCGCATTTGTCCTGATAGCTGTCGATGATCCCCTTACAGAGGGACACGGTGTCCGTGCCGGGATACTCCGACAGATAGTTGATCCAGGAGGTGTACTCCCAGCCGTAGCCGGGTTCGGTCTCCTCGGACGCCACCATGTACTTAGCGCAGTCGTCCAGGATCTCCGCCGTTTCCAGCGTGGCCATGAGGCAGGTGTCAAAGCCGATGACTTCAAAGTCCACGTTGGCCTTCTTCAAAGCGCTGCGCATTTCGGGCAGCGTGAGCGTGTCCGTGCTGCTGGACTTGGAGTAGAGTTCGTCCGCGCAGACGCCGGTCAGCGTGCCGCCGCCGTGGTCCCAGAAGACCAGCATGTACTTGTCCGCCTTGTAGTTCTGGACGCCCCACTGGAGGAAGTCGACCAGAGTGCTGGATTCACCCATGGAGGCCAGGGGCTGCTGTTCCACCAGGCTCAGGCCATTATCGGTCAGTTCAATGCGGTTCAACTTGTTGGTCGAAAGGCCCTGGACATTCCACTTTTTGGCGCCGCCCGCCTCGACGACCACGTTGACGTTGTCCGATTTCTCCGCGGCCTCCAGTTCCTGAAGGTTCGCCGTGGCAAGGGCGTTTTCGCTCTCCAGGTCCGAGCCGCACATGTAGATCATGACAGTCCAGGTCGTGCTCTTGTCTCCGGTGTCGGCCGGGGCCTCGATTTCTTCCGGCGTGTAGTTACTGCTGCTGTTGTGGTTGGTGCTGTAGCCGTCTCCGTAGGTCTCCTCTGTGCCGGGGACCCCGAAGAAGAACAGTACGCCAACAGCGATCATGCCAAGGATAAACAGTTTGACCAGTTGTAACATGCGCGCACCTCCTCTTTCAATACAAAGTTTATTATACAGGAAATCTGCCGCAAAAGAAAAGACAGAACATTCCACGGGAATGTTCTGCCTTCTTGGGTTCTTGTTATCGGGTGCGTTCCGCCAGATCCTTCAGCGCTTCGCCCGCCGTCCGGATCTCCTCTTCCGTGTTGAAATGGGAGAAGCTGAAGCGGACCGCGCCGGTCTCTTTGGTACCAAAGGTCTCATGCATGAGCGGTGCGCAGTGTCCGCCGGTGCGGACGGAGATGTCGTAGTCGTTGAAGAGGGCGTCCCCCACTGCGGCCGAGTCCAGACCGGGAAGGTTGAGCGAGACGATGGCGCAGCGGTCCTCCGCCTCGTAGTCCCCGTAGAGCCGGATGCCGTCGATTTGGCGCGCCAATTCCAGGAACTGCTTCATCAACGCAGTTTCCCGCGCGTGAATGGTCTGGAGAGTCGTCTTCTGCAGGTAGTCCACGGCGGCGGAAAGGCCCGCAATGCCGTGGCCGTTGAGGGTGCCCGCCTCCAGCGCGGTCGGCATCTGGGAGGGGTGATGTTTGTTGTACGTCTGCACGCCGCTGCCGCCGGTCTTCAAGGGGCGGACGGCCAGGCCCGGGCGGACACAGATGCCGCCGGTTCCCTGGGGTCCCAGCATTCCCTTGTGGCCGGTGAAGCAGAGCAGATCGATGTGCATGGCCTGCACGTCGATCTGCAGAATGCCTGCCGTCTGAGCCGCGTCCACAATGAAGAGCAGTCCATGCTCCCTGGCCAGTTGGCCGAGCGCGGTGATGTCTTTGACATTGCCCGTTACATTCGAGGCGTGACTGGTCACGATTGCCCTGGTGTTGCTCTGAATGGCGCCGGCAAACTGGTCAACCGTCACATTGCCCTTCGCGTCACAGGGAAGGTGTGTGACCTCCACGCCCTGCTCCATGAGTTCATAGAGCGGACGGAGCACGGAGTTGTGCTCCGTAACCGTGGTGATTACGTGGTCTCCCGGATTCAAGGTGCCTTTGAGGGCAATGTTCAGACTTTCCGTGGCGTTGGAGGTGAAGGCCACCTGTGCCGGATCCGCCACATGGAAGAAGGACGCCAGCTTGACCCGGGTCCCGAAGATGGACCGGGCCGCATCCAGTGAGGCCTCATTGACGCCGCGGCCGGCGTTGCCCAGGGTCTGCATGGCCTGGGAGACCGCCTCCACCACTTCCGGTGGCTTGTGCAGCGTGGTGGCTGCGTTGTCCAGATAGATCATGGTGTCATCTCCATTATTTGATGCTGCTGAGCGCCGCGCCGATAGCGCCGGCATAGCGGCTGTCCGGCACAGAGCGGATGTCCGTGTGCAGTTTTTCGCCCAGGACTTCCTTCAGATAAGAGCAGTCAAAGAGGTCGCCGGTTCTCCCTCCGGATGGCAGACCGCCCGGATGGCCTCTTCGGCCTCCAGGATCTCCCGCGCGTAAAGATAGATCTTCTTCCCGTCCGGGGACAGCTGGATCCCCCGCGTAGAACGCAGGAACAGGACCACGCCCAGTTCCTCCTCCAGCGCGCGGATGGCGGCGCTGACCGTCGGCTGGGTCAGGTACATCTCCTTCGCGGTCTGCGAAAAACTTTTGTTGTTGGCGATTCGTACAAACGCCTCGATCTGTTTTAAATTCATACTCGGTCACGTCAAATACAGAATTTTGGATTCCTCCAGTCGGAGGTAGTCTGGAAGTCCCTTTTCATCCAGGGCATCCCACTGCTCCCGCTGGACGAACCAGCTGATGGGGTCATCGCTGTCGGGCGTTCCCTGCGGCTTCAGATAGAAGTTCCGCTCAAAGGGCAACTCCGCTTCAGACAGGAGTTCCATCTGGAAGCTGTTCGGTTCTGCTTCGCCATAGACCGGGATAAAGTCGTGGGCGCGGTAGCCGATCCAGGCAAAGGATTCCGGCAGCACCCGCTCCGTGTGGAGCGTGATTCCCCAGTCCGTGAGCTCCGCGGTGTGGTCGTCGAGCCGCGTGGCACGGGAATAGTTTTTGCAGCCTGTCAAGATGGCTGCCGTGCGGGTCTTCGGGTCCTCAAAGAGTTCCCGGGTCTCCGCGTGCTCATCGACATGGCCCTTGTCCAGAACCACGATCTCCTCACTGAACCGGTATAGTTCGTCCCGGTTGTGGGAGACCATGATGACCGCGCCGGGGTAATCCTCCAGCGTCTGGATCAGTTCTTCCTGCAGGCGGTCCTTCAGATAGGAGTCGAGCGCGGAAAACGGCTCGTCCAGAAGCAAAAGATCCGGCTGGCTGACCAGGATGCGGGCCAATGCCGCGCGCTGGGCCTGGCCGCCGGAGAGCTGGGCCGGCTTATGGCGCTCCAGTCCCTCCAGATGCATCTGAGCAATGACATCCGCCACCCTCTGCCGTTTTTCGTTCCGGTCCTTGACGCCGGACAGGCCGCAGAGGATGTTCTTTTCCACCGTCATATTTGGAAAGAGGGCGTAATCCTGGAACAAATAGCCCACTTTCCGCTTCTGTGGCGGCAGGTTGATATGCCGGTCCGAATCAAACAGCGTCCGTCCGTTCAATACGATCGAGCCGTGATCCGGCCGCATGATGCCCGCAATACAGCGCAGCGTCACGCTCTTCCCCTCTCCAGAGGCGCCCAGAAATCCGATGGTCCGGGCGTCCGACGAGAAGTCCATGTCGAGGGTGAAGTCTCCCAGCTGTTTTTGGATCGATACTGAAATCATGTCTTCACCCTCTGTTTTTCCCGATTTTCCAACATGTTGACGGCCAGCAGAACCACGGCGGAAATAGCCAGGTTGATCAGCACCCAGAAGAGCGCGCCGGCCTCATCATTGGTCCGCCAGAGCTGGTAGACCGTAGTGGAAATGGTGGCGGTTTTTCCCGGCACATAACCGATCAGCATGCTGGTGGCGCCGTATTCTCCCAGACCCCGGGCAAATGCCAGGACCAGGCCGGCCAGGATGCCCTGCCGGCAGACCGGCATCCGGATGTGCCAGAAGATATAGGTGTTGGAGAGCCCCAGCGTCTTCCCGGCGTCGGCCAGGTTCTGGTTGAAGCTCTCGAAGGCGCCGCGTGCGGTGCGGTACATCAGGGGAAACGCCACCACAAACGCGGACAGGATCCCGCCCTGCCAGGTCATGACGAACTTGACGCCGTACTCCAGGAGGAACCGGCCAAGAGGCCGGTTCACCCCAAACACGAGCAGCAGGAAATAGCCGCAGACCGTCGGCGGGAGTACCAGAGGCAGGGTCAGGATGACGTCCAGAATTCCCTTGATCAGCTTGGGCAGCCGGGCGCATTCGTAGGCCAGAAAGACCCCGACAAAGTAGACGAGGAGCGTGCTGATGGCCGCAATGCGCAGGGAATTATAAAGCGGATACAGATCCATGTTATTCGGCGGTCACCGCGGCGAAGCCGACCTTCTCAAAGACGGCCATGGCCTCATCGGTGGTCAGGTAGTCGAGGAACGCTTTGGCGGCCTCGGCCTGTTTGGCGTTCTTCAGAACGGCGGCCGGATAGATGACCTGCCCGCACATGGCCGGAGTGGCATAGGCCACCGGCGTCAGACCGGCCGAATAGGCATCCGTGCAGTAGACGACACCGGCGTCCACGCTGCCGGCCGTGACCTGCGTAGTAACCTCTTTGACGTCCGAACCATAGGAGATGACGCCGTTGGCGGCCAGGGTCTCCTCGTTCAGGCCGTAGTAGGCAAAGATTTTCTGCGTGTACTGGCCGACCGGAACGTCGCTGTTGCCCATGGCAAAGAGGATGTCACCGGCAATCAGATGATCCGCCAGGCTGACGAAGGAGTCGATGCCCTTCGGGTTGCCTTCCGGCGTGACCAGAACCACTTTGTTCTCCAGGATGTCGATCCGGGTGGACGTGTCGATCAGGTCCAGGCCGTCCGGATTCTTCTCGGTGTCCCCGATCAGGGAGCCGTCCATCTCATTCATCTGCTTCTGCGCAGCGGAGATGAAGAGGTCACAGTCCGCGCCCTCTTTGATCTGGGTCTCCAGGTCGCCCGAGGAGGCGAAGTTGAAGGTCAGGGTGATATTCGGGTTGGCTTCCTCATACTTCGTCTTGAGTTCGTTCAGCGTCTCCGTCATGGACGCAGCCGCGAAGACGATGACTTCGGTGGCCGCTCCATCGGCGGCCGCTTCGGTCGTGTCCGTGCTGTCGGAAGACGTGTCCGAGCTGGTGCAGCCGGCAAAGCCGAGAACCATCATGGAAAGTACCAGCACCAATGCAATCAGTTTTTTCATGAGTGTCTCTCTCCTTCCAGAATTTATCAATCATCCGCCGTTCCGCGCAGGATTCCGAGGCCGTGTTCCAGGGCCGGGAGGACAATGTCGAGGTCCTCTCGGCAGGCCTTGGGGCTGCCGGGCAGATTAATGATCAGGGTTTGTTTGCGGATGCCGCTCACCTGGCGGCTCAGCATGGCGTGCGGGGTGATCTTGAGCGATTCACAGAGGATGGCACCGGAGATTCCGGGTGCCATGCGGTCACAGACCGCCGTCGTGGCCTCCGGCGTCAGGTCCCGGGCCGCAAAGCCGGTCCCGCCGGTGGTAAAGATGACGTTGACCTGGCGCTGATCCGCCAGACGGATCAGCTCCGCCTCGAGCGGCTGCAGGCCGTCCGGAAGCAACAGTTGCTCCACCACCTCATAGCCGTGTTCCGTCAGGATCCGGACGATTTCCGGACCGCTCCGGTCCTCCCGCTCCCCGGCATGACAGCGGTCACTCAGGGTAATGACCGCCGCGGTGAAGGGGCTGTCCGGGTCGACCGGAAGGACTTCTACAGAATCGTTCACGGTGATCGTTCCTCCTTCGAGTACTTTGGTAAAGATGCCCTCACGGGGCATGATACAGTCTCCCACGACCTGATAAATGGCACAGTGGTCATGGCAGGCCTTTCCGATTTGAGTCACTTCCAGAAGAGCGGGGCCGATCTTCAGACGGGTCCCCACCGGAAGGCTCCGGCAGTCCAGCCCGTCCACGATCAGGTTCTCCCCAAAGGCACCGTCTGTAACCGGGACACCGCGGGCCTGAAAGGCCTCGATCTTCTCCCGGGAGATCAGACTGACCTGGCGGTGCCAGTGTCCGGCATGGGCATCTCCGACGATGCCCCAGTCCGGACGGAGTTCCGCCGCGTCCACTGGGGACTTCTGGGTTCCTTTTTTTGCGCTGGTGCAGATAGCACAGATGCGGGCCATGTCACCCTCCAATCTCCACCATGGGGTGTTGTTCTGTGACCGCCGACTGCTCCGAAAAGCAGTGCCGGGCCGGTTTGTTTTGAATAGCCGTCTTCAGGGCCTGCCGCAGGGCGGCGTCCCGGTGCTCCAGTTCGGTTTCCCGGAGGACGGCGCGAAGTTCTACGGTGTCCCCGTAACAGAGGCAGGGTTTCAGTTTGCCTTGAGCCGTCAGCCGGATGCGGTTGCAGGACCCGCAGAAGGGGCCATGCAGCGCATTGATCAGTCCGATGCTCCCCTGCCAGCCCGGGATCCGGTAATAGACCGCCGGTCCGTTTCCGTGCGGGGCCGGATCCGTCTGCAGGTCGGGATACCGTTCCTGAATCGTTTTCCGGAGGTCCTCCCCGCTGACCGAGGGAAATTCCCGGCCAAATCCGATCGGCATCCGTTCAATGAACCGGACATCCAGAGGCTGCTCTTTGGCCAGTTCGGCCAGGGATTCCCACGCCGTGTCGTTGACGTCCTTCAAAAGGACGGCGTTGATTTTGGTGGGAAGCTTCGCGGAAAGGCAGGCCTGAATGGAATCCAGGACCGCGGGCAGAGCATCGGTCCCGGTGAGGTCCCGGTAGGCATCCCGGTCCAGCGTGTCCAGGGAGATGTTGACCGCGTCCAGACCGGCGCCCAGAAGCGCCGGCAAAGCCTCCTCCAGGAGCACTCCATTGGTGGTCAGCGTCACCTGTTCCGTTCCCGGCAGTTCCTTCAGCATCCGGACGAAGTCCGGGCAGCCTTTGCGGGCCAGTGGCTCGCCTCCGGTCACCTTAAACCGGGTGATTCCCAGGTCCGTGGCCGTGCGGGCCACCTGGGCCAGTTCCTCATAGCTTAAGATGTCCTTCATGGGAACCGTTTCGATTCCATGCGGCATGCAGTATTGACACCTCAGATTACAGCGGTCCGTGATGGAGATCCGCAGGTAGTTGATGGTGCGGCCAAACGAGTCGTTCATCCGTTCTTTCCAAATCCGCAGTTCGGGAATGTGCAGACGTCACAGCTGAGACAGAGTCCGCCTTCGCCCAGAGCGTCGATCTCCTCCCGGGTCACCGGGTCGTCGGCCATGAGGCGCGGCAGGATGAGGTCGAAGATCGTCCGCTTCGCGAACATGACGCAGCCGGGCAGCCCGACGATAGGAACGTCCCCCTTGTACGCCAGCATAAACATGGCTCCGGGCAGGACCGGGGCGCCGTAGCTGACCACGCGGTCCGCACAGCTGCGGATGGCGGCCGGAGTCCGGTCGTCCGGGTCCACGCTCATGCCGCCGGTGCAGAGGACCAGGTCCGCGCCCAGGTCCAGCAGTTCCCGGATATATCCGGCTTCCATCTCCGGGTCGTCACTGGACAGGCGATGTGCTATGATTTCCGAATCGAATTCCTGCAGCTTGTGCTCCAGGACCGGAGTGAACTTGTCCTCGATCAGGCCGGAATACACTTCGTTTCCGGTGGTCAGGATGCCGACCTTTTTGTGCTGGAACGGGAGCAGCGTAAAAATTGGCGCGCCCTCCACAGCCGCTTTGGCGGCCTCCATCTTCTCGTTTTCAATGATCAGGGGGATGATGCGCATGCCGGCCAGTTTATCCCCTTTTCGAACCGGGAAGTTGCCGTGGCGGGCGGCGATCATCATCTGCCCCATGGAGTTGATTTTGTCCAGCCGGGCACGGTCCACTTTAAACAGGCCGTCACAGGCCGCGGTCAGTTCGATCTTTCCCTCGCTGATTCCGCCGCGCTCCATGTGGTCGTTGATGCTGAGGGCGCAGAGGACTTCCGCCGCGTCGTTCTCGTGCATCATCGTGTCGTTGACTTCCCAGATATAGACGTTGTTTTTGCCCACCGACTGCAGGACCGGAATGTCCTCTTCGGTGATGATATGCCCTTTTTTGAAGACCGGGCCCTTTTTCACGCCCGGAATGATCTGCGTGATGTCGTGGCAGAGCATCTGGCCGACGGCATCCTCCGTCTTCATCAGTTTCATACGATTCCCAATTCCTCCAAAATCAGTGTGACTGCCTTGTCATAATCCGTCAGTCCGATTGCCGGCACCCCGTCCAGGGGAGCGCCGTCTGTGGCCACTGCGAGCAGTGTTTCCCGGTCACAGACGGATGCGGTCGAAACGTCCGTACGGATGAGTTCGATTTTTTTAAAGTTGCTGTTCTTGAACCCCTCACAGAGGATCAGGTCCGCGTCCGGGAATGCCGAAGACAGCTTCCGGACGGCCGTCTCCGCGCCGGGAAGCGTCCAGTCCCGGCCGACCCGAAGTTGGGTGGCCGAACAGATTGCGGTTCCAATGGCTCCGGCTTTACGCAGACGGTCGGTGTCGGTTCCCGGGTCATCGGGCTGGAATTCATGACCGTCGTGCTTGAGGACGGCCACCTTCAGCCCCTTCTCCGTCAACAGCGGGATCAGGTGTTCCAGGAACGTGGTCTTTCCGACGTTTTTGACACCGCTGACCGCAATGACCGGCGGGGTCTCCTGCCGCCGGAAGCAGCCGGTCTTTCCGCCGTCTTTGTGGAGCAGGCGGACGTCGGTGATCTCCATGGTGCGGTCCATGGCCTTACACATGTCATAGATGGTGAGCAGCGCCACCTGGACGCCGGTCAGGGCCTCCATTTCCACGCCCGTCTTTCCGTCGACCTCCACCGTGCACCGGGCCTCAATGGTCCGGGCCGGTTCGTCCACGGAGAAGTCCACCGTGCTTTTCGTAATATTCAAAGGATGGCAGAGCGGAATCAGGTGGGACGTCTGTTTGGTGGCCATGATTCCGGCCACGCGTGCCACGCCGAGAACGTCCCCTTTTTTTGCCGTGTGGTCCAGGATGGCTCGCAGGACCGGTTCGCTGACATGAATGCAGCCCGCCGCCGTAGCGGAGCGGTGCGTGATCTCTTTGTCCGAAACGTCCACCATGATGGCGTTTCCGTCGGTGTCAAAATGAGTAAAACCCATAGGGTCCTCCTTATAGCATCCAGATTACAGCCGTCTGTCCCGGCTCCAGGGAGCCGCTGCCCGCGGGAACATCCACCAGGCAGTTACAGCCAAGCAGAGAAAACAGCTGGCCGGAACTCTGGGCCTCCGGCAGGGTGACCATTCCGTCCCGGAAGGTCCCGCGCAGGAAGCGCCTGCCGGGCGAGGGCTTGGAAAAGCCCGTCTGCAGAACCGCGTGGGACGGCCGGCATTCCAGATCGGGATTCCCGCTGAGGGCAGCCAGTACAGGACGCCCCAGAAGTTCCAGCATAGCCGCTGCGGCAAAAGGATTGCCGGACAGGGACAATACCGGAGTGTTCTTCCAGATGGAAAATTTGGTCGGGGCGCCGGGCTTCAGGGCGACGCCGTCAAATATCAGGGAGTCCGCGTCGTTCAGGACGGGATTCAGAATATCCCGTTCCCCGACGGAGACGCCGCCGGTGGTGAAAATGGCGTCGTAGTCCCGGGACGCGGTAAGGAGGGCATCCCGCACAGTCGCTTCGTCATCCGGAAGATGCCGGCAGACCGCTTCCATGCCCCATTCCCGCAAACGGGTCTGCAGCAACGCGCCGTTCGCGTCGTAGATTTTCCCGGGCAAAAGGGGCTGGCCGGGGGCCACCACTTCATCCCCGGTGGTCAAAACAGCCACCCGGGGTTTGGGAATCACCGACACTGTGGAACTTCCATTGTTGGCCAGAATGGCGGCAGCCGCCGAGTCGATCACAGTCCCTTTCTTTAACAACAAGGTTCCTTCTTGAAAGTCTTCCCCCTGCCGGCAATAGTTCTGGCCGGAGTAAAGTTCCTGATGAAGTCGGACGGTTTCCGTGCCCAGGTCCGTGTCCTCCTGCCGGATGACGGTGTCCGCGCCGTCCGGAATCCGTGCGCCGGTCATGATGCGGACCGCCGTTCCGGGAACGACCCGGTCCGGACGGTCCTCTCCGGCGTACACCCGTCCCGTAACCGTCAGAGAGACCGGATGCTCCTTGCACGCGCCGCGGGTATCCGCCGCGCGGACCGCGTAGCCGTCCAGCGGGGACCGTGGGAACGGCGGCTGGTCATGCGACGCCCGTTCGTCGGCCGCCAGCACCTCGCCGCAAAGGGAGTCCAGATGACGCTCTTGAGGAGCAAGCACTATTGTATGAGCGTGGATCAATTCGACGGCCCGCTCCAGGGTCGGGTAGGATTCCATAATACCTCCAGAAAAAAAGAAAACAGCCTGTTTGGAAAACAGGCTGGTCACAGCAAAGAAACCCCACGCATGAGGTTCGGTGTCCAGCTCCTTTTCAAACACGGAATGTCGGCCCGTTTCCGGGACGGCCTTTCTTTGAGGACGAGTCCTCGCAGCGGTCTCATACCATAGTCCCCGGATGTTGCGGGACCTTAGGCATTTCGACTTCAGAGCCATTCAATTGTTTCTGTCTACCATTGTACCATGCCGACCGGGATTTGTTGTGTTTTCTTTCCCCGATTGCTATAATAAAGTTGACTATATTTCTGTTTGGCTAAAAAATTGTATGTGTATTCTGGAAGGACGTTCCAATGACCAAAGCTCAAATCGATTTTTATACCCGTCTGGCGCATGGCATTGCGGCCCAGTTTGGTTCTCTCTGCGAGGTCGTCGTCCACGACCTGGAAGAAAACGACCTGGAGGCCTCGATCATTGCCATTGAAAACGGCAATATCACCGGGCGCAAAGTGGGTGACGGCCCGTCCCAGATCGTTCTGGACGCCATCCGCAGCGGCGGCAAGCAGGCGGAGGACAAGTTGGCCTACCTGACCAAGTCCAAAGATGGGCGGATCCTCCGCTCCTCCACTATTTTCATCCGCAACGAGGAAGGAAAGCCGGTCGGTGTTTTGGCCATCAACTACGACATCTCACTGCTGCTGGCCGTCTCGGATTCGCTGTCGTCCCTGATCAATCCGGACGCGGGAAAATCCGTTCCCGAACCCGTGGCCATCAACGTCAACGACCTTCTGGAAGAACTCATGGTCCAGAGTGTGCAGTCTGTAGGAAAACCCGTTGCGCTGATGAACAAGGAAGACAAGGTCAAGGTCATCAAATACCTGAACGACACCGGTGCCTTCCTGATCACCCGCTCCGGTCCCCGGATCTGCGAATTCCTCGGGATCTCCAAATACACCCTCTACAGTTATCTGGAAGAGGTCAAAGCGGAAAAATAGCGGTCCGCGCAGTACTTTTCCATCTTGTCCAGATCCTCTTTCGTATCTATGTCCATCAATTCCCAGGGAGACGACGCCTGCACGGCGGTCGTCTCCTTGTCATTCAGGAGAACATTGCCACCATGGTCGCCCGTCATGGTTCGCAGCGCAGCAAACATGTTCTGCGGAAAAATCACGGGAGCCCCCGCCTGGCTGTGCCAGTAGAGGCGGCAGGCGCGGTCCGGCTTTTTCTGAAACGCCTGGAGCAGTGCCTGATAGGAGTCCAGGTGCACCAGAGGCTGGTCTCCCTGAACAAACATGCAGCCGGTCCAGCCGCGGTCGGCGCCATACTCCATTCCCAGTCGAATGGTGTCGCTTTTGACCGGCTCATCATGCAGAATACAAAAAAGCCCTTTCCGAACGGCAATACTCTGTATTTCCGGATATCGTGTCACGACCACGAGATCCAGATTGTCCAGAGATTGTAGTCCCGAAAGGGTTTTTTCGATGACCGGTTCTCCGCCAAGGTTCGCCAGCAATTTGTTGCCGGGGAACCGGGAGGACCGGCCGGACGCCATGACGATACAGCCAATGACGTCCGGCCTGCAAGCTAGGTTATCCATGTATAGGGGGTTATCCTTTGTGAATCAGGGTGCCGGTGTTTCCGGCAATGCCCTCTTTGGCCTTTTCCAGGAGCGTGATCAGCGCCGTGCGTCCGTCTTTGGACTCGGCGAAGTCCACCGCCGCCTGTACTTTCGGCAGCATGGAGCCGGGGGCAAATTCTCCCGCTTCCATATAGGTCCGGGCTTCGTCCGGGGTGATCTCGGCGAGCCACTCCTCGTCCGGTTTACCAAAGTGGATGGCCACTTTTTCCACCGCGGTCAGGATGATCAGCATGTCCGCGTCCAGGTCCTTGGCCAGGCAGCAGGCGGCGAAGTCCTTGTCGACGACCGCGGCCGCGCCCTTCAGGTGGTGGCCATTGGTGACAAACACCGGGATGCCGCCACCGCCGCAGGCGATGACCACATGGTTGGTCTCGACCAGGGACCGGATGGTATCCAGTTCCACGACCGCCTTCGGCTTGGGCGATGCCACGACACGGCGCCAGCCACGGCCAGCGTCCTCCATGACATCATAGCCCCGGGACTTAACCAGTTCCTTCGCCTCGTCTTCGCTCATGAACGCGCCGATGGGTTTGGTGGGATGGCGGAACGCCGGATCCTCTTTGTCCACTTCGACCTGGGTCAGCACGGTGGCCGTGCCGCGGTCGATTCCCCGGTTGAGCAGTTCCTCGCGCAGGGCATTCTGAAGGTCATAACCGATGTAGCCCTGACTCATGGCCACACAGACGGACAGCGGACACGGGATATACTTGTCGGGATCCGAACGGACCAGTTCGGTCATGGCGTTCTGGATCATGCCGACCTGCGGGCCGTTGCCGTGGACGACGACCACTTCGTGGCCCTCTTCAATGAGGTCCGCAATGGCCTTGGCCGTCACCTGGACCGCTTCCATCTGTTCCGGCAGATTGTTGCCCAGCGCGTTGCCGCCAAGGGCAATCACGATACGTTTTGGCATGGGGGTACCTCTTATTTCTGGAACCAGCGGGCTTTGCCCTGTTCCTCAAGTGCTTTCAGCGTGGCCTGTGGATCTTTGACTTTGGCCAGGAAGATCATGGCCGCAATGATGTAGGGCTTATAGCTGGCCTCTTTGTACAGCGGGACACGATAGCGGTCAAAGACCGAGGCTTCGACTTCGCCGTCCACACAGCTGACATCGTTGATGTCGGCCGGCAGGCAGTGGAGATACAGCGCCTTGCCGTCATGGGTGGTCTTCATGAGCTCTTCGGTGCAGCACCAGTCTTTGTGCTGGGCATTCTGCGCGAGAAGCTCTTTCTCCAGAGCGTCGATCCCGGCCTGGTCGCCTTCCGCATACAGGTTGGTCCGCTTTTCCATGGCGGCAAACGGCGCCCAGCTCTTCGGATAGACAATGTCGGCGTCTTTGAAGGCCTCCGCCATGTCGTTGGTCTTGGTGAACGAGCCGCCGGTGGCCGCCGCGTTCTTCTTCGCCACTTCTTCGACCTCCGGCATGATGTCATAGCCTTCCGGATGCGCCAGAACGACGTCCATGCCGAAGCGGGTCATCAGGCCGACCACGCCCTGCGGGACGCTGAGGGGTTTGCCATAGCTGGGCGAATAGGCCCAGGTCATGGCGATTTTCTTGCCCTTCAGGTTTTCGACGCCGCCGAAATAGTGGATGATATGATCCATGTCGGCCATGCACTGGGTGGGATGGTCGATGTCGCACTGGAGGTTGACCAGGGTCGGTTTCTGCTCCAGGACGCCGTCCTTGTTGCCTTCGGTCACGGCGTCGACCACTTCATGCATGTACTTGTTGCCTTTGCCAATGTACATGTCGTCCCGGATGCCGATGACGTCGGCCATGAAGGAGATCATATTGGCCGTCTCACGGACCGTCTCGCCATGGGCGATCTGGCTCTTTTTCTCGTCGAGGTCCTGGACCTCCAGACCGAGCAGGTTACAGCCGGAAGCAAAGGAGAAGCGGGTCCGGGTCGAGTTGTCCCGGAAGAGGGAGATGCCCAGTCCGGACTCGAAAATCTTCGTGGAGATGTTGTTCTCCCGCATGTAGCGAAGAGCATCGGCCACGGTGAAGACCGCTGCAATTTCATCGTCCGTCTTTTCCCAGGTCAGGAAAAAGTCGTTTTCATACATGTCTTTGAAATTGAGCGAATTGAGTTTGTCGATATATGCCTGTAAAGTCTGATCCATGATACTCTCCCTGTTCAAATTACAGAATGTTGTTGTTGGTTTTGCCGGCGCGGAATTCGGTGACGTCGTCCGTCTTTTCCTGCTCCGGATAAAGGGCAATGCCTGCCGCGTAAACCGCGGCGCAGGTGACGAGGTCCTGTTTCCAGGTAATCTCGTTCGGCGCGTGGGCCTGGCTCTCTGCGCCCGGGCCAAAGCCGACGCACGGGATACCATAGCGGCCCTGGATGGCCACGCCGTTGGTGGAGAAGGTCCACTTGTCGATCAGCGGACGGTCACGGAGCGCCTTCTGGCTGTCCGGTCCGATGCGCTGCTCGCCAAAGAGGGCTTTGTGGGCGTCCGCCAGACATTTGACGTGCGCCGCGCTCTCCTTGTTGATCCAGGTGGGGAAGTACGCTTCGGTCTCATAGACCTCGCCAGTCCATGCCGGACGGGCATACATGTACATGGAGACTTTGACGTCGTCGCCGTACTTCTTGACGGACGGCAGATCCCGGATCTCGTCCAGACAGGAATCCCAGGTCTCTCCGGCCGTCATACGGCGGTCAATGGAGATGGCGCAGGAGTCTGCCACCGCGCAGCGGCTGGGGGACGTGTAGAAGATCTGGGACACGGTGCAGGTGCCCTTGCCGAGGAAGCGGGCATCCTCATAGTGGTCCGGATTGTATTTCGGGTCGAGCATTTTGACCAGGCCGGGGATGACGGTGCTGTCACCGCAGCCGTTGTTGTTGAGATCCCGGATGTCCTGGATGATTTCGGACATCTTGTAGATGGCGTTGTCACCGCGCTCCGGAGCGGAGCCGTGGCAGGAGACGCCCTTGACGTCCACGCGGATCTCCATCCGGCCGCGGTGGCCGCGGTATACGCCGCCGTCCGTGGGCTCGGTCGAGATGACGAATTCCGGACGGATGCCGTCCTTGTTGACGATATACTGCCAGCAGAGGCCGTCACAGTCTTCTTCCATGACGGAGCCGACGACCATCAGTTTATAGCCGTCCGGGATGAGGCCCAGTTCCTTCATGATCTTGGCACCATAGGTGGCTGCGGCCATGCCGCCCTCCTGGTCCGAACCGCCGCGGCCGTAGATGACCTCGTCATCCTCATAGCCTTCGTACGGGTCATGGGTCCAGTTGTCCCGGTTGCCAATGCCAACGGTGTCAATGTGGGAGTCGAGAGCAATGATCTTGTCTCCCTCGCCCATCCAGCCGATGACGTTGCCCAGGCCGTCGACCTCGACTTTGTCATAGCCGAGTTTTTCCATCTCCGCCTTGATGCACTCCACAACTTCCTTCTCCTCCGTGCTCTCGCTCGGATGGGAGATCATGGCGCGCAAAAACTTGGTCATGTCATCCTTGTAGGATTCGGCCGCTGCTTTGATTTTTGCATAATCGAGTTCCATAAGTGTATGTATCCTCCTGAAAATGACGTTTTATTGGGAAAAATAATTGTAAAACAAAATCAGATGCTGGCGTATTCGCCGTCCCAGACGATTTTGAGGAACTTTTCAGGGTCCGTGTTGCCCTCGGTGGAGATCAACAGGACCTGAGAATACCGGTTCAGCTCCAGCTTTTCGCGGAGTTCCTCATAGGTGTTGTCGGTCATGACGTTTGCCAGGACGCCCATGGTGACCGCTCCGGATTCGCCCGAGATGACGGTCGGATCCCCGCGGTTGGGCAGCGGGGTGGCCAGGATCCGAATGCCCTTCGCGGCGACCCAGTTCGGGCACGCGCAGAAGGCGTCCGCGTGGTTGCGGAGGATGTCCCAGCCGATCGTGTTCGGTTCGCCGCAGGCAAGGCCGGCCATGATGGTCTCCAGGTTGCCAGTGACGATCTTCGGCTGACCGGTTCCGGCCAGCGCGCCGCGGTACAGGCACGCCGCGGATTCGGCTTCCGCAATCAGGAACTTCGGCGGGTTGTCCGGATACAGGTTGGTAAAGTATCCGACAATGGCGCCGGCCAGACTGCCGACTCCGGCCTGGACAAACACGTGCGTGGGCCGGTTGACACCGACTTCCCGCAACTGATCCGAGGCCTCCGAGGCCAGGGTACCGTAGCCCTGCATGATCCAGGAGGGGATCTTCTCATAGCCCTCCCAGGCCGTATCCTGGACGATGACGCCGTGTTCGGTGGCATCGGCCTCCGCGGCCGCCATGCGGACACATTCGTCGTAGTTGACGTCCTCGATCGTGACTTCCGCGCCCTCCCGTTTGATGTTTTCAAACCGGGCCTGCGAGCTGCCCTTCGGCATGTGGACGACCGCCTTTTGTCCCAGACGGTTGGCCGCCCAGGCCACGCCGCGGCCGTGGTTGCCGTCCGTGGCGGTGAAGAAAGTGGCCTGTCCAAAGTCCTTGCGGAACTGCTCCGAGGTCAGATAGTCGTAGGTCATCTCTGTGATGTCTTTGCCCATCTCCTCTGCAATGTAGCGGGCCATGGCAAACGAGCCGCCGAGCACCTTAAAGGCGTTCAAGCCGAATCGCTTGCTCTCGTCCTTGACGTAGATCCCGCCGACGCCCAGACGCTGCGCCAGAGCGTTCAGGCAGGCCAGAGGCGTGATCGAGTACTGCGGAAAGCTCATGTGAAAGTGCCGGGCTTCCCGGACCCGCTCCCGGGCCATGATCTCGAGGTACTGGTCCTCGCTCTTCGGCATGGTGTTAAATTCGTATTTGATTGGTTCCATAGTATGCCTCTTGAAAAATGGATTTTACGGGTGGATCTCCAGGTCGGCAAACGCCTTCAGCAGAAGATCCATGTCCGAGGGGATCGAGATGGGTTCGCCACAGAACTGGATGGCGTTGGCCACATCCTTCAGTCCGTTGCCGGTGACCACAGAGACGACCGTGGCATCCGACGGCAATTTGCCCTGTTCGCAGAGCTTTTTGATGCCGGCGGTTCCGGTGACGCCTGCGGGCTCCCCAAAGACGCCGCAGGTGCGGCCCAGAAGTTTCTGCGCCGCCATGATTTCCTCGTCCGAGACGTTGACGGTCAGGCCATTCGACTCCCGGATGGCGTTCAGTGCCTTGTCCGGATTCCGCGGAACGCCGACCGCAATGGAGTCCGCCAGGGTGTTCTCCTCCATCGGCTGCCAGTCGGTTCCGGTCTCAATAGCCCGGTTCAGCGGGCAGCAGCCCTCTGCCTGTGCGGAGATGAGCCGCGGCAGATGGTCGATAAACCCGATCTCATAGAGATCCTTCAGGCCCTTCCAGAGGCCGGAGATCGTGCATCCGTCTCCCACAGAGATGGCAATGTAGTCCGGCACTTCCCAGCCCAGCTGCTCCATGATTTCCAGAGCAACCGTCTTCTTGCCTTCGGAGAGGTAGGGGTTGATGGCCGCGTTGCGGTTGTACCATCCCCACTTCTCGATGGCCTGGCGGCTGAGTTCAAAGGTGTCCTCATAGCTGCCCTGAACAGAGATGACCGTTGCGCCAAAGGTCAGGAGCTGCGCCACTTTCCCCTTCGGTGCGCGGGACGGGACGAAGATATAGGTCTTCAGTCCTGCCGCCGCCGCGTTGCCGGCCAGGGAAGACGCCGCGTTGCCAGTGGACGAGCAGGCAATGACGGACGCACCCGCCTCCCGGGCCTTGGCCACCGCCATGGCGGAGGCCCGGTCCTTCAGGGAAGCGGTGGGATTCAGGCCGTCATCCTTGACCCAGAGACGGCCGAGTCCCAGTTCGGACGCCAGCCGGGGCTCCTCGTACAGAGGAGAGTTCCCGACGCGCAGGGGCGTGTCCGGGGTCTCCTCCTCGACCGGGAGCAGTTCGCGGTACCGCCACATGGACGGATTCTTCCGCTCGGCCAGAGTCTGTTTCGTGAATGTCTTGCGGATATAACTGTAGTCGTACACAATGTCCAGGATGCCGCCGCATTCGCAGTTGGTCAGTCCCGGAGTTGCGTCATAAGTGCGCCCGCAGCGGACGCATTTGGCGCCAAGCACATGCTTCATAGAGCGCTCCTCTTACAGAGTCTTCAGAAGACCCACGTCTTCGTTGAATTCGTCGATCAGTTCGTCCAGGTCTTTGGCCTGAGCATGGACGGCGTCCCAGGTACCCTCGACGTCATACCACTGAGCGTTGAGGTCCTCGACGTCCATCTGCTGCTGCTCGACCCAGGTATAATACTTGAGGTTGTGAACGCGTTTGCGCTGCTGGTAGTTGAGTTCCGCCATGGTGTCAGTGCGGAGTCCCAGCATATGGACCGCATGGTCCTTGGCCGCTTCGGTCTCCGTATAGGCCCCGTACAGGTCGTTGAGTTCTTCCACGCGGGACTTGTACATGACCGCCGAGTCCGTGAGAACCGTGCAGACGACGTCGTTTTCGGTGAGCTCGTAGTACTTTGCCATCTTGATGCAGCAAAGGACGTTTGCAATACCGGAGATGCCCATCCAGGTGAATTTTTCAATCTGCTCGTCCGTCATGCCGAGGGACTTCAGGTAGGCCTGGCCGGCCTCGGTGTTGAAGAGGCGGAGCAGACGCTGGCTGTCCTCGTCGTCGATGTCGATGACCATGTCGGTGTTCTTGACGTTGTGGACCCACGGGATGTGCTTGTCTCCGATGCCTTCGATCCGATGGCCGCCAAAGCCGTTCTCCAGGATGGTCGGGCACTGAAGGGCTTCGCCGACCGCCAGTTTCAGGTGCGGATAGCGCTCCTTCAGGAGGTCGCCGGCGGACATGGTACCGGCGGAGCCGGAGGTGAAGCAGGCACCGGCCAGTTTCTGGCCCGGCTTTTTGACGGCTTCAAACAGGTCTGCCAGGGCGGTACCGGTGACATTGTAGTGCCAGAGCGGATTGCCCATTTCGGCGAACTGATTGAAGATCATCATGGTGGGATCCTGTTTCAGTTCCCAGGTCTTGTCGAAGATCTCCTTAACGTTGGACTCACAGCCCGGAGTGGCAATGATCTGGCCGGCAATGGATTTGAGCCAGTCAAAGCGCTCTTTGGACATGTCCTGCGGCAGAATGGCCACGGAGTCCACGGCCAGAAGTTTGGAGTTGAACGCGCCGCCGCGACAGTAGTTGCCGGTGGACGGCCATACAGCATGGTGATAGTCCGCGTCAAACTGGCCGGTGACCAGGCGTGGAGCCAGACAGCCGAAGGAGGCGCCCACTTTGTGGCAGCCCGTCGGGAACCATTTGCCCGCCATGGCAATGATGCGGGCCGGCACACCGGAGACCTCGGACGGAATTTCCACATAGTTCGGAACCTGCTGGTACAGACCGCCGGTCTCCTTGGCTTCGTTCTTCCAGGAGATTCGGAACAGGTTCAGCGGATTGACGTCCCAAAGGCCGACATCCTTCAGACGGTCTTTGATCTTCTCCGGGATCTTGTCCGGATCCTGCATCTGGGCAATGGTCGGGATGATGATCCCGTTTTCCTTCGCCTTGGCAATATTGTGTTTGCGGCCTTCTTCGTTGCGGGTCAGATCAATTTTTACCAATGGTCTCAGTCCTCCAAACTGTGTACTTCAATGTAATACCGTTTTTCGTTGGCCTCTCCCATGGAGAAGGTCTTGCGCGGCAGCGCGCCGTCCTGGGCCACTGCCGGGAACAATTTGAACTTGTCCATGGAGGGCAGCAGGAATCCGACGTTGGCCGGATCCTCCGACAGCGTCCGGACCGAGGCCTCTCCGTGGATGAAATCCAGCTCGGCGTCCACGTCTTTCAGGAGCGCGTCCAGGCCGTTCTGCAGAGCGCCGACCTCCAGGCCGGAGACCGGATTTTCAATGACAATGCAACCCTCTTCCGAGCCGGTCACATAGGGAATGACGTAAGTGTTGTCCGCCTGCGCGGTGCCGGCCGGCGCCGTGTGCGCGAAACCGTTCTGTTCGTCCAGAACCGCGACCAGTTTTTCCAGGAATGCGGCTCCGGTGATCTTATCGTGACCGAAGACCACGCGGTGGATCGGTTCGAAGACGATCCCTTCGTCGTGGACGTTTTCGATTTCGCAGAGCGCGAAGCGGGCCGGATGGGATTCCTGCTCCTCCGGGGAGAGCGTCTCTTTGAGCTCCTCCCAGGCGGTCTTTGCCGTGGCGAGGGAGTGGTTTCCGTCCCCCATGGCTTCGAGCAGGACTTTGCCCTCGCCGTAGAACGCCTTACCCTTGTCCATCAGAGCGGACATGGCGGCACGGGCGCCCTCCAGGCTGGCCTCCGGCAGGAATTTGCCGGTGATATGGCCGCCGTTCAGCATCAGGTCGGTGTCGTACAGTACTTCACCGTCCAGAGCCTCCAACGGCTCGAGCACGGTTTTGTCCGGGTCGTCGATCAGGATCAGGATGTGGGGCATCTCCAGCGGGGCGCCGCGGCGGATGCGCAGGCGCGGCGGGATGCGTTCCACAATGGTGCGCTCTGTGGCGCGGATCAGCGACTGGGAACCCTGGTGGAAGTCATAGGCCTCAAGGTCAATGCAGATGACCAGACCCAGACGGCTGCGGCCTTCCGCTGTGCGGCGGACCAGCATGCAGCCCGGCTCCAGGGTGCGGAGGATTCCCTCCTCCACGTATTTCTTCATGTTTTCCCGGGCCTCCCGGATCAGAGTCTCCTCCTCCGGCTTGCCAAGGTAGTATTCGGGCAGCATCAGACGGAGGGTGGAGGGGGCGTCCCCTACAATCTCCTGCACCTGTTCCCAGTAGGCCGGGTCGGAGGTGAACTGGTCACAGGCAATGACGGCCCAGCGGCTGTAATCGGTCCCCTCTTTGGGGAGCATGATTTGTGGGATATGCAGTCCGAGTTCGTTCCAGTTATAGTCCATGTAGTGTCCTCCTCTGCTGACGGGATCAACCGAAGTGTTCCCGGAGAATCTTCACGGTCTCTTCGCCGATCCGTTTCTGGGCCTCTTTGGTGGAGGCGCCCACATGAGGCGTCATAGAGATTTTCGGATGGCTGGTGAGCCGTTCATTCTTCGTGGGCTCTTCCTTGTAGACATCCAGGCCCGCACCGGCAAGCTTGCCGCTGTCGAGGGCGTCACAGAGCGCGTCTTCGTCCACAAGGACGCCGCGTCCGGTGTTGATCAGGAAGGCGCCGTCCTTCATCTTGGCGAAGGCAGCCGCATCCAGCAACGGAGCGCTGTCTTTGGCGGCCGGCATGTGGATGGACACATAGTCCGACTGCGCCAGCAGGTCGTCCAGAGAGACCCACTTGTACGGCTCATTCTCCGGCTTGTGTCCGGAGCGGTTGGTGTAGATGACGTTCATGCCCAGAGCCGCCGCGCGTTTGGCGGTTTCCTTGCCGATCCGGCCCAGACCGATCAGGCCCAGGGTCTTTCCGGCCAGTTCCACGCCCTTGTATTGTTTCTTGTTCCACTCCCCATTCCGCATGGTGACGTTGGAGATATAGAGGAAACGGGACACGGCAAACATGTGGGCAATGGCCATTTCAGCCACCGAAGCGCTGCTGGCATTCGGCGTGTTGTTGACGGCGATTCCCTTCGAACGGGCATACTCAACGTCAATGTTGTCCATGCCAACGCCGCCGCGGATGATCTGTTTCAGGCGGCCGGCCTCCACCGCGGAGTCGATGATCGGCTCCCGTACTTTGGTGGCGGAGCGGACGACCAGGGCGTCAAATTCCTTGACCTTTTCGGCCAGGACGTCGGGTTCATAAAATTCCTGGACGACTTCGTATCCGGCATCCTCCAACACTTTGACCGCGGACTGGTCCATGCCGTCAGAGGCTAATACTCGAATCATGCGTGGGCCTCCTCAAACGATTTCATGTAGGCAACCAGTTTCTCCACACCCTCCTTGGGCATGGCGTTGTAGATGGACGCCCGCATGCCGCCGACGGAGCGGTGCCCCTTGATGTTGATCAGGCCCGCTTCGGTGCAGCCGGCAATGAACTCTTTGTTCAGGTCGTCATCGTCGGTGACGAACGGGACGTTCATGATAGAACGGTCCTTCGGTACGACGGTGCCGTGGAACAGGTTGCTGCTGTCCAGGAAGTCGTACAGGACTTTGGCCTTTTCCTCATTGCGTGCCTTCATAGCCGCCAGTCCGCCGATGTCGTCCCGGATCCATTCCAGAACCAGTTTGCAGATGTAGATACACCAGCAGGGCGGGGTGTTGTACAGGGAATCCTTGTCCGCCATGGTCTTGTAGTTGAGCATGGTCGGCGTGTCCTCCCGGGCGTTCCCGAGGAGGTCTTCCCGGATGATGCAGATGGTCAGACCGGCCGGCGCGATATTC
>Ga0181612_118041_pt1 | contig 23719 bp, 10 predicted proteins | sample HoacroProtozoa21_FD_119630 | JGI IMG/M metagenome (GOLD analysis project Ga0181612, IMG submission 119630) | Hoatzin crop microbial communities from Cojedes, Venezuel. Combined Assembly of Gp0051906, Gp0051904, Gp0051908
CAGAGGGAAAAAGTTCTTCCTCATGTTCAGACGGAACTTCCTATGCCTCAGTTTGTGCCCATTGCCCCTTGTCCTGTCACTGGGCACCACTGAAAAGAGTCTGACCCCATCCTCCTGACACCCACTCTTAAGATATTTTTAGGCATTTATTAGGTCCCCTCTCAGCCTTCTCTTCTTCAGGCTGAACAAGCCCAGGTCCCTCAGCCTCTCCTCCTAGGAAAGATGCTCCAGTCCCCTCACCATCCTTGTAGCCCTCCGCTGGACTCTCTCCAGTAGCTCTTCATCTTTCTTGAACTGGGGAGCCCAAAACTGGACTGAGTACTCCAGATGGGGAGTCACTAGGGCAGAGTACTGTAAAACGCCAGAATACTGGCCTCTTTTTTGTAACTCTGAAACAAACCTCATTCTTCTGAAATCATGAACGCTTGAGCAAAATGTGTGTGATCAATAGGACTTGTGCAGGCAGTCAATATAAATGAAACAGTTTTGCATTTAATGTAAAACCTGTGTCTATATCAAATGATGTAATGGAAATCAGACTTCCTAGAGGAGTAGAAACTCTTCACAGTAGATCTCCAGTGTTCACACGCAGGACTTCAGTCACTAATGAAATGATGCTGAAGAATCCTTTTAAGCTCTAATTATCAACATTCACTTGACATTAATACTTCCTTATTATCTAATAAATGCATGATTAATTGTACTGCTAGGCATTTGCTTTTCCTTATAGTTTAACTGCTTCTTCTGGAATGCACATCAGAAATAATCAGCCAGTGCTGGAAAACAAACTAATGACCTTTATAGGAGCTTAGATTTAGGGGAGCAAAAGTCAGGTCCTCTGGTAGCTGTTTCCCACTTAAGGTGCAAAATTTTGCCAAACTAAAGTGGGTAACTGAACTAGAGATGCTCAATTATTTCTTTAAAGAAATTTCCCTGGTCTGACAGAGCTCCCAAAACTGATCAGCTGCAGAAACCCTGCTGTCTAATCTCTACTGCAAACTGCCAAAGGAAATAACCAAGCTCTATTCAAGAGGAAAATAAGTCTTGGTTACCTTCCAAAAACATTGTTTTACATTATATTCTTCTGTAGATCATCTTTCTGGTCACCTTGTGACCAGTGACATGATGTGGACACCTAAATCTTGAAGGTTTGAGGCACTCCCCAAGGGCTGCAGACGTACAACTTGTTCTGTCTTAATCTTCATCTTTTATAACACCCTCCTAAATATAAATTCTGACATTTTAAAATGACACCTTATTTTACTCATGACTTTCCCACATTTAAGATCTCTTAAACATCATTATTTTGGCTTCATGTCAGGAATGGCAGACTTTGTTCTTAAACAAATACCTCAACAATCTCACCTATCCCTTTTTGTCCTAACAAAAGGGAAGTATTGGCAAGAGAGCGCACTTTGGTGCTTGGGTTTGTTTTTTTTTTCACTACTGATTCAGTTTATCAAGACTTGCATGTTTATATGTTAAGCATGCACACACATACAAATCTATTTTGCAATGAAAGCAAGTCCCTGATAAACATTTTTAAATGCTTATTTTTAGCGAAGATTCTATTTATATAGCAATGACAATGCAAAGATAAGCCTCAAAGACAAAATGAGACTTCCAGCAGAATAATTAGTTTCCTTGGAACAGCAGGCCTCAGTAAGAGGGAGTAAAACGGCTGTAAACTACAGGCCTGCAAAAATAAAATAAGATACCCTTCTGGCTAAACTGGTGAGGCAATGCACTCCCGTTCCACTTGTAATTTGAGTGACTCATCAGGACTTTGCAGTACCACTACGTATTTGTCTACCATTACTTCATAGCTCTTCCATTATGCAGGACTTCTTGGATTCCAAAATCTGCTTTAGGAGGGATGTGATTGCAGGATCTTTTTATAGACCTGAGTTTGCAGTGAGCAATCTGTATTGTCAGCTGGAGACCTTCTTGGTGCTTGTGCTTCTCAGGTGGGCAGTGTCACCAGCACTGAGCTGCACCATCACATGTTTTCAGAAGTGGAGAATCATACCAAGACAAGTTTCATATGATGTGGGATTGAAAGAGTATGGAGAACTTTGTGTCAGTATGTGCGTGTGCGCTTAAATTCCGTTGAACGAGTTCAGAGTTGGTAAACATGGAAAGAATAAATCTCTGTGTAAGCTTGGATGTGATAATGCTGCATGATGCTATTGTACACTAGGTTAACTCCACTGGCTTGCAGTGATTTTTAATTTGAGGTTAAGACTGGAAAACAGGAAGGAAGAACTCAGCTCTGTGCTTTGGCATCATTGCCTGTACGCTTCTGTCAGTGATTATCCAAATAATTGCTCAAGTGCAATGAAATATTTTAGAATAGTTCTGCTCTAATTATTAATAGTGTATTTTGTCTCAGCAAATGTGCTAAAGATCAGTGCCAAAATTTCAGAAGTTAACTTACAGCCAGTGAACAAGCACTGATTAAAGAAATTCTTTCATCTGCTTACTAGAAAGAATGCATGGATTTTTATGGTGTGGAAAGTCTAAAATTTTATTCCCCTGATTATAATCTTACACCTACCCTAACTTCTGGATTTATAGGCTGGATGTAGCAAATCAACTTTTGCTCACAAAAAAAAAAAATAATCTACTCATGAAAGGCCAATCTGCTGCCCCATCTTGTTCTGTCAGAATGGGACACGATGTCTGGTCTCTGTCAGATGGCATCTTAACAGTCACACACGAAGCAGGAGAGCTGATGGCTGTGTTTCTTTACACCTGCTAGGAGAAGCAAGTCTGCCTGGAGTCACAGTGTTTCAGGTACAGAGTGGCTAGAAGTAATTCTTATTGATGAAACTGCTGAGAGCTCTGCAGCCAGACCTCACCGTGAGTATTATTTCAGCATCTTAATTTCAGCAATAAAAGGACATTTCTTTTGCAAAATTACCTTTTCCTTGCTGCAAGGAGCTCTGTATCTAGTGATTGTTTAGTGTTTTCATTTATGAGGTGTGTTACTATGGGCACACAAGTCTCTGTGCATTGAAGCCTAAGCTCGAGTCAGTTTTCCATATATACAACTCGGAGTAATCCGATGTGGAGAAAAAAACCTGCAACTCCTATTCACACCAATAATGGAACTGAATGCAATAACACCAGCCTGCTAAGCTCAGGGAGAAAAGGAACCTAAACACCACCCAGCTGTAACTTCACTTGGCTGCAGCTCCTGCGGTTTATCACCCAGGGACCCTGGGAGGAGTGGAGCAGCCCTTCCCATGTGCCACCTCCAAGGGTCCACATGGCTGTGCAGTGAAGAGGCAGCAGCTGGTGCTGTCCCGCTGGCACCTTGCTTTGGGTTGGCACACAGCCGGCCAAACCGCTGTCAGCTCCAGGAACTGAGCGGAGCCAGGCAGAAAGGGCCTGGGGAGATGGGAGTCACCAGCTGCTTTAGGGATGGGGGCAGCTCAAGCTGGCTTGAAGGTTTAAATCAAGTTTTTGGACAGCAGCCTGAGGTGATGGCTCTAAGAACAGTACTCTTCCTTCTCTGGTTCTCTGGACGCCAGAATGCAAACAGGGGCAGGGAGCAGGGGGGCAGGAGGTGTGTTTGCACATCTTCAGGGATCATACACTCATAGAATGGTTTGGTTTGGAAGGGACCTTTAAAGATCATCCACTCCAACTCCCCTGAAATGAGCAGGGACATCTGGAGCTAGACCAGGTTGCTCAGAGCTCCTTCCAACCTGGCCTTGAAGGTTTCCAGGGATGGGGCATCTACCACCTCTCTGGGCAACGTCTTCCAGTGTTTCACTGCCCTCACAGTAAAAAAAATCTTCTTATATCTAATCTAAATCTACCATCTTTTATTTTAAAACCATTACCACTTGTCCTATCACAATAGGCCCTGTTAAAAAGCCTGCCCCCATCTTTCTTGTAAATCCTCTTTAAGTACTAGAAGGCCACAATAAGGTCTCCTGGAAGCCTTTGCTTCTCCAGGCTGAACCGCCCCAACTCTCTCACCCTTTCATTACAGGAGACGTGTTCCAGCCCTCTGAACATTTTTATGACCTTCTCTGGACCCGCTCCAACAGCTCCACGTCTGTCCTGTGCTGAGGGCTCCAGAGCTGGACTCAGGACTCTTGGTGGGGTCTCATCAGAGCGGAGCAGAGGGGCAGGATCACCTCCCTCACCCTCTGGCCATGCTGCTTTGGATGCAGCCCAATTTTCTCCCACTTGTGGATATCAAGATGTTCCAGCAGCTACAGTATGCCCTGGGGTAGCAGCAGTGAGAGGGCACTTAAAGGACAAGGAAGTAGGGAGAACAGGATCCATATGAAAGAGGCATTTGTAAAACACAGTCCAAATAGAAAAAGGGAACAGAGTGAAAAGGGCACACAGGAAAAAAAAAAAAGTTTTCTAAGGAATGAGGAGGAGGAATTAGCTGTTATTTAATTACCAAAATTTTGCCAGTAGTCAGAAGTTACTTTGATTTGAAACTTTTTATTTGAAAGTGTTCAATTGTGTACAAATGCATGTGTGTGAAAGGCGAATCTCTTTGTTTTTTCACTTTTATTTGGATACCAGTTTTAGAAATGCATGTGTGTATGTTGAGTACTGACTGAGTTTCTATAAAATGTTATTAAGTAAAACAATCTTAAGCTGCAGCACTACTTGTAGATATTTACTATTAAAACTTTCTTTGTAGGTTATTGCACTTGAGAATGAACATTGAAGACAAGCTGGGAGGATTATTTCTGAAATGTGGTGGCATAGACCAAATGCAGTCATCCAGGGCTATGGTAGGGATGGGTGCAGTGTCTGACCAGTCTGGAGTATCGGGAGAACGTCAAGAGGCAGTGCTTCAAGATCGGACTATGGCGCACCAAGAAATGCTTGCAACAGACGAAGTGTTACGGGAAAGTGAACTTCGACAGCAGGAGATGATTTCACATGATGAACTCATGGTCCATGAGGAAACGGTAAAAAATGATGATGAGATGGATGCGCAAGATAGACTTCCTCAAGGGCTGCAGTATGCTGTTAATGTCCCTGTAAGCAATTTCTTTGTGAAATATTGGAGAAATTACTAGGAAGCTTGATCTAGTAGTCTAATCCTACTCTGGCAAGAATCTAGTAATTGCTTGTTTGGATTTTGATTATCAAAATATTTATGAATGGATGCTATTTATGAAAATGTCGTTTGCCTCTGGCTGTGGATAAATTTTGCCAATTAAGTATAATCTTTAAGTATCTGTTTTATAAATATTATATAAGCAGGCTGTTACCATAGAATTAATGCGTTAAAATGTGCTCTTTTAAATATATTTAATGTTCAAGGGTAACTACAAACCAGAATAAATAGCGTTATTAAAAGGTGCATACTGTTTATGCTGTTCATAGTACTGTTTAGTTTCTTTTGCTACAGGAAGCATCTTGTATGTTTTCAAAGTACGTGGACGCTTAGCAATTGCATTCACACTGCAGGCTGGACTGTGACACTTCATACATGACCATAAATACGCCCCTCCTCGATATCTCATAGAAGGTGTACCTCAGCTTTCCCAGAGGGATTAGAGATGACTTCCTTTTTGAAAACAGAGCATCTGTCTGTCGTCACTGTTACCCTTCAAACATAAAGGAAAATTACCAGGACTTTAAAAGTAGATAGCCTTACATACAAAGAATAATCTTTAGAAAGGAAGATCAGGTGACTCAGGCCTTAGAAAAATGTAAGAGTTTCATGCTCTTTATTAAAGTTTACATTAGATTATTTTTTGGAAAAAACTTCATTAGAACTATTCTTGTTTTCTTAAAAAATACTTCTGTCTTAAATATATAATAAACTATTCTGTTAAATCTTGCATTGACAACACACGGACTAAAGTAAAATAGGTATGAAAAACTGAATGGTTTTACAGATGAAAGTGATTTTAGTATAAGAACTGATCTCAAAATCACTGCAGGTCAGAAGGAAAAAAGTCTTTGGGAGATGAATGAAAGGACACATCAAAATGTCACTGTAGAAATTAACTATGCCCTTTTTATTTAAGATTCTTAGTATTCTTTTCACTTAAATTTCTGAAAGAATGAAGCCACAAGATAATTCCCTTAGGAAAAGGTTTTCTGTTTCAGCAGTTTGTCATCTTCTAAAATTGAAAAATTGCTTTTCTGTAGTGAGAACCTTACCTGAAACTGGCACTTGGTATCTTAACAGATCAGTGTAAAGCAAGAAATTACCTTTACTGATGCATCTGAACAACAGAAACGAGACAAAAAACAAATACGAGAGCCAGTAGATTTGCAGAAAAAGAAGAAAAGAAAACAGCGTTCACCAGCAAAAGTAAGACATTGATTTGGCAAAACCAGGATTAAAAGAACCTGAAGATTTGGTTGACTATGACTAATTTCATTAGCATTGGAAGTAGTTAGGCTGGAAATTGTTTGTTTGCTCAGTAAAGATGCAGTTCTGAAGTTCACCAGAGACCCAAACAAAACCTGATATAACAGTGTTTTTCTTTGAACTCTTTTTAGCAACATGAACCCTTGACATATTTTAACATCTGTCTCTCCAGGCAGTTCTCTCTCCAAATATTTTTTTTTTTTAAATTGTGAGTCAGTAGCTTTGTAGACAATTTATAAATCATTACTCTGTGTCTATCTAATAACAGTTGTGCTTTTCTGTGAGCCTGATAATTTTATATGCTTCATGCATAGTAGTGAAAGTTTTTAAAAAGAAATCTAAAATGGTAGTTTTGAAAATTCTAAAAAGTTTACTAATATATATAAAATAATTTACCGGTAGGGAATATTCCTGTGGTCATAATCATCTTCATATATGTCTTTATTTATATCAAAAGATTCTTACCATAGCTGCTGGTTTGTTACTCCAAAACTTGTTTTGTAAATCCATTACTGAAGAGTATGTATCTCTATATGTCTGAAAACATTTTTCTTCTGTTGAGACACACTTCAGATAAAACCAGAATCATGTCACCTCATGAGGTAGCAGTGATTCCCCAAATGAGTATCAATCTTCAGAATTTAAACAGAACCTATGCAGGCTGCTCTGATTGGCAAAAATCAGTTATATATGATCACACAGCAGCATTAAATGAGCCTACTCTGAAACCAACCCAGACTGTGTATGCATTGAAGGAAGAGTCACCCTAACACCAAGAAAAACTCCAAAACCTCCTTTTTGTTGGCCTGGGAGTGGGACCCCTCAGTCCCCCTCAAAGCTCTGTCAAATTAGGTTGGACCTGTAGTATTCTTGGAAAGTTGAGAAGTTATGTCAGATTGGGTGTGGAAGCAAGTTCCAAATCCTATACATCAAGATACTTCTCCCTTTGATAGAAAAAGGAGTCCTAGGTTGAGTAGCTCCACAGATCACTTCCATGTGAAGGAAACACGGCAAGGTAGGAGAGGCATGTGTCCCTCTTGCTACAGACACGTACTTGCATGCTTCCTTTTTATCTTTCAATCTGTCAGTGTTAGTCTTTTGAGATGACAAAAGATTGAAAAATGATCAGGAAAATAGTTAATCAGATTCTTTTTCAGTCTCTCTCCCCCTTTTTTCAAGCTTCTCAGGGTAGAAAGGCAGAAAGAAGCTGAAGGACTGACATGGGTGAGAGCCTACTGCAGTTTAAGTTAGTATTCCCAGAGTAATGGGATTGATTCTCCATCCAAATGGCAGCTGGGACTTTTGCAAATGGAAGTCAATTAACATTGAACATGTTAACATTTAAAATTTTATTTTATGTTAACATAGTCATCATATAGATAAAAAGTCAGTAGCTTTTATGAATCCTGTCTACTTTTCCCTCTTCCATGCACACAAACACATATGCGTGCGCGCACACACACACACACACACACAAACACAAGCACAAGCTTTTTTGTTGCTTTCATTAGGAAAACTGCACTGACAAAGTTAACTTTCTTCATTTAAGAGTTAGTACAATGAATGGATGCAGTAGAAGAGCCCAGCTTTAGGATAAGTGTGTTTTCTTCACAAGTATTTCAGAATTTGAATATACTATATGAAAAACATCCATAACATGTATTTAAATTTATTTTAAATGACCAGTCAGTGTTTCATCAGCTGTATGTTGTTACAGAACAGAGTTTTTATAATTGTCTGTATCTGTGACTTACTGGAGCTGTAACATACCAATCTTGCAAACGTATGAATGTGCTTGTCCTTCAGAGTGAATGCACAAGAATTTGTTAGCTTGAGACTTTCACTCTTGCTGAGATTTGAGGCAGCAGAATTAAAAATTGTTTAAGTAGGTCCTACAGTATTTGCTACTATTGCAGAGATACTATTTCAGTTATTGACTCTCTTTCTCATCACTGTCATTATCATAAAACCTAAAAGATCATAGCTAATCAAATTGCAGATGTGTTTCCCCAGCAGACTTTTTTTTTTGTTAATAACAAGGGACTAAACTGCTTTACTTGAGGTTACTTAAGCTCTGCTTTATAGTTCTGCTTCCAGTTAAGTAAGACTTTTGGAAATGTAATTTCTTTACTGGTTTTCTTATTTGTCTTGCCAGAGAGTTTGGTGTTTTTTTTTTTTTTTTTTTTCTTTTTGACAAATTAGAGAAAACCTGTGATGAGCTTTATTGAATAAGGTAGATATGGTGCCATTTTTTCATTGAAGTTTTTTCAGCTTCATATGAAAATAGCGGCTTTGGCAGCAAAGCAGTTGAGTGTGGCAAGTTGAATTTGTCAAGGAGATGCTCTAATATGTATATTGAGTGAGCAATATTTTATTGAGTAAAAAACTTGAAAGGGGAGAAGAATAATACGATTTTCTTGGTTGCTTGGCTTTGGGGTTTTGGTTTTTAAAATATACTTTTGCCTCTGCGACAGTTGGTATTATGTAGATGTAGATAATTTGTATGACTATCCTGGATAAGTTTTAATGCCTTTTAGCAAACATTTACAGTAGTGATTTGAAAAAAGAATATAACTTTTCACTTTTGCTTTAAAATGTGATCATCTGTGGTTTGGTGCCCAGAGGTGGTTTGGTTACTTTGCATCCTTTCCAACAGACGGACAAAGTAAACAGTAGCATATAAAGTGACTGAGCTGTGAATAGGGAAGCCCTAAGCTGATTTTCCATGAGCTGCTTTTGTCTCTGGCCTGTTGAAATATCTCTTAATACACAATGAGACACAAGTTGGATTGGACTGCAACTGGAAATGTATATTAAAAGCCTAACACATAGCTTTGTAGAAATTAGCATTGTTGTACCTGAAATATTTACATTTGCTGCATTGAAAAAATTAATGTTTTTTTTTTTTGTAGTTAATAAGACATCTTTAGAGGGTAGTGTGAGAACAAATTTTACTCTTTTTAAAATAGATCCTTACAATAAATGACGATGGATCACTTGGTCTGAAAACCCACAAATCTCATGTTTGTGAGCATTGCAATGCTGCCTTTAGAACCAACTACCATTTACAGAGACATGTCTTCATTCATACAGGTACTGCTTGACTTCAAATTTGTCTTTTCTGCGCTATAAAGAGTTGTTTACTTATGTTAAAAATGTTTTCAGCTCTATGCGAATTTCAGTTTTAAGAGCGTAGCTAACTTGGCATCTAAGCTTAGAGATTCCATGCACCAAAGTGTCAAAAGAATACCAGAAAAAAAAAATCAGCATATGTTTAATAAACTGAAGACCTAACTGTTTACAAGGTTTCTTTTCTTTCTTTATCAGAAAGTAATGGGTTGACTTGTAGCCTAAGTGCCAAAATTGACCCCTTTGTAAAATGTGCTCCGGCTGCTTATTTGCCTGATGAGGTATCTCTCTGGTTCGGAGAAGTGAAAAAGGTACTTACTATTATAATAGCTTGCCAGTATCCTGAATGCAGTCTTATGCCAGCATCGTGATTGATCTTGTTCGTGAGGAAATTACAGCCATTTCAGATCACTCTTCTGTGCTAGTCTTAATGTGACTCTTAGGATCATGGAAAGAATTCTGCAGTTCGTATACTTAGCAAGGCTAATGTTTTTTGGTATTAGAGTTTGGAATTCGCTCAGATGCTGGTTTTTTAATAGAAATTTTAATATTCCTCAAAAGTAGTTATCGGAGACAACAGTGTGTAGTTATTAACTTATGGATGTGGAATTATATTGTTCAAGGTGAAAAACCATTTCAGTGCAGTCAGTGCGACATGCGTTTCATACAGAAGTACCTGCTACAGAGGCATGAGAAGATTCATACTGGTGAGTATGGTGCCTTGAGTATCTTTACTGGCGTGCATAAAAACTGTTTCCCCACTCAGGCAAGGTTTCTGATAAGAAGTATGCAGCCTAAAACCCTGTTGCAGTTTGTTTTAACTTAACAGATGTTATAAAACTTTAAAGAATAAATTAGTTTTGTGCTTTCAACTCTCTCCACTTTTCTTTGGCTGTAAAGTGAGTATAAAGTCTAGGAAGCAAATTTGAAATCAGCATTTATAAATAAACCCAGAGTAGCGAATCCTGAAGTTTGTGCATTCGTAGAAGTCAAGTTTGCTAAGCAGTTCTGTCTTGTGTTGTATCAAGTGAATTCAGACAACGGGGACTTCCAAAATGCATTTCAGGACAGTTATTTATTTAATTACTATTGTTTTATTTATTTATTTTGGAATTTAATGGAAAAGTGCCAGGACTAAAATGGCCAAAATGCCTAACCCCAAAGGTACTAGGTTGAGCTTTACTTTTCACTTTTTTTTTCAAAAAGGTTTAATTCAGAACTGTTCTAAAAATAAGAGCTTTACTTTAAAAATATACAATATAGGTCAAATAAGGACCAAAGTTTTAAGCCAAAGAGGTTAAAATTTATGCATGTTTGTTTTTTTATCTTCTTGCACCACAGAAAACCACATTCTTTAACAGGTTTGGCTTCATTGGGTTTTTGGCATTTTGGTGCATGGCCTTTCAATCCCTCTTTAAATATTTTGTAATATGGTCCCTTTGGACTAGATGCCAATTTCTCAGCCTCTTTTTTAGAAAAGCAGAGCTGGTGAATGTGCACAGTGTTTCTTGGCTGTAGCATTTAAATGGATATGCAAGCTACTAACACGCAGTGCAGTGTGTGCATGTGGAAGAGTTGAGAGGAAGAAAAAACTCTGCAAAATGAATTTTCAGAGCAGTGTACAGGGAGTTACATGCACAAATGCCCTGTTGTTTATGGGATTTTTCTGTCCTGGGTTGCCATGAGTCCGGACTAAGTAGTTTTCCTTCAGCCAGTCAGCCACAGAAGAGTCCTCCATTCTTCTGTCCAGTGTCTTTGTTCTGCTCCTAGGCTTTCCTCTGGCTCTGAATTGGTGAACCATGCTGCCTTCATTTTGTGTAGATATTATTCTTGAAAAGAATTCTCATTCACTCTCTTCCGTCTATCTGCTCACTCTGCCCCCCGCTCCCCCCCAAAGGCAAAAATTTAAGCGCAGTCTTCACATTTTTCCAAAGATAGATATTTTTTTTTTTTAAATGAGGATTATTCCCTGTACGTGGCTTTGAAAATGAGAGTCTGGGCAAGATAGTTAATTAACACTTGACTGCAAATATTTTATAAATGGATTTAATTATCTTTTAAAATTCAGCTTCTAGCTCTAATGAGAATTCTGTGTTGATTGTAAGCTTTGGAGGGAGGGTGTGGTGGTGGTGGGGTTGCAGGTTTTTTTGCTAGCTCTTGTGTATACTAGTCTTTGTTTAGCAGGAAAAAAGCTGCCATTTAACAAATTAACCGTGCTGTTATCTGACATTTTAAGAAAACTATGTTCTCCTCCTTTCCTCAGCTTCCTGAGGTATAGTTTGGTTGTTTCTCAGAAAATTGAAGATGGTGATTGTGTTGAAATTGTTAAATTATGGATGTTTTCCTAAGTGACAACTAGTAGGTTGTTAGGGAAAAACATGTAAGACCCAGCTTCCAGGAGCAGAAGAAGCATTTTTGAAGTCCCATTTAGTTAGCAAGTATTTCACCACTTCTGAATTTTTGACTTGGCCCGGTTCTGGTGTAGCTAACTGGCATTCTACATACCTGTCCTTGCTTTCCCTTCTGTATGACAATATTCACTGCTGGGCCTTAGCTGTCTGTGTAGCGTCACACTGTTGTTCAGGACGGCATAATTAAACCCATCCAGAAAAGCTGAATTTTCAGCTTCCTTCTCTCTCCAGAAGGTGAGCAGTGGGTCTGTTTTTCACTTTGATGGAAGTAAAGGAAAGCTCTTTTTGTATTATTCATGCTCTTTTAGGAAATAGTCCTTATAAATTCACTACTGTATTTTTTCATTTTGCATTTTTGTATCTCTAAATGACCACTTTTAGCACCAGCTTTTGTACAGTGTTCAAAAAAAATGATGAAGAACAGGATATTTCTTAACTCCTTTAAAGACATTTATCAAATTTTCCGGTTTCTTTCAACCTGATTGAAGACAGTGGTAACACTTAGGAGCCCCATTTTATGCCTGTTACAAGCCCCGAATTTCCAGGTGCTCTAGCTGTTTGCACTGTGATTTGAATTGAGTTCTCTGAACCGCTCCTTCAAATGAAATGTTATGAGCGAGTTAGGAAGCAGTCACTGAGCAGCCTTATTCTGTGTAAATAATTAAATAGTTGCATCTAAAAGCAGACATTGCATTAATACAAAATTCACTTCCTAGAAATAATTGTTTGTAGAGGAGGGCAGCAGTGCTAGAACCCTGCTGCTAAACTTATCACTGATGATACAGAAAATTGCCGCTTTGCGTGTAAGAGAGGGAAGAGTCATTGGTTCACAAATATTTTCATATTTTGAGTTTTGTAGGCTCACAAAGATGCTGAATTTTTTTTTTTCAAATGTCTGCTTTGTTTTTCTTAAACATGTTTCTATACACCTTACCCACTCATGCATTCCTGTGTCCTAATTCTGTAACCCACCCTACTTTCCATTTTTAACAGAAAAAATGAGATTATATTTTTAAAAAATAAAGCAACATTGGGGCTAACAATTCAAGTGCCTTATTATTCAGCCATGCTGCTTTTTATTGCCTGATTGGGTATTTTATAATTTGTATTTTGTCTGTTTAGATTTTAAAATGCCTGGAGGTTTATAATTGTTACAGCCTTCATACACATAGTATTTGTACTACACTTTATAAAAACTTCTGTTGCTCAGTTTTAATAGATTTCCAACGTAGACACAAAACATAGGCTGTTTTCATAAATAATGCTTATGATTGCTGTATTGTGTTTTTAAATTTTGACTTTTTTTCTACATCTGATTCTTTCCCACTCACCAAGACATTTCAGCAAAGCATGTCCTGGATTCTCCCTACATTAGCAAAAAGTTATTATTAATGATCTCCATTTGCGATAACTCCTGTTTGAAAACTGCAACAAAATTTCAGGCTTTAGGCTTTCAGTTTCAGGCTTCTGCGAGGAAGAAATTATTATAGGAAGCATGTCTTCATGTTAATTTTTAATCTTTTTCTAATATTATCTTCCATATGAAGATTAAAGCAAGAATTAAGTATGGTATCGGTTTCACAAAGTGTTTCTTAATCTTACTTCCAGAAGGTTCTGGAATTCTGCTGAAAAAATACTATTTTCTGTGTTGTACTGACTAGTTCAAGGGCAGCATCCCCAGACTTCTCTCCCTGTTGAGGCATGGCCAGCAGTGCTTTCGTATGCACTCTCAAAGTCTCCACGCTAGCTGGTGGTGGTGGTACTCTACAACGAAAAACCTCGGAAGCCCTTTTTGGCCCTGTTTAAGCCTTGAAAAGGAAACAGATAGCTGAGAGAGTCTGCTGCCAGTAAATAGCCAGCTCGAGTGGACAGTGTTAAGGAACTCTGTGACCATTCATTTACAGGAATGGGTAGAAGGCTGCAGGTAAGTGCATCGATGAAGTGTTCTGCAGTGGAGCCTTCCTGGGATAGCTCCTTCGAGGGCTCTTCGAAGCCAGAACAGGACTGAGCACTCTTGCTTCCTTGGCTTGATTTGGCTTGTGTAAGGCTCAGGATAGTTTTCATCTCAAACAGCTGCTCCTTGCTCAAAAAGTGTTTAAGATGTGAAAGCAAACTTCCAGACAACGTAAGAAGAGTTGTTCAAAGGGGGCAACTTAAAAGAAACACAAAGCAGAATAGTGAAGGAAAGAGAAAGAAAACAGTAAGTAACAGGGATTAAATCATCGTCTTTAGGAATGAAAGGGTTCCTGTGTATTAAACTAGAACAACGAGACTAAAACTCTTGCCTCATCTTCTTTAGAAGTGAAGGCAGGGGTTGGAATTTGATTCAGAAAGTCTCAACAGGCTTGGTGCAAGTAAAACACCATAGTAGTAAGGGTACCAAGCGATTAAAGAGAACATGAAGAATGAAACTGGAGTTTGAAAGTTAAGAAATGGACCAGAGAGGAGGATTTGCTTATAGACAGTGCTAGAGGGGATTATATGATAGGTGTTACAATTTATAAAGGATGCTGAAAAAAGAAAAGTTTTATGGTGAGTATTGATAAGCCAGAAAAGGGAAAAGTTAGTTAGTCTCTGACTAAATGTGAAAGTAGTGCTAGAATGCTGAGGCTGTGAGCTTGTAGAAAAAGAACTGATGGAAGCTGAGAGATCTTATGAGAGGACATAATTTGGTTTAGGAGAGAATAAATCGGAATAATTTCATCCAAGAAAGAGGCTGGCTGAGAAGCCACATGGAGAGGCAAGAATTAATAATTGGAAATAGGGTGTAGGCTTAGAAAGAGAGATTTGGAAATTGCTTGGAATTAAGAAGGTTGAAACTCTGGGTGTTAATGATCTGACTAGGAGCAAGTGTGTGGGTGACATAGCTATTTTCCAGTCTAGTTTCAGTGAATGCTGGCATCTTATTTTAAGGTATTTCCATTTATAGAAGGATGTGGCTAAATGTCTCTGTTCTAAATGGAAAATATGCACTCTAACAACATTTTAAATAACAAAATAAAATTATTGACATTTTAATTAATAGTAGTAATTTAATAAAATTAGTTAATAAAATAATTTTAAAGAATAAAACTACTTCAGAATAATACAAATAGGCTGCATACTTCTGGAAACAGAAGATAGATGTTTTATATTGCCAAAATCGGTGCAGTACAGTATCCAGGACAAAGAGGATGTTGACAGATGCTGACAAGACAATCCCCGATTTCTATGTCAATTCAAAAGATTTCATAGTAAGTATTAAGGGGAAAGATTGTTGTTGTTCAGGGTGAGTTCTGTTAAATGATAGTGAACTCTTGCCAAAAGCAAACCTAAATTTTCAGTGCACTTGGATTTTTTAGGTTTTGTCAGAGAAACCTAGGAAATAAAAATATTAGAGGGAAGATGTAAGGCAAAAGTTAAGAGAAATACAGAGCTACTACATGTTCTGAAAGGATCATTGCAGGGCTTCTTTGTGAGGAATAATAAGGGGAGAACTGAAGATGAATTCAGGGTGATGAATATTGCCTGAACAAATATTTCATGAAAGTAAAAAACAAATCAAACAAACAAAACAGCCAAAGAGAAAAACCTGTGAGTTTGCCAACATCAGTTCAGCTACAGAGTTTTCTTGTTTTCAGCTTAATTTTACAGTATTTTTAAATTAATTAATTGTTTTTAAAAATGAAAATAAAATAAAAAAATGAAAATAAAATACACTTGGGTTCCAACCAAAATTTTAGGATTTTTTTCAGAGCAGTTATTTCAATTCTAGATACAGATAAGGAGAGAAAAAAAAAAAAGGAAAATACAGAGTACCCTACAAAAACTTTGAGTTAAAAACTTGGAAATGCATAATTCTCTTCTAGACGGGATGGGTTTGAGTTGAATGAGTTGGTGAGAGAATTGAGGTAATTTTATACAATCTTCTGCCCTAAGAAAAATCACGTAGCATCAGTTTAGGAAGGCTGTCTTTGTAGTTCTTTGTTGTTAGGTTTAAGACAGATATCTCCACCTACATTAGAAAGAGAGGGAGAGAATCCAGTTTTAAGGTTTTCAGTATAAAAACTTAAAAATAATTTTGAAGCATCAGCTACGGAGTCCTGGGGACATAGTGATGTGAGCAAGCCCTATGTTATTTTTCAATAGCAACAGATTAAGTCCTCTTCTTAATTACTTCTAATAGAGAATGTAGTATTTGACCTGGTAATTGTATGGAAGAACATTGATTTATTTTTTTAGACTAATATTGCTACATGTTTTTTATCAGGTGAGAAGCCATTTCATTGTGATGAATGTGGAATGAGGTTTATTCAGAAGTATCACATGCAAAGACACAAAAGAACTCACAGTGGAGAGAAGCCTTACCAGTGTGAATATTGTTTGCAGGTAAGATGACTTAGCAAAATCTTCTGCAAGTAAAAAACAAAACAACAGTGAATTCCCACATAGTACAGATAGGACTTTTTCCAGGTGTTGTAGTCACGTGCATACGAATACATGTATAAAGAATGTTTTTTCTGGTCAGGTGAGCGGTCTTCGTGCACAGGTGGAGCAGTCTCGCAACTGTCTGCGCTTGATTTTGTTGATTATGTACTGTTGTGTGACAGTCCATTAGAAGCTGGTAAAGTGGATGAGCTGTCAAGTCAATTCATTGGAATGAAAGGTTTCTTCTCTTTCTGCTAATAAATTTATTTTTCTATAATCGTAATAATAAAAATCTCTTTCAGTATTTCTCCAGGACTGATCGTGTGCTGAAACATAAACGTATGTGCCATGAGAGCCGCGAGAAGAGACCGAACAGAAGTGCCACCAAAATTGGCTTTTTGCCATCAGAGGAAGATTCCAGTTTCTCTACGCCTATGAAAGACAGCTCCTTGCCAAAGAAGAAGAGGCAGAAAACAGAGAAAACAAAATCTGGGGATAAGGAAAGTACCGATAAATTGGAACAGAAGAAGGATAAAAATGACTATTTGCCTTTATACTCTTCTAGTACTAAAGTAAAAGATGAATATATGGTAGCAGAATATGCTGTTGAGATGCCACATTCTTCGGTCAGTGGGACGCACTTAGAAGACGCAAATTCTGGAGAAATACACCCGCCTAAGCTCGTTCTCAAAAAAGTTAACAGCAAAAGGAGTCTGAAACAGCCACTTGAGCAAAGTCAAACCATTTCACCTTTATCCACGTATGAAGACAACAAGGTTTCGAAGTATGCCTTTGATCTTGTGGATAAGCAAAGTTTACTGGACTCTGAAGGTAATGCTGACATTGATCAAGTTGACACATTACAGGAAGGGCCCAGTAAACCTGTACACAGCAGCACGAATTATGATGATGCAATGCAGTTTTTAAAGAAAAAGAGGTATCTACAAGCAGCTAGTAATAACAGTAGAGAATATGCCTTGAATGTAAGTACCATAGCATCTCAACCTTCAGTAACACAGGCAGCTGTGGCCAGCGTCATTGATGAAACTGCTACAGCCTCAATACTGGACACACAGACACTGAATGTTGAAATTAAAGGTAACCATGACAAAAACGTCATTCCGGATGAGGTACTGCAAACTCTGTTAGATCATTATTCACACAAGGCTAATGGACAACATGAGATATCTTTCAGCGTGGCTGACACTGAGGTGACCTCCAGTATATCGATCAATTCTTCTGAAGTATCTGAGGTCACCCAATCCGAGTCAGTTGGAACAAGCTCTCAAGCTTCCTCATCAGATAAAGCTAGTATGTTACAAGAATATTCAAAGTTTTTACAACAAGCTTTGGACAGAACTAGCCAAAATGATGCCTATTTGAACAACCCGAGCCTTAATTTTGTGACTGATAACCAGACTCTTACAACCCAGCCAGCATTTCCTTCCATTGAGAAGGTCTACACGTCTATACCCGTCAATAGCTTTCGATCGGGAATGAACTCTCCATTAAGAACAACTCCAGACAAGTCTCATTTTGGACTAATGGTTGGTGATTCACAGCACCCTTTTCCCTTTTCAGGTGATGAGGCAAATCATTCTTCTTCTTCCTCTACACAGGACTTCTTGGATCAAGTAACTTCTCAGAAGAAAGCGGAGGCACAGCCTGTTCATCAAGCATATCAAATTAGCTCCTTTGAGCAGCCCTTTAGAGCTCAGTACCATGGGGCAAGAGCTGGAATATCATCTCAGTTTAGCACTGCCAATGGACAGGTGAACCTTCGGGGACCAGGGACAAGTGCTGATTTCCCAGAATTTCCCTTGGTGAATGTAAATGATAGCAGAGCTGGGATGACTTCTTCACCTGACGCCACAGCGGGCCAGACTTTTGGCTAAGAAATCTTCGTAAATAATACTGGCACTTTAGAACACATTTGTCAAAAGGGGGTTGCTCTGTATAAGATGGAGTTCTGTACAGCTTGTAAGAGCGCTATGTTAAAACAAAAGTAAGCTGATACTAGCAAGACCAATAACTGCTTTTTTGTTTTTTGGGGGGTTTTTTTTGGGTTAGTCGCCAGTCATTCAACTGCCTGATGTTGGTGCCCGTATCAAAGGCAGTTTATTCCCTTGTTTGAATCTAGAAAATATTTTACCTTCTATGAAATCTAAAATAAACAAAATCCCCAGGTAAGACTTTCCCCCATGATTGTTTCCTGACTGGTTTCCTTGTATGCTTTGGGAGGACAGTTTGTTGTCTGATACTATTCATATTGTCATTTCTAAGCTTGTCAGCATAGTCATTGCTCTTCAGCAGGGAATCCACATGTACTAAACACACAGAATAAACAGTAAGTTTCACGGTCAAGCAAATATGGCTTTAAAAGATGGCATTTTCTAGGAAAAAAAATCTTTTCCATCTCTCAAAAACATTTTTAGACTATGTGCCCTTTATTTCTGCTTTGCATTACCTTGAGTTGTGTTTGGAGGAAAAAATGAATTCTGATAGACTAACTCTACTATTTAAAAGTCTAATTAATTTAAAATACTTTAAACACTTTTAAGTAAAACGCCTAACTGCTAAAGCCTTTACTTCATTCCTGAAGTAATGTGTATTTCTTTGTACAGCTGAATCTAGATGTAACTTTTTAATGACTTTTTCATACACAGATATCAAGATTTTGAAATTTTAGTTAATAGACTCTGTAGATGACATTCCCAATTGCATAATGCTTACACAAACTGTGTATTCCAAGATTTAAAAGCTTAATTGTACCTTACCCAACATACTCATAATGATTAATATGGCACACTTAGTCAACTTGAGTTTTTGACTTCTCAAAAAATAAAACAATTTTTAGATTTTTAGGTTTGATACGGTTGCATCATTTTCATCTCATACAGCTCCGATTATTCTTTTCAGTGCACATTGAGATTGGGTATTCTTAGCTTCTGTAAAAATGGTTTTAATTCTCTGTCTAGAATTTTGGCAATTCAGATCATTAAATTTGTTGAAGTATCCCTGAAAGGTGAAGAAGTGGGCATTCAACTTCCCTATCTTTTTAGTGTTTGCTTAGTGAAAGTCATTACAATTTTACCAACCAAAACCGCTGAATAATGCTAGTGAACAGGATTTCTTTTTCCAGCATAGGCAAGTGATCAGAAGTTTTCGTTGCATTTCACAGTATAAATAAACTACAAAGTTTATCCCTGTACCATGAATATGTTTTTTTGAACAGTACTTTGTCTTGAAGTATGGTACGATAAGTAGTTCTGTGTGCATTTTTAAGGTGGTAAGATTTGAGTAGCATAACTATTGTGTAGTTTAAGTTAACAAGTTACAGCTTTTTGAACTGTATGTTCATTCTATTGCACCTTCCCTAAAGGGACACTGTCTGGTAGTTTAAGGCAGTTTAAGCCTAATGTAGGCTGACTAACCAGGGAAAACCACACACACATACACACACACACACACACGCGCACGCCTGTGTGTATATATAGGTATGTATGTTTGGGTTTTTTTAGTAGGATTACATACATCCTTTTACCGCACTATTGCTAGCTGGTATCTCTCAGATGAAGCCATCAGGTAGGAGAAAAGGCTGCATCTCAATGGGCTAAAATATATCCTGTCTTAAAAGACAGGACTTGAGCAGGACATTCAACAGTTCCCACCTCTTCCCAAAGCAGTAGCGGCAGTAGCAATACTATTCTTAATTTTCATTACTAGGTAACTGATCCCACTCTGTCTCTCTTCCCTTATGGTATTGCTATTGCAGCACTACCTTCACTTGGTACAGTTGAGGGAGAAAGTGCATTTGTTACCCATAGGTTGCTGCTTATGTTGGCAAGAAATACAATTTACGTAAACTTCTTCTGTAGTACTTTTGTATAAGGGAACGGGTTCTGTTTTGTTTCGTTGACCCTGTGCGTAACATAGGAAGGTGTTTCAGCATGCTATGACTTACCAGTAATTTTGTCTGAATGTTGGGCCCTGAGTTAAGAAGAATGACCGTCAAGGGAGAATAGTAAATTCCTCATGGATTATTAATGATACATGTACACAGATTTCTTTGAAAAAATATTTTAAAACTGATTCGTGTCTCTGGTTTTCTTCCTTTATAGTCAGTTTGGTTTTTTGACTTTCATTCAGTTTTAGAATCGTCATAGAATCATAGAAGGCTTTGGGTTGGAAGGGACCTTTAGAGGTCCCTGTAGAGGACCCTTTGGGGTTTGTGCAGATGGAATACATATGGCCCCTGTATCCCAGGAAGTCGCCTCTTGTAACGCGTGTTGCATTTTCAGTGTTCCATTTCCATGACATCCTAGCTTATGCTGCCTGAACAATACTGTGTCAGCATCTTTGCTCTGATGTCCTGTTGTTGCAAGTTGATGGCCGTTAGTAGCACTATTTGTTAAACACAACAAGCAGCAAAATCCAAAAAACAAGAGAAGGCTAGTTTATTACTGCACTTCTCTGTCCCCGTAAGGAGGCGAGAGGAGTAAAGCCTGCTTCTCCCTAAGGAGATTGACTCAGCTTTATTGTAAAAAGTTTATTGCATTGATGCTCTGCTGTGAGAAGGTGATTGAGGAGTAGGAGGGAGTAGCTCTCACTCACACTTGGGAATCGCTGCTTGGGTGTGTGAGCGAGCGAGCTATTTTACAATGAAGGAGCTTGCTCTTCCCTGGAGCAAAGTGGGAATCCTCTGAGGAACCGCTGCTCCTTTAGGTCGCAGCTGGTTCCCTGGCCTGCTGCTGAGCTGCTACAGCTCTGCGCTGGGCCTGAGGACAGGCGGTGAAGTCCCCGGCTAGGCCACGGGCACTAGCTCGCAGGGTTCTTCCGCATGTGCAGTTAAAGCAGTGGTGTGAGGAGTTGGTCCGCTGATGCTTGAAGCTTTCTGCACTAGAGGAGTTAACCAAATATACTGCTATGATTTCCTGAGTACGTGCCCTTTTATTCTGGAAGAAGTGTGTACGTACTTCTGGGATACTTATTTAATAACATTCTCCACTGCTCATGTGTTGCTGCTTTTAATCTGCTACAGATGCATACTCTTCATTTTGATCTGGTCAGTGTTCATTTTTGTTAGTTTTCTGTGTGTGTCTGGGAAAAAAGTGACTTTGGTTTTCTATTCATTTCAGTTGGTCAGCGTAAGGCTGGGGTGAGCATTTATATTCCGCAGAGCTGACAACAGACATTGTTACTTAAAGGTCATGCAAGCACTGAGTGTGTGTGTGTGTGTGTGTGTGTGTGTGTGTAAGGTGGAATTTTTGGGGGATATCTCCTAGTGAGAGAGCAATGATGATTTTAAAAAAGAGGAAATTGATGACATTTATTACAAAACTGTATATATGTATACACAATACATGTGTATATGTATACGCGCACATATTAATAGGTCGTATTTTGGTCCTAAATTACTTGACAGTGTCCCTTTTAGCATGAATCCTTTGATATGTTTTACCATTAATATAACAGATAATGAAAGAATTGGCTTGTAATGGTATACTAATAGGCATTTACATTTTCTTCATTTGATTTGAGAATGAATAAATTACAAGGTCTGGAGAGAAGGATTAACGATGTTTATTACTGTATGTTGGTTTACAAATAACAGAAACAATTTAAATTGGATGATAAAAGAACGATGTTTATGATCTTGTGTCTCCTAGTGTTGTCTTTAGGAAAATTGTGTTTCAAGAAGAAAATAGGGCAAGAAAGTATTCATGTGAAATAACACTCGTATTATTTTTATATTGTACTTGTCAGTTTTTTGGATGATGGGAGCTTTTTGTTGTTAATTGAGAAGTACAGTAAAATCTTGCTAATTCGCTGACTGCTAATCAGAGCATCCAATAGGTTTATACATCCCTGATGGTCTCTTCCCCACCTCTCTGCAATGGTCTAAAAGTACTGTAGCGAGGTCTGATACCAGTAATACTGTACTGCTTCACCCAAGTATACTACAGAATCTATATGAGTATACTGGGAGGTACAAGAAATATTGAAAACTAAATTACAGTTGTCATAATAAATGAACAAAGTCCATTTTTGTGATGTGACATCCTTGCTTTTATTGCCTGCTTCTTCACTATTTTCAAAATTGTCACTTGTAAAGGGTTTCTAAGGCATTGCTGCGAATTATTTGGGTTCTACTGTAACTTTTGGAGTTTATTCTAAAGTATTCATGTTCTCCTATGAAAACTTTCCACTTGGACATATAAGTTATATTCCATGCTTGTTCAGAATGTTTTTATAATGTTTGTATCATATGTAGTAACTATTTGAAATGAACCGGAATCTTTGGATGAATCCACTCTGAATTTTGCAGCATTGAATTACTTGATGTATGTATATTTGCTAACTAAATTTTCTTGGGTTTGAGAGCTTTGATTTTTTTTTTATTCTTGGTTTGCTTGTTTTAATACCATTACAAATTGCAGGGAAAATCCTAATACTCCTGGGAATCCGTTTGGAAATTTCAACAGGCAGAAATATGCTTATGTAGTCAGTACCAGTACACATGTGAACTTTCAAATTACATGGTTGGTACTGAAGCAAATTGAGTAATGTTACAGTTTCCTGGTGTTCAATGTTTTACTAACATGAAGCCTTGTAACTTTGAAAGTTCATTCAACTTAGGGTAATGCATGTTTACGTTAGGCATGTAACGCATTTAGCTAAAGCTCACTTTGCAAAGGACTAAGAATTACTGCTAATGAAAAGGTATGTCTTGAAGTTAAAATTTAAACTTCTGTTCAGTTTTAAATTGCTTTGTGTCAGGGAAATAAATTCATAGTCGCTTTTGCTCTACTCCGCATATAAAACCTTACGTTTCCTTTTTAAAATTACGTCTTTTGGTAGGAAACAAACTGAGGCAAGCAAACATTTCTGAGAGTTGTTTCTTGCTTTCCTTAATCCAATGGATGGAAAGGTAATATTGTGTAAACAACATTATTTTATTTTTTTATGCAATAACATGCTGTAAATACAATTTATCAGATAAGGATGTACTACGATTGAATCTTTGATTCTGCACAGCTAGAGTTTATATATAAATATAAATGTGTCTTGACAATCAAGGACTTATGTCAGTCTTCCTTTATGACGTTTCTTATTGTTATGCATTCCATTTGTTTGACTTGGGTATTTGTATTGTCTGTAAAGTATGTAATGTTTTTATAGCTTGTTTAAAACACAAAGAAAAAAGCCTGTAAATACATACGAACTGATCACAGTACGGCTCTGTTAGAAGGCGTATGATGATGTACTGTTTGTAAGCAATAATACATGGCAGTGCTAACTTTCCAAGTAGCATAAGGATAAGCTCAAAAAATACCTTTGGGAGTTAATAGCCTTGTTTGAGTTAATAAGTATCCTTAATCATTTTTTTATAAATAAATTC
>Ga0181612_128455_pt1 | contig 23718 bp, 8 predicted proteins | sample HoacroProtozoa21_FD_119630 | JGI IMG/M metagenome (GOLD analysis project Ga0181612, IMG submission 119630) | Hoatzin crop microbial communities from Cojedes, Venezuel. Combined Assembly of Gp0051906, Gp0051904, Gp0051908
AAGCTACAGAGATAAAGAGGCACCAAGATAAAGACAAGCTACAGAGATAAAGAGGGCAACAAGACCAGAGCAAAACAACCTGGAAGGACACGGTATACTGATCTTAGAACTGAGTTTGCGCAGAAACAAAGGTCAACCAGCGAACACTGTGATGAGGAGTATAAGCCTTCATCTTAAGATCTCCAAAGACCACCCGAGGATGCTAACAGACATGCGCGAAAGACATTAACATATGCTAACTGGTACTTGAAAAAGTCATGAATATGCTAAGCATTTACCAGGAATATAATAATAAATATGCATATTCTGATTGCATTTAACCTAAAATGACAGGGGGTTTGGTGTGCATGTTTGCAGGAGAGATCCCCTGTGTGCCTGGCGTCAATACAGAGTACCTGCTTAATAGTCTTCCAAATATTGAGTCTTCAATTCCAGCTCTTCATGGCATCAGTGCATTTGGAAGATTTACTGTTTTGCAATATCACTGCAGAACTTCAGTCTTATAGAGCTTCGGTCTATAGAGCTCTATAGAGCAGGCTTCCTGTCATTAAATGCTTTTACTGTTTCTTCTTCTTCCAGATCATTCTGAACAGTTGTTATGTTGATTTCTGGGAGAGAAAAATCTCAGCTTTGACTGAGAAATATATAAATAACATGTCTTTCTCTTCACCACCAGACTCGTCTGACACAGCTTTGAAGCACTATATGGTAACTTAAAAATAAGTAGAAGTTGCACAGCCATATTTAAAACAAACTCTACTTGATTAGACACTTGTAAACAGCAAGTTTAGATGCCTCTGTGACTCATTCTAGGATACTCTTTAAGAGCACCTGAGGCCAAATATGATTACAAAACAACTCTTTATATTTTACAAATAGTTTTTAGCCTTATCTCTTCACAACCAAAAATAAATAAATTATGCCTTTTCCCTTTTCATTTTATATATTTCCTTTCCTGTCAGAGACAAAGAGAGAAGATCTCATATGTATCCTGCACTATTGATTATAAAGGTAAGAGTATAAATCTCACTTAATACTGCAGTAGGGGAATGAACCCATTTGATTAAAATGGAGTGTCACATTAAGAAGTCTACGAAGAATTTCTCAAAAAGTTAAGACAGCATTAATGTTAGCACAGGGCATGACAGTCCCTGAGTCTAGTCTTATTCCTTACCTTTTTTTTTTACACTGAATGTAAATTTCATATGAGTCAAATCACAAGGACTTAGCTGAGTTAGAGAAGTTAAATAAAATTGAGAATACAATACAAAAATATAAAAATACGGATAGCATACCAGACTTGTTCAAGTAAAGGCTGCATGATTAGTAATTTTAATGACAAAATTTACAAATATTGGTGTTTTACAGGTCATAAATATGAAGAAGTGATTAAATTGCACATTTCTTCCATCAATATTTATGCTCCATTACTAATGAAGAGTACAGATATTTTACTTGTCCTTAGTTTCTACTGGATAGTATAGATACGCATTTAACAATTGCCTGAGATTTTTAGTTCATATATAATTTATAAGGTTAATTCTTGATATTTCTATTGTTTTTCTTCAGACACACATGTATCTAATCTGTACATAAAGTTGCTAAAGGGAAAACCTCCCACATCAAAGTCGTTAGGGAAAGTATTCTCACTCATAACTCAGCTGGGAAGACTGAAATCTAACTGAATACCTCAACTAGCATGAACATGTTCATTTAAATCAGATACGAATTAGTATCTGTGTGTTCCTTCTATAAAATCAAAAGTGAAATAGGATTACTACATTGCATAGGTGGAAACAAATTTGTTAAACATGAGGAGATTTTAATGTTGAGGATAAAACGAAAGAATGGGACTATAAAGAATGTTTGTGCCAATTCTTAGTTAAATAAGATTCATTTCAGGTGTAATCTACAACTCATTATTTTGGATATATATCCCTTCGTATTCTATAAAACTGGAGGACATCAGCTAGTAATCGTGTGTTACAACCTGTACTTAGACACAGTTGCTTGGCACATTTTGAAATTCTAAGTTTTACTTCCTGGTCTTTTTAGAAACTGAATTAAAATCTGCTCTACGAGCTGTGTCTCTGCAAAGACATAGCATGCATGTTAAAAAATGAAAAGCATTGACAAAAACAGGTGAAAACACATTCTAATAAATGTGTCTTGGAAACTTGTAAACGGTAGAAGATCCTGCCAAATATTGAAGGTTTTCAGGGCACCTTTTTGAAACATAAAACCCAAATCAACCAGCCACATAAGTGTCATATAGACCTGGTTCTAATCATAAAAACTTCAAGTGTTTAGGATCTTTGCTGCTAACAGACCGTTTTCATAATAAATGATATATTCCTAAAGAAAGAAATGCATTTGAATGCTTCTGGCTTCTCAGGCTCTAAAGTAACAAGAATAAAGCCATGTGAGCACTGTGATGTTATGAATCATGGACAGAAGAAACAACATTTCTATGGTGTCATCTACCTTGTATTCTCAAGACTGTTATGAACATTCATTTATAATGTGCATGTTTTGCTGTTTCTTTTTGTATTAGACACAGCAGAGTGTAAGTACCCTGAAGGCATTCTAGAAATTTACTAGGAAAACAATAACAATGGAAGAAAACATGTACATTGAAACTAAGGACTTTTTCTCTTTTTCTAGCTAGGGTCAAACCCATGCTTTAAAGCCAATGTCCCTACTGTCACCTTTTACTGCAAAAAGAAGGCTCCAAGCACACAAACTAGAGTTATTTCAAAAGAATCTAATTTGGAATATTCACTCCAAGAACACACCTAATATCCTCCAGCTGCCAATAAGTGTCCAGTCCAGGAGACAGGCCAGAGCCAGTCTGAAGTAACTCTCGCCTCTGAAAAATATCTATCTAATATGGACTCTGGGTTCTTGGCACTAATTTGTATCACACCACAGGACCTTTCCTGTTGGGGTGCACTGCTTGGTAGCATCATCCTAGAGTCATCTATCATAACTGGCAAAACTGCTTCAGGCTATGGGATTTTGAAATCCATCTACCACGGTTGTGATACCACAGAGATCCTTGTTAATGTAGCTCCCCTGTGCAACTGAAGCCTTTGAAACTCATATTGCTAGTGACTTTGTTCCCAGAGGTGGACATATAGAAACCCACCAAGTCCTGACTCCACATGTTCATTATGTTCATGGTAAAACAACTTCAGCAGAAGAGAACTTAATCTCCAATACCCACTTATTTGCTTAGCAGTATACTTCTTCAAATCAGGGAAATTGATGATGAAAAAGTAGGTCTTCGGGTACATAGATTTATCTTTCAGGACACCCCACAAGCAATTTCGTCATTATCAACTGTTATATTTGCTCTACTCCAGTCAAATATACAGATGAAAGCAGCTTGAAGCAGCTCAGATGTAAATGGAAACTCAACTGGGACAAAATAGTGTTGTCTACTTCAAGAATCCAGAATATGTTGACTGAGGTTGCTTCAACAAAAGAAATCATGTTACTTAGAATATGTAGTCAGATAAGTCATATGATTGTTTCAATATTTGTATTATTTGCAATATTCATTTTCTAACAACATTTTTGTCCCTATTCTTCGTTAGCTCTAATTAGGCACACAGAAAAAGACATAGTTTAAAAAGTAGTCTCCAGTGAAAGGCAGCGAGAAAAACAGATGTGATCTTCCCTGGCTTGCTCAAAAACACAGCAAATCAGTTGTGCAAGAGGGAATAGAGACCACATTTTCTGAGCCATAAGCCTACAAATTTAATCAAAAAGTTATTTTTATTCTCTATTTAAGTATAATTATCATTGGCTACGGAAAAACACTTTACCAAAATTGTTTGGGGAGTAATCAGTAAAGAAGAAACGAAACTTGCAGTGAGTTTGTGAATTAATAACAGGAAAAGTTTAATATATATGGTTGGAAAATATCTAGCATGGTTAAACAAGATCCATGTGAAATATATCCAACCGTCAAAAAATGAAGGCAATTAGCAGCAATTATAGAGCTTCTTTCCCAAAACTATGTATTGTAAATCCTTTTAATCAGGAAAAGCACCAGTAACATCAAACCATTGTGTGTCTGAACAGGAAGCCTAGTATGTAAGAACACTTTGCTCTTAATTAACTTTTGGATACCACTTTCTGCAGATTACTATCGGCAGAGGTGCTGCATAGAGGAAACTATGTATTTTAGGTTCCTATTAAAGGATTAATTGTATTTTTAAGTACAATATGGTAATGAGAAGTAATGGTTGTTTGCTGGAGGTATACTGTACTTAATAGGTTGGTGGATTAAACAGTCCCTGCATTAAAAGGAATTATTGTATTTGTCATAAATACCTTTGAGGATAAACTTGCTTTCAACTGCTGGAGGAGTTCTTTGATACAAAACATGAAGGATTACATGAAGGTGACAGGAGAGGCAGTCTGCATCTGTCAGGTGTGCTCCTGATCACTGGCCAAGAAAACTTACGAAGTAACCTGGGGCACATTGCGTTTAGAAACCGAGCCCTGTTATCAAAAATCAAAGAATCCGATGCAGTTGAATGTTTTGTATTTGGAAAGGAGAAGGGAAGAAGTAATGCATTTGGAATTATTGTGTTTCTGTACTAGCTGCACTTTTTCTACTGGGCTCACTAACCCCTCAGTTAGAGGGCAACTGTGTTTATAACAATATCTTCTACTGTAATGTAAAAAAGAAGCTGGAAAATTTAAGTTCTCAGTTTTTTAACACAAGCCCCAAGCCATGACCACAAAGGGCAATTTAAGGAGAGAAAGAAAGAAAAAACACTAAAACCAAACCAAGAAAAAAACCTGGAGGACCTATCCAGACTGAATACTTTTCATCTGCTGCTTCAAGATGGGGTAGTTCCATATGAATTATTTTTCATGGGAATTTCGCAATAATCTGTTCTAACCCCACCCACCCTTTTATGTTGGTTATGGTTGGTAATTGTGCAAGGGCATGGGTGGGGGGAAAATTGCTTCTGCGATTTTGGAGCAATTTAGTTTCTAGAGACTGAAGGCTTTCAGTTTTAACAAGTGTATAACCTAGAGTAAGCCTTTTCCTATAACAGATGTAGACTTGATGTACTTCCTTTCAGCTACACTGCAGGTACCTGGAGCTGACATTGCTGTAGAGCCAAGGAGGGACACAGTAGGGTTAAAGTAGGACTTCACTTTGATTTAGTTGAGTGGGGAGGACTGCACAAGAGGACAACCATATTATGTGGGGAGTGTGCACACGTATCAGTATAATGCTAAGGAGAAGGAGAAGGGGATAAACAAACTTTAAAAGATCCCATCAGAAGGAAGGAGAACAACAGCTTTTTTTTTATAAATTGTGATTAAGGTTGGAACCACAGAGAAGGAAATGTAGAAGACCATAATGCAAGAGAAAAGATGCTTAGATACCAGTAGAAGAACAAAAAAATATTATTCACTGTCATACAAAATATATATAAACAGACTTGTGAGCAACATTATTTAACTTAATTTAGCTCTGAATACCAGTGTACAACTTGCTGTAGTGTTAATTTTCAAAATCATTTTTTAGTGGTCCTCTAGATGTTGACAGTAACCAAGACCTTCACTCTCTCAAAGTGTTACAGGATGAAGAGAAATAAAGTAGGAATGCTACTGAAGAGAGTGCAGATTCAGAAAAGCAACACTGATCCCACGATCTTCTCCCTGGAAGAAATGTCTCCTCCGTAGACCTGAGACACTATCTTTCCTCTTTTAAGAGATCCTTCAGCCCTCACGCTTCATGACAGATGCCTTTTTCAGTAAAAAACTTAAGCTTCCCTTAGGTGTGATTAGACTTGAAAAACATCAGGAAAGCTACAGTTCTCTTTGTTTGTTTATTTATTTGATGAGGTCTTAAGGTCCTTTCATGCTGAAATTAGCTTGTCAAAGAAAACAGACTGTGAGGCACAAACAAATAATTTAACAACTCTTGATGAATGAAGTTATTCCCATTTTTTTCAAAAGTTCTAGTTCTCTGTTAAATGGAAGGATACAAGATCATGTGAGTACTTTTCACTTGTCAGCTCCTCGTAGGATTTTCCCTATGAAGTTGGAAAAAAAAATGAAATGTAAAAATTCTATTTTGTTACAATACTCTGTTAAAATACTCAGTTAAAAGTCCTGTTTCTCTTCAAAATATGCATATAAAATGCTACCACGCTCCAAGATGTAATTTATGTATGTCTTGCATGGAAATTACTAAAATTGTGGTTTCATAAGGTATGATGTTAACTAAAACTTAGTGTTCAGTGTATGAAGGCCACCAGAACCAAACTCTTAAAAACTCTAATGGAAAAGAAGTTAAAGTCAGTTTAATATACATTAGGAGTCAATAAGAGCTTAAGACTGTACGCTTTAAAAAAATGTAGGAATTGATAGAACCTTGATACTAAAAGATCTAAGAATTAGAGCTTGTTTTCTAACAGTTTCGAAATAAACCAAGTGCCAGGGTAAGTGTTAAAGTTTGTTTCTCAGTCTGATTATCATTTGTGATCTGAAAGTGTTAACAAAGGAAAGAAAGTCGAAGTTAATCAGAAGAAAAGGCCAAAACTATTTATATCGACAGTCAGGTTCAGCCTGCAAGTGCAAGTCACTTTTTCCTACTGCTAAGCCAATGAGTCAAAGAGGTGTGAGTCTGGTAAGGCGGTTATTCCTGAACCCAATTAAAGACAATTATGAGGTTCTTTCAATTTATCCCATTACAACCTTCAGTAAACCACCACCTAATTTTTTTATTACAATTATTTGTGTAAATGCTAGCTCAAAGACTATTAGTGTTCTCTGTAGGAACTCACATGAAATATTGTGTTGGCTTTGTAGAAAAGCTTTGCATAAAAGTTAAACGGCTTTAGGAATAAAGGAACTTTAAGCAGTATGGCTTTTGGAATCAATTCAACAAGCCATAAAATCCCAACTAGCTAGTTTTGAAAAGAGCATGCCTGGCTTGTGATTTTTAGCAGCTTGAGAGGGGAGCTAGTGGTAAATCTGATTGTACTGAAACTTACTTGCAGTCTTTGATATTAAATAGTTGCAGTGGTCTGCAAAGTTGGGGATGTTGTGTTACAGTTTCAGCACTAAGATATATTTATCTGTTTCAAATTCTTCATGTTCTCCCTAGTAATCACAATTCCTGCTGTGCATCAGCTGGATAGATTCATAGTTCCCAGTTTTACGACATTTTTTTCCTCCTTTGTATTCACGTGGTCTAAGGGATGTTCCTCGGGATTTTTTAAAAGTTTTGCACTATCAGCAGAGAAGAAATTCTTTCAGCCCATCTATATATTCACACCTCTTCTTCATTAGACATCAAACATTGCTAATTATTCGTTTTCATTAGGATGACTGACTGATTTGGAGAGAATCCCCAGAATAAATCTTAGTTCAGTCTAGGAAATTATTTACCTTTTCATCTTAGTTGTTCTAAAGCTTTATAGAGACAAATGGGTTCTGATATCAGAGATACAAAGGAATGACCTCCAATGGAGATATGGACCTTTACCCATTTTGCCATATGTCCTGTCTTTGACAATGATAAACCAGACAAAAGAGATATTTCACTTGGTTTACCCATCCAACATCCCATAATCTGTGGTTTAGGGATATTTTTGCTGATTGCCAGCTTCCCTGTGTGGAAATCAGATGTCTATACTTATTCTTCTGCAGAATGATCAGAAGATCCCCGAATTCTCTGTTGGAGTTATTTTTAAGAACTGACCTCAAGCTTGACGCCTTCTTTTCTTGTAATAGTCAGTTCAGTCTAAGAAATAGATAGCCCACATCTGTAGCTTTTACGTTTAAAACACAGGTTGCTTTTGAACTCTTTGATTAAATCCACTTATCTTAGTAATGTTTTATTATTCATACAATCAGTTTGCTCTCAAAACACTTTCATCCAGCTCTTCATTCTGAGATTTCTCCAGATCACATCCTGAAGGAAAAAAAACAAACCAAACATGGATATAGGAAATTCCCTGAACTCCATCCTAGTGAATGTCAATGCAGATGACTTACTTAATTTTTCTGATGTAGTCTTATTGTCCTAAAGCAAGTCAGAGCTCAGTCTGGGTGTTCCTCTGCGTATTCAGTTCAACATAAATGAATAATATCAAGTAAGAGGTGTTCTGAAAAAAAAATACATGTATTGTATTAATTAATTAAATCTGTCATCCTCTTTACAACTAAGGCTGAAGGAGAAAATCTTAACAAGCTACTCATTTGTCTGTTGCAAAACACTGCTGTAAATGGTGACGGTACTGACAAAAAATGAACACATATACACCCACTTGTAAGAACAGCTTATGTTTATGTGTTTTATGTATTATGTGTATAAACACTAGTACCAGTGCACTAAGGTTATTACAGGAGTCATTAAAATATGCCCCCTTTCCTCCAGTGGAGAACCTCGTGCCGAGGCCACTATTCTTCCAAGTTTTAGAAAAAAAATCTGTTATACCAAAAAGCAGAGAAGTTGAAAGTCTGTGATGCTGGCACACAGTTTGAAAAGGAGCTAACAAGACCTAAAAAAGTTCTAATAACCAGCCACAGAAAGAGCCACAGTAGGACATAGACATATTTTTTTTAAATGGGCGTATCTCCCGAGTTGTTACACCCTGTTGCCTGTCCTGCTTCATTTCGTTTCCTTGGTATGTATTCTGCTATTATATCTTACATAGTCACTGATGAAATTTTAAAATAGTGCTTATTTCATAGCAGCTATTCAGTGTTTTGTTTTGCCCACTAATTATTTAAGGCACACTTTTCATCATATTTACAGTATTTAATCGAAACTAGAGACTTTTGCTAGTGAAAGAGAGTAACATCAGCCTGGGGTTGAACTTTTCTGGACTGAGGTTGCCCTGAGTTCTTTTGCTTGTCCATACTGCTAAATCAGTGTGATACAGAGGACATACAGAAAGTGTGTGCATCATCTAGAAGTGTGTGGCACACCAAATCCTCCCTGACAGAGTTAGTGGTTGACCAGCAACCTCACAGGATAGTACACAAGACTATTTTAATGGCTGGACAATGCAATTGCTGTGTTTCAGCAACTAAGAGCTTTGATGTTATTTTATAATACATAGAATCACTTTACTATCATGGCACTGGGAACTTACCACAGCACTGGCATCTGTCACTAATGGCCATTGGAATATTTATACTGAAGTGACATATGCATTGATCAGGCATGCTTCAGAAGGAGAACAGGCAACCACCTAAACAACATTAGGTACATCTAACTACTTAGACATTGAAACAGACTGCAAAAAAGTGAAGCGTGAATATTCAAAATGGTGAAGGCTAAAGCAGAAGATGCTGAAGCACTACTTGTCCTGTGTCTGCAAAAAATGATTTTGTGTTTAAGCCAGTACAGCCGTCTGCATGCTCACCAACCCCGATTCATCACAGTTATGATCCAGATTCCAGTTTAACCTTATATTTTTCACCCACAATTGCATTTCACCAATGAAGCAGGGTAGGGGGGAGAGATTAAAAATAAACAAATAAACAAACAAACACAAAACCTGAACACTTGCTGCTATATTTTCAAAATAAACTGTCCAATAATTAAGCTTTAAGGCATTATTTCCATAAAAATACCTACCTGCATTTTGTTAAAAATTTAAGATGACAGTGAAATATTTCACTTCTAGACAAATGAAATGTTTCATTTAAGCCAAAACATATAGATTACTTCCCATTTTACGTTCCCATGAGAAAAATGGGAGAAAATCATTTCAGGTTGGTCCAAAATTGATTTTTTCCACAATTTTTCAGGTCAGCCAACGAAGTGAAAAATCAATTCTTCACACAGCTTTAACTCCAGCCCTTCTTGAATATAGAATTATTACTTTCCTCATGAGCATTTTCCATGGCATTCCTCGCCACATAAATTAATTTATCTTAACTTGGCATAGATTAATTAATTTATCTTCGCTATACTTTTGTAAAAGTACTGGGATTGCTATTTTGATTTCACACAAGAAAAGTTGAGGTATAGTTAGATTAGAGAGCAAAAATTTCACTTTTGGGTGCTTCCCACAACTACAGTCTGATTTAGCAGGGTAGTTAGCTATTGCATAAATTACAGAGCTCAGAGTACAGACTATCTAAATGGCCAAAGCACACTTCCCACAGACATCAGTTTCCTCTGTGCTTCCACAGTGCCTTTGTGAACAAGATTACAGGGTTTCTTATTGGACACCAGAGACAGGAATACAGATAGTCGTTAGCTGTGAAAAATTTACTTTAAAGGACCATCACACAGGAATCAGTTCAGAAGCACAACAGAGTTCAAATTGCTTAATAAAACAAAAGAACATATTTCCATCTAACAGTAAAATGTTCACACAGTTTTCAGTTCTGCCGTATTCCAACAGAAGTGAGGCTACAATACTCCACTACAGTACTCTGCTCAAGCCATCAAAAGCTGCTGCCAGAAATACAAGACTACATAAAGGGGAATATAGAATGAGGCCATGCATCTTTACATCTTGAAGACTACAATGATAAGGAAAAATAACGTGTTTGAAGATTTATCTGCACCCAGATATGACCATGACATTCCACTAACAGTAATGCAGGTTCAGTGAAATACCAAAAACGGCCTATATTGTTCATCTCCATTCACATTTTTAAAATAATGCTGTGGCATATTACTTGAGATACAAAACAGCAACTCACTTAAAATCATATGGGCAAAAATCCTGTATCTTTGAACCACACTATTAGAGTGAAACTAAATTTTGTGATTTGTCTGTCTGAACATCTTCCTTAAGTCTCATTACAGGGCAAAGTAAAGTGATTTTCATTCCTGAGATGTGATTAAACTCACATTCATGTGCTGCTTGAGATTTAGAATCTTTCACTGGGAAAAAATATAGACTTCAGAGCTAGTGGTCTAGTGCTATGTTACAACACTCTGTGAGACTATTAAATTTAATCCTTCCTTCAGACTCACTCCAGGGGTGATTTCAATTAAATTTGTTCAAAATTTATCAGTTTCCTGCATGTAGGCATAAATGATTCAAAGGCACTTACATATTCACTGAACAGAAAGTATTGAAGGGTACATATTATTGTTATAACTTTTCACAGTTTTTTCATAAATTTACCTAATAGGAGCTTCTATTACTCAAAACTCTTGTGCTATGTGTTAAATGCTTTTGGTGTTCATTTGGAAATAAAGTCTATTTTTCTATGCAAATTTTCAAAATGTTCCTTAGCCATCAGAACTGCCCTTTTCTTTGGCTTGCTGGTGCAGCTATTTCCTAGTGGAAACATAATGGCATTTAGCTTCACAATAACTTGAAAGACTGTTTTTGGTCCACTGCTATGGAACACGACATTGTTGATTCTGATGTATTTTTCAGGAGACATGACAGAGTCTGTGTATAGAATTCATCATAATTTCTTTATTTTCTCAATTTTCATCATGGGAGGTGTGCTCTTACACTAAACAATTACATCAGTGGTGAGAAGACAAACAAGTGAAACAGCCTAAACATCTCAGAGATAACATTGGATAAGAGAGTAAGCACTTAGTTCACAATAAATGTGTTTGCTCTTATCTATCTACAAGAACCTATTAGACAACTTTGTGCCCTGCAGAATTTATCTGCAGGAACCCGTTGGGCAGGGTCTTTGCTTATAAATGCATGTCTGTATCTGAAAGTACTGTTTGTGGACTTACCTATATGCCTGTTTAGGGATGAAAACTTCATGTATTTCATATCTACAAATCTTTTGAAAACTGTGATAAATCTATCTTCGGTTTGGTAGCGTCTCATGACTGTCAAATGGAAAAAAAGGAAAGGAAACTCAGTAATCATTACGTGCAATTTTCTGAGTAAACAGCTTCTGCAGATTATGTAAGTCAACTGTTTTAGCATGAAGGGGGAAAAGACCATCAAGTTGGTAGAAAATATGTATTCCAACAAAAATATATTTGATCATCTTTGGATGTAGCCAAAGGCTCAGTCGTTAGCAAGCTGTAAGGATTAAACATTACATTGTACTCATCACCTGCTGGATTCTGCAGCTCTTCCTTCTACAGAACAGCGCTTACTCAATGGCCAACCGACCCACTTCAGTAAGACTGCTTATTAAATACACTATCATCCAGACTGAGTAGGAGTGGCAGACCAGATTAGCATAGAAAGCATTTTGTTTGAATTACCTCCTACAATTCAATCTTTTGGTGCTTTTGTTCGGATTTCTTGTCATCTTTATAAACTCAGGGAGAACACAGAGCATTTCTTAAATTGTTCTGTATAGCTTTCTTTCAAATAAATTTAAAATGTATTTTAAAGATGACAGCAGATGTCATCTTCTGCTTCATCACAAAATATATGAGCCATAAACCACCATGCATGACCTGGCTAGTTAAAGCTGACTTCTTGGGGACACCTTCTTTACTCCCTCCACCAGGGAGCAGGGCAGGATAGTGGCTTCAGATACTTAGGTGGTTCCTCCCTAATGCTGCCAGGATAGCCACAGAAAATGAGCCTGCTTTCATCTATCAACTTACCCTGAAAGTCACAGGTGCCCAAAAAAACCTGAAAGAGCAGTATTAATAGAAAAAATGCGACTCAAGGTAGCTGATACCAAGATTAAGAAGTAGAAATTGCCTCCTAGCTCTGTTGTCTAGAAACTGAAACTTCTACACTACTTAATTCACTGTATCATTTTACTTGTTTCATGCAGTAATTCCTGTGGAAGACTAATGGTGTTGGTAAGTTAGCTTTTAGTGTGCAGTGGATACAGCTACAGATGTTTGTTTTCATTAATTTGGTCTTGACTGGCATTATAGAAAAAACACAGCTATACATAACTTTTTTGTATAGTGACTAGCACCAGGGAGTATTGGCCCATGACTTGAGCTTCTAAGAATGACAGTAATGAAGATCATTCCCAAAGGAAGGTCTGCTTGGCAACTTTCAGATCTAAGACAATAAATTTTTCTACCTTCTTTGGAGACAGAAACCATAGGAAAATCGGTGGTGCAACTGCTGTGCATTTTTATATATGGCTGAGAAATTTCCTGGAATAAACCCAGAGAAATATTTCACAGCCCAATCATTACTTATATAAAAGAAGCTAGTACATTAAATAAATGCTTTTTGGTCTTTACCCAAATCACTTTCTCAACCATCTGAAAATTAAACCTCATGGGTGTTTTAATCTTTGTATTTTTTAATAGTTTGGATTAAATGAGCATTTAATGTTTTTAACCCCTAATTGTTTTGACCAGAGTCTCAAAAGAAGTCATCTGAGGCTGTTATGAATTTCCTCATTCAGACTCTTTGTCTATTCATTATGGCCCTAGATTCACAAATTATGACATAAATATCTTGATAAAAAACAAGACCTCATAACAAAAATATTTAACCTGAAATTGGGAGGAAAATTTGCCTGTGTAAAGTATGATAATTCTGGAATCTTAACTTTTCAATACAATAAATTAAAAAACTAATATTAACATTAAAAAGTAATTAAATATTTTACTGAAAAAATGTGTTTTCTAAGAACATTTGGACAAGTTTTTTCATTAACTTTTGAAATAAAATTCTAGCCATTTTTAACTTACAAATTTCAAAGAAATGGAGTGTTTAAACCTATAAGAAGCAGAATTTTATTTTCAGGTCATATTTGCAAAATGTATGAGGTTTAAAGCCCCACAGTGTATTAAGATCTGAGAGGTGCTTTGTGTTGTCACAAGATGTAAGACTTATATGAGAGTCCTGTGTTAACTCTCCTGTGCTTCTGTGCAGTGAAGTTAAACGAATTAGGTATTTCACAGGGTAGATTAGCAGAGCCCTTGATTTTAATACCTTAGTATATAAATGCTAATACTGGAACTCTTAAATAAGGTAAGCAGGAGGAGAAATAAATCTTAAACTGAAAAACAGTTGCCTTTGCAACCCCGCAGGCAAACCCCTCTGCAATTTCAGTATGTTAATATACCTTTTTTTTTCTGATAAGTGAGGAAAGTAATTCAAATGGATTAGCAAGAAAATAATTTAAGCTAATCAATCCAAGAAGAAAATAGAAGAAAAAAAAGTCAACCAAACCTATTTTATCCTGATGCATTTATATGGTTCCATAAATGTACCTGGGCCTTCATAAGTCGTTGAGAATAGGTCTTTGTCTCAGAGAGTTCACAGCTAATGATAACAGTTTACATATCCACTTACTGTTGGACATGCCATAACATGATTCTGTCTGTATCACTCCTCCTTCCTAACAGCCCACTTTAAAGAATCACTTTTTAAGGGTAGTTTATTGTATTGTGTTGGGAGAATTTGCACACTTCACTACAGAGTGGTTATACTAATGCTATTGAACTTCCAGGATGAAAGGAAAATAATGTGCTGAAGTACTGAAATCACATCAAAGATAATTCTCAGATACATTTTAAACATCTTTTTTCTTATCTGGTATTTTTATTAAAATTTTAAAAAGCAAATTTAAACTGAAAAAATTAAGAGCATAGTCTAGTCTGTGCTGTACTTGCTACAAAAACCTGTACTACAAAACCTGTCATAAGTGGCACTGAAAATTTCTTTCCAAACGCGAACAATTATATTACTTGCTTTAACCAGTGCTTTTTTTTTCCAAAGGGAAAATATTTTTGATTAAATGAAATTTAGTGAAATTTATTTAAATTTAGTTTACTTACCTCATTTACTTATTTTCAAATATCTAAAAGACACTATTTTTCCTTGGAGCAACAGAAAGTATGTAACTCTTATGTTACGCCCATCTTTAACCTTCTGAAGGGCTCTTGACAAATAACAGACACTTATACTGCCCGCCTCTATTGAAAATCAGAGGATGCTGAAGAGGACCCTTCTTGCATGCAGCCTACAAAATAATTGCAGCAAAGATGAATGCAGTAAAATAGCGCTTGATGCAGACACCAGAACACAGATCTCAAGTGTCTAGTCAGAGGAAAGTGTAAAAAGTGACAAGCAAATTAAATAACACATCTTTGCTATTGTACTCATTTTCCTCTTGGAAAGAAAAAGAATATGTCTCGTGCCTTTGCAGTCAATCAACTAACTTTAAACCACTTCTCTTTATCCCAGGCCTTCATAACAGGATTTAAATAAGAACTTATTTAAATATGTAATTTGCTGTTATATCAGAAAGTATTAAGTATTTAGAGAAGTTGGGAGATGGTAAAATAGGTAAGACCTATAAGGCAGACAGTAGTAGATTTTGCTGATACATTGTTGGATTGAACAGTGACAAACCAAAGGCTAGTCTTCTGGTTGAGCTGTTTGCATGTTCCATAAATGATTTTGATAAAAATACTGGTTTGTTACTGAAACAGTTGATGATACAAATCGACGAAATGCTGTCTACACAGAGGATGATCAGTCAGCTAGTCTAGCACTTGCATTGATCAACTCCCTTGCCTAACAAATCCAGAAGACTGAAGAGTAATAGAAAAAGGATGATATTCAAATGCTGTAGGGCATGAACCTCACCATTATGGCTTAATCAGAATATGTGCTACAGAGAAAGGACCTACCAAGTTCTAAACGAGTGAGGAAGAAGATGACCAGTGCTTGTTTACCCATCAAAATGTGACTGATCTACCAAACTACTGTGGGGGAAAAAAAAAGGAAAGAGTAGGTGTATTCTCGTACAGGTGGACATTAATGTCTTTGTACACTGCACTATGCAGAACTCATCTGAAATTCAGGAGAGCTGAATTCAAGCCAGAACAGATAATGCACAATGATGAGGAGAATCAAACCCTATACTGTGGCAGGAAGCTGAGAGTGCTGGGGTCATTGTCCTAGCAAAGGAAGGGCTGAACAGAGAAGGAAGTAGCTCAGAGGACTACTACCAACTAGGAGAAATTTAGGCAGGGAATGACTGTCAGGAAAAAAAAAAATAGCCAAAGGTAATAACTGCTCAAAAAAAAGTGTGGGCTGAAATTATGAGATGATGCTTTGCAGTCAGAGAAGTAAGGTTCTGAAAAAGTCTTCCAATGGTAATGAAAACATAAACAAGCCCTGGGCAGCTGTAAGATCTGCAGACTGTAACTGCTTACACTACAGCTTTAACTACGTTAGAAGAAACCTTTGTCTGTCCCTCTGTGATGTTAGGGATTAAAAGGCAAATATTTCTGCCTCAAAGTTATAACTTGTATGACAAAAGCTATTAAAACTACCTGTGTGAAAAATTAATGTCCTGCTTTTGCAAAACTGCTTCTAATACAGATATTTCCCAGAGGAATGTCCAGCTTCATGGCTGTACGATGACATGGCGAACTTTTGGCCAAAGTTATGGGAGCATGTCACTACTCCTATGTGATGCTACAAGAAATTCAACTCCCATTCCAAAGAAATTAGACACGTGTTTTTCCTGTCTCATCTAAACCTTCTGTGACTGTAGGTCTCAGAAATGTTATGTACCTTCATTACTTGAGAAGGCAGAAAGTTTGTTGACCCTGCTGAAATCGAGTGTGGAGATTTCTGGCATTCAGATTACAGTTCTGCAGAATCACAGAGTTTTACAAAGAACAATGGACCTTTCCACTGCCTTTGGCACACAAAATACAACAGCAGCTATTCTTAAAAAGAAAAAGAAATGTTAGTGAAATCCACATAAAGGCTCAACAGTTTCATTACAAGAACGATTTTATACTATGGGAGATCAAAAATTAGATATATGTTGAAGCAAAAAATTTTTTCAGTCTCACAGGTGATCAGTGAGATTTGAGAAGACTTCATACTCCACTGAAGATTCATCTGACATTACTATGTTACTGGTGATGTCAAACATAGACCCCTCTGGTTTGTTTCTCCCGTCAGTTCATGTGCAGGAACCAGACAATTTAACCACTCAGGGGACAAGCTTGGCAGATGAAGAACCCAGATGTCAGTTTATAAATATTACTTTTCCAGCAGTGGCATCTGAGTCTGGTTGGCCTTTGACTGATTTTTATCGCAGAGTTTGTCAAGCTGTTATGTAGCTAGTCTGTTACAGAGGTACCTTGTTCTTCTGGAACAAGTTCCTTCAAAGCCATTTCTAACTATGAAGAAGTAATACACTTTTTAAATATGATTTATGTTGTGCAACATGTGTAGCTATTGTCTTGTTCATAAGTGGAAGTTGCAAATCATTGCATACAAACTAGATATCATAAAATACAATCATTAGAAGAATAGATTATTATTGCTTAGATGGAAATAAAACTTGTACCACACCAACTTCTGCCTATTCAGACTGATCTACTGGGTTTGGCGTTCACTTAATAGATTTGAGGTAAAAAAAAACCCACTAATGTATTCATAAATTAGATTTTTATATCAGTCAGTAAGTTTTGTGCATCTGTTGATGTCCCACTCACACAGCCACCATCTTCATGCAATATTTCTGCAAGCTGAAAACAGACTCCTCCAGCTCCCCAATTCAGGAATAAAGCCTTTATTACTGCTTGAGCCAACAGAAGAAATAAAGACACTTGAAAGGAAGATCTGAAATACAGACTTGGTATGACTGCATGAAATTCCCAGGTAGGTGTAAGTATAACTAGGACTCCGTCTCCTGGATAGACCATTGGTGTCCCTGAGACTGAATGTTACTGGTAAGCCCAAAGAGGATGGGAAACCACTGCTGCACAGCCCGAGTACAAAGGCTGATTGAAACCAGTAACTACGTGCCTGGCATTACATGTGTTACACCTCCTAACGTGCTGGAGGAGGGGCTCACAAAATTTCCAGCCTTCAATCAATGGTATGGCTATATCCAACTATGCATTATTAAAGACAACCTGGAATGCTTTCACCTGCTTACAGTTACTAGCACAGTGCTGGTTTTGTGGGTTTTTTTTTACAAGGTAAGTGCTCTGATATCTGTAAAGCTGGGGTAAATGTACATAGATTCATCTACATTACCAGGGTGAGGTTTTATTCTCTGTTTTTGTTTAACTGAAGGAGTATTTTTTTGAATTACTGAGTAAACATGTATTAGCAACCCCATTTATAGTTATTGTATTTTTACAAGTACAGTAATCAAACATCTTTTGTTCTATCTACCTTAAGATACTCTGACATTAATGATTAACAGGAAAAGAAATTCTCTGCCTCTTCAGACACCCATAAAACAGACCCTGGTACATGATTTCTTCAGTTACAGCAGCAACACTGAGATGAGAACATGTCTCTTTCCATGTAGAAATTGTAATCACATCATATAAACTTTAAAATAAATTTACTTTAAAAATTCTTCTCCTATGTATTTGGCTATAAATATACATTAATAGTCCTTTCTTCCTTTCTGAATTATAAGTATCGTTGAAAATATTTGTTTTTATTAAAATATAATTTTCTAAATCTCATTTATTTTTCTGTTTTTGTGATGACTGCTTAGGCTCATGCTTTCATGATAACCTGACCTGTCATATTTCAGTTGGTTTTTCTTGTCATTCAGACTTCTCCAATGTCCTGCCAGAATTTCAAACAACTGAAATAAAGAACCATTGATGTTTTTCATGATAAAGTGTTCATTTTAAATATCTGTGGGAGTATCACAGGTTAATTCTATGTACAGTTGCCTTACAGATTATAAAATTGCTTCAGTAAGCCAAAGATTATGTGGTCTGTTATTGACTGTTTTATCCAAGTGTCTGAGAACCAATCAGAACCATTCTTAGTTTTGAAATGCAGGAGAATGCAATTGTTTTCTTATTCATTTCCTAGGTCTAAAACTTAACACTGTGTGTTTTTAAATGTATTGGGAAGTAACAAGGTGAGCAGCTCTAGCAGCCCAACAATTCTAGGTCATTCTGTCACTGTTGGGAATGCTGCGTTAACTCTCCATGACCTTTAGAGCTTAAGTGTTTTGCAGGCATTAGCAAATTAAACTTTGTAATCCATCAGGGATGTTATTATTTTTCAAAAGCGGAAAATGAAGCACAGCTAAGTTAAACAACTTCTTAGAGTTTGAGCAACTTTTCCATCAGGATGCAGAATACAGCTTCACACCAGTACTGTGCTTTGAATAGAAGGTATTTTCCCTTATAATGAAGAATGAAAGTGAACGGTGAAGCCGATGGATGACAAATGATAGCTTCATAGTTAAAAAGTGTACAACTATAAATTATCTGTTCTGAAAAGAACTATTCACCACCTCAAATACGAATCATTCATTTACACACTAAAAAGCTGGTGAGCTCTTAAACGTAGTGTAGGTTTCCCCAGCTGTTTTGGACACCAGGCATCCTGCCCTACTCGGCACCTTACAGCATAATACAGAGCAACATCAGATGACTGGGATGAGACAATTTGGTTTTAAATACTCTTGTCTATCCAAACTGCCATAGAAGGATCAACACATAGTAAATTTCTTGTAACAACCAATGAGACAAATACTCAAATGCAACAAATACATTTGTTCGTACTTCGGCACGGAAACAGATACACATTACTAATTGCCATTTCCTAGTGGTGTGTGAAGGGCTGGAGAGAAATTCAAAAGTGAAGGAAGATACTGGTCTTGTCCACACTGGTGAATTTCAGGCAAGTGCAAGCCTGGTTCTGCTGGTTGGAAAGTGATCCAAGGACACAACACAGCACAGTGCCTGCACATGTAAGGCCGCTGTGATAACTGCAAAGACAAGATTAGCTATTTGTGCAAAAAGTGGGGCTCATACTATATGTTCTCTAGATTTCCCTAAAATTGCACTTTGATCGTCAAGTGCAGCTCTTGGATAACTTCTGAGACACGTATGTGCAATCCTCCACCTCTAACAGATTCTCAAAGAAATATAGAACCAAGCTTACTTTATTGCAAGTAGTTTGGTTTTGTTAGTGGCTTGGTGTTGGGTTGGGGGTTTTTTCTGTGTAAAACCCCATCTACTGCTTTGAAAATGTACTCATGAAAAGGGTTTATCATGCTCAGTCTGATATTCTCCAGAAGCCTGTGGAGTGCTGCTATGCACTCGGACTGATTTGAGTTGCACAGAATTGCAGTGGAGCAGGTGCACTTGTGGCATGTTCACGTGAGAACTCCACCTGTGTGACCAGTTCCCTAAGACTGCCACCAGTGTTTTGTGCTTGCCATGACACAGACTTGACCCAAACTTTTCTCACAGACATATTTTCTTCCTCTGTCAGTCTTTCTTTTTCCTTCTTTCTCCTTCCTCTGTGTTTGGTTCAGATGGACGAAAGAAAAAACATATTTCCAGGCAACTTGCCATATTTACAATCAAGTGACATGGCAGCCAGACCATTACTTATCAACTCTCCATTAAACTTTAATAGATTAATCATCAATTATTGAGGAATTAATGTTCAGATCCAGCTGTGCTGTCCCAGTTCCATTCACAAGTGCCAACAAAGACGTTTTACGGCCTATGCTGTTGAGTATTTAGATTCACCTCTTACTCTCACATCTCAGCTTTCTGAAGCAGAAGAGTGTTTTTTAGAGCAAGTATGCAGACAGAATGAGAGAGAAGCTGAAATCTGAGCTGAAGAAATATTTTCCAGTGCTTAGGAATATTCTGATACTCAAGTTCTGTGAATAATCATCTTCACTTAAAAACTAAAAGCCCCACAACTTGAAGAGAAGCTTTTTAAACTAGGTATATAATGCCAATCTGAAACGTATTACCCGCAGATCCCGTAACATGAACAAATGGATATCTGCCACACAGTGGCAACAAAAAGTGACAGTGACTTGTTAAGATATAATAAAAGTAAAACTACCATTCTAAACCTAGTTGAGCTCTGGATCTAAAACCAAACCTACTATAATAATAGCTGATATACATTTTTAAAAGCCCCTGAAACACAAGGAGGTGTGCTGATAAGAGTAGCATATGATTTGGAAGTGGACTGATACTTTCTCCATTAGAAATGAAATCTGAAATTCTGTACTGTATATATATTTTGTCAGCTGTAAGTACTGAGACACAAGTTAAGAGATAACAAGACAAACTAAAGGAACTGGCACTTATGCATGCCTTAATTTGGAGATCACTGCATATACCATAAAGACAGGCTCTGTCAAGCAATCTTTCCCTTCCTTTACTCCTGCCAATATCAATCTACCTGTCAATCCACCTTCCTTATTAGTATGCTGTTCAAGGCTGAAAAGAAATACCAAAGCAGTGTTTCTCAGTCAGTCTTCATTGCCACAAGGAATAAACAATGAACAGAGAAACTTCATCACTAGTTCATTATAGTCACTTGTAAACAATTCAGAAGCATAAGCAGACTTTGGGAGCAGGCAGGTAATTACTGAGAAAAAAATTATATAAAACAGGGTACTGAAACTGTCATCTGCAAATGCTACAGCGAAAAGTGAACACATATACTGGTATATAAGGAAGGAAGCCAACATGAAATAATAAGTGTCTTACCAAGACATTTCGTTAGCTGATTTCTTGCTTTCATGAGGACAACCTGGGAGATATCAGACGGAAATAATTTTGACATTGACTTTTGCAAAAGATTCAAGTACATGGAAGAGGAGACTGGAAAGCAAAACCTCAGTGTTGTAAATATAGGCTCCATATGCATTGACAGTGACTGGGGTGTGAGATTCTAAGTATGATTTATACGCATTTCTTTATCATTAGGAAAACACTAGCCGTGGAAATAAAATCTCTTTACCCAATAGTCCTCTAAAATCATTACTGTTGCTATAACCAGTAGTTTGCTTCAGTCATGAATGAATGAGGTTCACATGAGAGGTTATTTAGCAAAAATCTACTACCCTCCTGAAATGACAGGCTACCATCATGTCCAGACTCCAAGAGCTGCATGCATTGCTCTCAGAGATACACTTGCACACAGTACATGCACCAATATATTCTTGTTACTAGAAGAGTTTGACATGCTGAAGCTGCACACTGAAGTCCAAGATCGGGTCCCTTCCGACCTAAAACTTTCTGTGATTCTATGATTCTATGATCTACCTCCCTGGGCACAGGGGAATATTTTCTCAAAGTGGGTTAGTAATTGGTACATGATTACTTAATTAAGGTTGGGATTGTTAGTTTGTTCTGTTTACCATTTGGACAGAAGATCGCTCCACCAAGGCCACCAGCAGAAACATTGGGATGGTGTCAGGGGTGGTGAATAATTTGCTAGCGTTGCAAATAATGTTCTGACAAATAATGGATCACTGGAATCCTTGGAGGCCAAGAGAGGATGTGGAGCCAAGGGCTTAAATCTGAGAGAAGTCCGGTAACATCTTTAGGACCTGGACTGTAGTAAATAGACATCCTTTCCTCTTACCTCGGAGCTTGCCTTGACAGAAGGGTGGTTTCGAGTATCTGGCATTAGAGCATAAGTCTCCTTTAGGTATGGTGACATGTAAAATTCAGGTATTGCACAACTTTTGTTCTGCTCCTGACTACAACTCCCAGAAGACATCAGATTTTGGGGTGCTCTTACACTAAGCTTCACACACTGTCTTACTAATGACTAATACGATACACTAGTGTGGAGAACTGGTTGGCTTACAAGTGACTACCACTAGCCAGTGGGGCTTGGGCACATTTACCATCTGTGCATGCAGTAAGTCATGAGTGCGCTTGTTACAATGGCCTCAACCACACCAGTCCCTTTAAACTAGAACACCCTGGGAGAACATGGGGGGACTCTGCTTACAGCACAACCCTCTGGTGGATATTATGATGGAAAATGAGTAATGTTTCCTTCTGTTCATTTGGCAGTGTATTAGAAGACTAGTACAATCTGTGTTAACTCCAGTAGGAAACAAAGGTATAAAACGACGTACACTAAGGCTGCCTAGTGGGTTTGTATTTCTGACTGTCCTGAATTTTTGAACAGTTATTTTAAAGTGAGTGGGAAAGCATACCAGTCAAAAGAAACTTCGCACGTGTATTAAAATAATTTTACTAGCATTTAATAGAGATGGCCCTTCTTCCCGTTTCCTCACTCCAAACAGGAAAGAATAGAGGTCAACAGTCAAAGGGAAATTTTGTAACTGTTGCAAACATTTTTTTTTTTTTAAAATTTTGGAATTATTCTTTCTTTTTCTTTTATACATTCACACGCACACGACAACAATGCATCTGACTAGAAATCATTCGATACATGTATTTGACATAAATTTTCTAGCAAGCCAAATACTCAAGATAGTGTAAGTCTGTAGCTATACCACCTCAGGCTTTGATCTTGTCAGATCTCATAAACTAAGCAAGATTGCGCCTGCTGTGTAATTGGGATGGAAGACCTCCAAGGAAAACCCAGCTGTTGTAGGAAGTGGTGTTGGTCACTCAGTAGGTGGTATTCTTCATTCTGGCTCCGTACTGAATCAATGCCATACTTAGATGTTGCAGGAGGTTTTATCTGTGAATGATATATAAATCTAAGATGCTGACCAAGTGGGCTAATTAGATATCCCCTGGCACATTTCATAACAGCTAAAATTGTTAACTGCAGCATCCTGAAGAAAGTCCAAACTGAGTAAATGCATTATGCCAATTTAAATATTGTCTACAGTTGCAACTGAATAAAGTATTTAAATACTTTTAATTCACTGTATACTGTTTTGTATCATTTATGTACATTGTTAAACAACTGCCGCATTTTACTCTAGAGGTGATGACATTTCACTGTCGGTTGAACTAATTCCCGCATGGCCTACAAAACAGTCACAGTGAAAAGCATCTTGTACAAGTAAATATTTATACACAGCATT
>Ga0181612_178663_pt1 | contig 23707 bp, 16 predicted proteins | sample HoacroProtozoa21_FD_119630 | JGI IMG/M metagenome (GOLD analysis project Ga0181612, IMG submission 119630) | Hoatzin crop microbial communities from Cojedes, Venezuel. Combined Assembly of Gp0051906, Gp0051904, Gp0051908
GTTCTGGTCACAGCCCCAGCCAGACAAAGCCTCTCATCCTAGCAGGGAGCAGTCCAGACAACCCAAGCAAAGTGCCCCTCAAACCACAGGGATCTGACTTTTCTTTTGGCTTAAATTCTGTGTTCTTTTTGCATAATGCCTCATTTTGCATTTCAAAAGCCAAGCCCTAGACTTTCTTCTTGCAGGTAATTAGATGGAGAATTGCCAATATGTCCCAGTGTCTTTTTCAAGGCCCATAAGGAGTTATGATATTCCTGATCCAGCTCTCTGTTCCTCCTCATTAAAGTCAAAGGCATCCTCAGCAGATGACCTTGAACAATTCACAGGGCGAGTACTTCTTGATGTATACTTTAAATTCCTAAACTGGGGCTCATGAATTGGTGATGCTCTGTTCACGGTTAGGTGGAGGAGCACTTCCAAGCAAAGCCATAGAATCCCAATGCCATCACCCGCTAGTCAAGGTGAGACAGCAGTCCTGAATGCTCATCCACAAAATGTCATTTGCAAACACCAAGCATCCTCTATCTGAGTTTCAGTACATGCCTTCAAATAAGCCCGAAATGAAGGTGCTGCCTGTGTGGCCTCGGCAGCAGCTGCTTGGGGTCACAGAAAGCAGCTTAAAATCATGGGTGGCTGTAGCTAAACAGTGGCCACATGAACCTCAGTTGCAACAAGAGGGGATTGTAAATTGAAGAGAAATGGACCCCTTCCAAAGGGAAAACCTGTGATTCCACCCATGTTTAGGCTGTGCCTAATTGATGAGGATAGTTAGGCATAATTACCCTCAATTCCCAAAAGAAGGGAGGAAAATATGGAGGTTAAGTTTTTCTACCCGAGGGCACTTTCTGTTACATAGTGTTTCAAAGACCAGCATTTTGAGTTTCGACTCTAAAGCACTGGTGTCAAAATTGGAATTTGAAAGGGTTTCCAGGCAAGCATCTTTGGCAAACCAAAGAACGTCACAGCCCAGAACATCAGTCCAGTCCTTCTCACTCCTGACCAGTAGCACAATGCTTTGGGCCAACCAGATCTTGTCTGAGATGTCTAATGTCGGGGATGATTGAACATCTAGCATAGTTGAGCCACTACCACAAATGCAATGACAAAGAGTAAGTAGAGTCTCTGTTCCCCATTTTATGCAATTCTCATAGATTCACAGCAATTAGTTGAGCAATTAAACATGCATTTTGCATGCACAATTGAACATCTGTACTGTCTGAGAATCTGGTACCAGGCTGTTTCTTGCCAATAGTATCAGTGTTTGAGCAGGATGCAATGTGGCCCATATTCAAATGATATGTCTCACTTCTATATGGATGTTTTTTTTAAATGTCTCCAACCAAACAGCAGCTTCGTCAGATCCCTGCAGCCCCAGCTGTCCAAGAGCCAATGTGTCTTCTGGTCACCCAAGGCAAGAAGCCTCTCTCACTCCGAAGCCAACTTCTATGCCTCAAAATTTTGCCCTCATTTCCTTAATCAAACTGGTGATGGGTTTGGGTACGATTTCTTCAGTCTGAAGACCCTCCTGTTATGGCCACATGCTCCTCATTTTGCATGACATTTTTGCTTGCACAAACAATCCTTTGTACATGCAAAAGCTCGCATTTGTGCTTGCCAGTCAAGCAAGCCATTGTCTGCTTAGCCTGTCTTTGTGCCTGCAGAAATTCTAGGGCATATGCAAAGACTAGACAGAAGAGCCTTTGGGACTCCAAATTTTCTTAGCAGCCGAAGCCAAACACATTTCTAACTCACAATGACCTTATCACAGTGAATGCAAGTGCGCATGCATCCAGCCTGGCACAAAGGCTGAAGTCCTGGTCCCGTCTAAGCTGATGGGAGCCTTGCCTCTGATTTCCAGGAGATGCCTGAATTTCCCTTCTATGGTTTCTTTCAAGTCTTCCCTTAGCAGAAACGCTGCTCCTCAGTCGCATGTGCTCTGCCACTTGCAGCAGTGGAGGCAGCCACATGACCCAAAGTAATTAAGGCACCGAGCGCCCAGCCGGCTTGCTCTCGCATTCTGTTTGGTCACAAAAGAGCAGTCATGGACCGTTTCGACTGAAAACAGACCTGAACACAGAGACTTCATTGTCCCTAGGCCAGAAGAGATGGATGCTGGGAAGAAATTGAAAGGCATAGGTTTTGGTATATAAGTTGCTTTTCCATGAAACTATATACACTTTTGCAAATTATAAGCCGTTTCCTGTCTATGTTCCAGCACTTTGGGCTCAACTTAAAATCTCCTTAAAATTGGACCAGCAGGAGAGGGAAGAAGGAGGAGGTGTTTGCTAGAGTTCTTCAGCAAATGGGAGGAATTTAAGGTCTTGTCCTCTCTAATTCCTCCCCTATAAAGGAACGTACTTCACCAGGTTGCCACATACTGAAATAAACTTGGCAGTGGTGAGAGAAGCAATGTTTTACTTTGGGTTTTTAATGCATTTGGCTTGGACTGCATTCTCGTTGCTTCTTCCTATTGCATTCTCCTGCCTTTCCATCCAGGTACCACTCAGCACACTGACCATTTTGCCCAGGGACATGGCAATAAAAGAAACTATTCCACCAGGCTGTGATGTTTTCCTTCCCCTTTGCCACTGGCGACTAGCAGGCTTCCAGGCTGGAGGCGTTGGCCAAAGGATAGGTAATGTTTTATATGCCCCTTGCATGGGGCTTGCTTGCATACCAATTACAGCCTGGCGCGCCTCTGTTGCCCCAAGGGCTGAGAACATCTGGAAACATTCACAGTCCAAGCACAATCTGGGCCAAGTCCCAGATTGGAGGGAAAACAAACCAGGGAGCCCGGGAAGTCAGCAGAGCGAGGTTCACTGAGGCACATTGGGGACTTACCTCTGATATCTCGGCTCTTCTCTCAGCATGTGATGGGAGTGCTGTGGGGTGAAGATACACACCTGTCTGCTGACCCAACGCTGTGTGTCTTTGCCATCTCCAGAGATCCCCCTCCTCAGCGCAAAGGGGCTAACTCATGGGCTGCTTTCCTTCTGTCCTCAACAAGGACTTGGTGTCCCAGTCTCAAACTCCATATTGGCACCTTTCAAGCCTTGATCTTTTCCAGCCTTCCAAGACTGATCTCCTGTTTCTCTGGATCACGCTTTCCAGTGCATCCTGGGTGCTTTGAGAGACCACACAGCCCCACCAAGACATGGACAGGCACTTCTGCTCCCAGGAGAGGAATGTTCCCTCTAACTCCAGTGCTCAGTCATGTCCCACCTTCAGGCACCTTTTTTAGCCATTGGAAAGAGCACAGCACCTGACAGAGAACAATATGGGCCATGCACTTTACCCACTGACCTGAAGTTGGTGTGGTGCCCTGAGGAAGCAGTCTGTCTTTGCTGACATTGCTCTGGAGGGATGGACATCAGCTTCCTAAAGTGACACTGCTACAGTCACTGCAGTGTTGTGTAGAGGTAGGGTGCCCAGCGGCAGCTGCCTGTGCGCCAGTGCAGACCTCAGCATAAGGTAACTCACCCTACTTCTGAGGTGGGTTTTCTAGGCCACATTCTGTTCCATGTTGGCCTGGCTGGATCAATACCATGCTCTAGACATCTGTTTTAAAATCTCAAACTCAAACAAGTGAGGAAGCCAAAGAAAATGGTTTGGTGTAGAAGAAAATATGGACTGGCTTTCACTTTGTTTTTTTCCCTGATAGTTGTGTTCGTAATGAAAGATAATGCCATACCAGAGGAATCTATGGAGAAAATATGTGCATGATTTATAGCCCAATATGAGTTCTCAGTTCAGATTTCCACCAAATATTACAGAAACCAGGAACAGTCTTTCTAGGTGTATCCTTGGTGGAGAAAAGTAAAAAAAAAAAATTGTGGAGAAAGCTTTTGGATTATTTTCTTTGGCTTCTGCTCTGTTCCACAGAAAGACAAAGAGACAAAGACAGCAGGCAGGCAGTTAATGTGTTGTTTTGCTACTCTAATTGGGGTTTCAGAGTCTTGCAAGGCAGGCAGCACAACCACAATCTTATCCCATCTCAGCTTTCTCAATTAATTTCAACTGCAACAGACCATTCCTTCATTTGCAGATGGTTCAGACTAAAGTACATTTCAGAGGAACAGCAGCAGAATCTCTGTCCTCCTAACCTGGAGCTGGGAGAGAAGACTGATTTTGCAGTGTCTGATGCCTACAGCTCACGCTCCCAATGGACTCTGGCCTTTGTAATTCCAATCTACAGTAAGATTCTTAGCTCTTCAACATGGTGGGAACAGCAATCTGTGTTTCTTTAAGTCATGGGGGGACAGAGGTGTCACTGCCAGCTCTGTTTGACCTTTGCTGATTTACCCCCCTTGCACACTCTTGTTTACAGCTCAATATTGTTCCTTTCTCTTTTGACATATCTGCAACTTTGAAGGCAGATTGGATGGTTGCTATCATGAATCCAGCCGAGGACAGAACCATGGGAAGAAACAGGCAATCTGGTGGGGAGACCATCGTGTATCAAGCGTAAAGAGGGTAAAAGTTCCTCCACCAGCACACAGGTAGCCTGGTAGACAAGGACATACATTCATTTCAGACAATATAAATCAGGATTCAATTGTGGCTTCATGTTTTATGTGGGAAATTCCATGGCAGCAGATAGACTTGAAGTCTAGGAGACTAAGTCCATTTACGTGGTCATCACAAGCAGGTACAGTATCAGCAAGAACAGTGTTTCCCTTCCTGTTCTCTCAACTTGCTTCAGCTCTGCTAAGGGAAGCAACGCTGAGAAAAAAGAAATTCCTTTATTTTTGCCAGCTTCAGCTGGAAGACTCTAAGGTCTGAACTCAGCTAAATAAGCCAATTTTTCTAAAGCTGAATTTTATAAAGGAGGAAAAATAATTCAAAGAGCACACTAATACAGAAAGCACGTTGTCGCTCCTCCATGTCTGTGGTGTGCCTTCTGCTGGAGGATGCAGAGGTGCAGAGTCAATGTATAGAACTCAAAGGAGGATCTTTCCTACTCATCCAAAAAAATTGCCCTGGGAAGACTATGTCTGTAGGCACATGCCTGCTCTGGCCCCACCCTCCATGCTGAAGGCAAAGCAAGCTGTAGCTGCAGTGGGCAATTTCCAGAGCTGCCCAGTTCCCAGCTGCTCTTCAGGCCACCTTAATGCTGTGCTTGCCCTGTCCATAATCAGTTCCTTGGAACGCGGTGTGCAGGTTCCCTTGCTTTGCACCTCATCACAACCTGATGCGTTAGTCCCAAAAGAGTTAATAGCTCTGCCATGTTGTTGTGGGGTTTTTCCCCATACACAGCAAAACACAAGAGCCTATGTTGAGAGGCCTGTCGCTGACAGGTATATTCTGTCTCTCGTTAGGGTGCTCAGAAAAAATACCGATGAGGCAGAATTTCTCCTAATGAGAGGAAGAAAGAGATGAAGAAAAAAATCCTAGGGAGTCCCCTTCTATTACACTTCCATTAGGTTTTCTACCTGAGTGAATGAAACAAGGTAACTTTTGGTACAGTGTTTGGGTTTTTTCTAATCAAGATGATAAGTGCTGTCTGAAACCAATGCAGATACGGTTTCCGTTTTGTCTTCAACATTCCATGTGTCGACCTCAAATCCTACAAGCAACAGAGGGTTTTAAGCATACAGTTGAATTTGGCCATGCCCTTCTCCCCATTTGCTGAGAGCTCCAGGGTAAAGCCTGGTCTGTGAACACCCTGTGCATGCTAGAGAAGGAGGAACCTCTAGATTTTCCAGTAGAGGCTGAATACGAGAGACATTTAAACTGATTAGACCTGTTCTAGGTCCATGACCATGTTAGGACTCTGCAGACCTACCATGGACGACAGCAGAACTTATTAGTATTATACCTGGTTGCCAAAGCTGTGCTTGCAGTCATCTCAAGAGATCAATTTACCCAAACTTTCTTGCTTCATTCCTGAAAGGTGATGAATCTTTCCAGTCTAAACATTCTATTCCCTATTAACTAATCCCAAGCTTTCCTATGCTAAGCATCACATGTCTCTATGTACCTCTATATGTTCTTAATTTGGGGTCAAAAACCAAACAAACAAGTAAACCACCAGTGGATGCAAATATTCCTGATTCCCCGAAGTGGCAAGACTCCTTTAATATAGCCCCCTTTCCTTGTGGAAGAGAAGCACAACTTGAACGTATCAAGTTCCAACCCACAGTGAGAGTTTATGAGCCAGCCGTAAAAGCCTGAAATGTGACTCCAAGATGTGTGTTTGAGAATATTGCCACTGAAAGCCCCTCAACTGAAAACCCTTCACATAAAAACCTTCACTGAAGCAGCCAAAGGAGAATGCTGGTGTCTGAGTACAGACTGAGGAATCAGCAAATTCATTTGAAATTCAGATGCCAGCACTAAAACACATATGGAAACAAGCCCTACCCCTTCTAATCTAGACGATCATGGGGATTGAGTTCCTTGCAGGACACAGGCCTCAGACAGACAGGGGATTTAGGCAATGGATGACCTTGAAAATGCCGCAGTATAAATCACCATGAAAACCCAGGAAGGTGGGTCTGTTTTCTCCATATAAATATTTAAAGAATATTCATTTTTTTTTAAGTGATAGATGACAAGCAGGTGGCCTGAAAACTGGAAATATTTTTGCCATTTGTTCAAGGAGCTTTCTTCACAGGTTTTGCATTTACTTATTTATCTATTTATTTATTTATTGGTGGTTTGCCATGTTATTCTCCAAGGCCAGGAGTTGGTTTTGGAAACTTTCCTGGAGAACAGAGCTCCTACTCTGGGATTGCTTTCTAAGCCTGGTTTTGATTTTAAGCAAGCAAGATCTGATTTCCCTGCTTTGCTCCAAGCTACCTTGCAGACCACGCTTTGGGCCAGACCCTCAGCAGTCGCTGCATGGTTGGGACTGTATTGATTTCATTAGTGTACGAGTACAGCCAGATCCGATCAGCCCAAAGGGCCCAATATCTTTTCTTCGAAGTTAGGCAGTAACAGGTGCCCAGGGAAGAATATAAGGGAAAGGCAAGTGCACAGTGATGCTTCCCTGGAACACTCTACCACTCTCTAATGACTAATGACAGTGGCTTTGTGCTCAAAAGCCCTTAATTTACCCAGTTAGTTTCTGAACCCATGCCAAGTTTTAGCCTTCATAGTCTCCTGTGGCAATGAGCTCCTTTGGTTAACTTTGGGAGCTTTTTGGGTTTATATTTGTTTGCTTACTTGTTTGCTCCCTTCATACTTTTTCTGCCTTTACAGATATCTATAAAATCCTCCCTTGGCCACCTTGTTTCCCAGCTGGAGAGTTCCAGTCTGCTTATTTCTCTTACGAAATCTCTTCCCCTGCTTCTAACCATCCCTGTCAAAGGAGCATAAGACACTGGTATGAAATCCTTGAGTAAGTCCTACCACCTGATGGGTCTGAGAAGTGGGTCAAGGCTGTTCGTACTTCCACTGTGGCAGAGCTTGCATCTATACATACACAACACATCTCTGTCTAGCACAAACCAATCTAAAAAGGGGATCTCTACCCCAGTGGTTTTATAACATCGATAGGAACTTGAGGGAACAAGGCAAGACACAAATCATAATGCAGAGGGCAAGATATTTTCAGATAACCTGGTGACTTCAAAGTCCATTTACAGGGTAGGTTAATGAAACATATACCTAAGATACATGATCCTAACATTAATGGAGCCACCCACCAAGGCCATTTCCCTGATCCAAGTATCGTGTTAAGAGTGTGTAGGCAAACAAGCACTGTAAAAGCTGTTTGGGACAAAGTGGCACCAGGACAGGACCTAGAGAGAGTCTGACAGCGAGAAAGCAGTTCATGAGCTTAAGTCTGCCCTAGTTTATTTCTTCCCACTCCTTGTTAGCATGAATAATGAGGAGATAACACAAGTAGGGTTGCTGGCAAGGCTGGTAGCAGAACTCCTGAGTCCTGAAGGAGAATGTGTGCAATTATCTGAATGACTTAAGACCAAAGCCAGAGATAACCTGTACAAATAAATGAGCAGAGATGAGATCAGGCTGACGTCATTCACCCCAGGCAAATTTTGGATGTCTCTCCAAGCGGAAGTTTCACTAACCAGCCCAGTGGAAATAGGAAATTAAAAAAAAGCCTCTGAACCAAGAATTTCACCATTAAGTGCTAACAAAACTCTCTCCCCAAAGCCATATAAGAGGCCAAGTGGGGGAGAAAAGATCAGGTTCCCAGTTATCTCAGATCTATCTGCTGGTCCCCAGCAGTGCTTTAACATGGTTGAGTGGCTTCTGATGAGTCACTTCCCTCCAGCCTCTCCTTCCAACTTTCCTCCACCTTGTGTAGTTAGATGTTGGGCTCATGGAGGTAAGACACAACCCCCTCTCTAGTGGTCAGACCTAACAGTCCTGACATTTGCCAAGGCTCCAGCAAATGTACTAGCAATTTTTTGGAAGTGTTAAGCACTATTTGACAGCAACAGGAATCAGAGAGACTCAACAAGCTTTCAAAACCAAGCCAGAGGAAAAAAAATGAGCTACTGCTGTCTTTTTTATCTTTTTCAGTGGAAGCACATGTATTGAGAGTGAAGCTGCTAACTGATCTCCCAGTGACTGATATGTGACCACTTGAAGAAGCCATTGGCCATGGAGGCACAAGGGTTGTTTCCTTCTTTTCTTTTAACGGTCATATTTATAAATTTACAGTACACTCTCTACAGTTTGCAAATGACTACTTCATACAGCTCTCTCCATCTTTAAGATTTTTATGATGTGGAGCCAGTCCAGCGTCTAGACCAATAATGATAGCCCACATCTCAGCCAAGCCTTTTCTTAATTGTCCACAGGGCTGGCAAGGAAATATAAACATCCATACAAACAGCAACTTTACTAAAAAGTCTTTTACATGCTGGCATCTTTCCCTGCCAGTCCTGGGGCAGTTTCTTACTGTGTATTTCCTAGAGCTCAATCCAGTCTTGTCTTAAAATAACTCAAATGATGGTGGTTCCCTGAAAAAGAGAGAGTTTCTGCAGAAAGTGTAATGGCTGAAGACTTGTTTTCTGATTCTGTCTCTTGGGCTAAAGTTTTGTAACTCTTTTACTCACCTTCAGACCTCTCAGCTTCTTTATGACTCAGTGTGGTAGGGCCAGGTTTTTGGGGTGCGTGTCGGGAAGACCTAGCCTGCTCCCTCCCAAATCCTTCTTCCACACTGATGGGGCTACATCTCACACGTGGGAGTATCAGAGCCTTAGTATGTTCCAGTGTAAGCTGCAAAGTGCCCCTGGTTCCATTTAGGGTTTACAGGTACTGCCATGGTGCAAAAATATCCTTGTCTCAACATATGGTTGTTCATAGTGGAGGAAGATTTTCTGTGCCACCAGGGCACATTTCTATGCCACCTCTTCCTTCAAATATATTCTTTTCCTCTGGACGCTCAGTACCTCCTGAATAAGGTTATGTCCTTCGTTCACAGCACAGCTTTCTGTCTTATCTCTCCCCAGCCAGCTGTCCTGCAATCTAGTGATTTTTCTCCTCGTTGTTCCAGTTTCTTCTGCTCACTTCCAGATTTTTTTGATTGCCTGCCCTCTCACTTTGGCTACATACCTTTGCCAAAAGAACGTCCATGGCCAAGCGTTGTGATCCAGGTGTGGCTGTACCAGCAGCCCTGACAAATCCTACCCTAAATTCCTCCAAGACTGAGATGATCACAATGATTGTCAAGAAACCTTGAGATCACTTAGTCTTGTGCCTTTTTTTATTTCTCCATATCCACCTATTGTATCTCGCTGAGACTGTAAACTTGCTGGTATGGGATGTTACTCTTAGCTTTTGGATTTAAACAGTACCAGGCAAAAGGACAAAGGAGCAGGGAATGGAACGAATCAGGTTCCTCAGTGTCCCCTCCAGATCGATGATTACTAATAAGAACCTCTAAACTGGCCATCTCTCTCGCACTTACAGTGAGAATCCCACCTCACCAGCCCAGATCTTGTGTACCCCATCCCAGCAGGGGCTAAGCTTCATTTTGAGTCTAATTCAAGCTATACTTTGTGGCATTAAATGGGACTTCAGTACTGAGCAGGCTTTATGCAAACTCTGGGCAAAGAGGAAAGTTTTACCACAAAGGCATTATCAAGGATTGCTGACTCGACTGCTGCAGCACCTCATTTTTGATTGCATGAAAGCTGCAGGATTCAGACTCCCACATCGAGAGGCCAGGGACTTCGGGGTTTGGTTGGGGGCTATGTCCCCTTGCAAATTACCCTCTGAAGACACAAGCAAAGCTGTGGGCTGTCATGTAATATGAGGTATTTTACTGCAGCCGGGTTGGGGTTTTAAAATAACGTGATACCATGCAATGAGCAGTTGGGGAACAGAGCTATAGAGTGTGCCACTGCAAGCCTTGCCTGCTGGGAGCCAGCAGCAGAGCCAGGAAATAAACCCACCGCTGCCAAGACCCAGACTAGCAGCTGAGCCACAGAATCATTTCTCTGCCCCTCCTACAATCACAGCAACTACCCCACCCGAGAGCCTGCAAGCTCCCCAGCATATCAGGACCCTGCAGGCAGAGCAGGCTTCCGAAACGTCCCTGCCAGAAAGACTGAAGTGGCACTGGGGCTTGTCCCCATGGCATAGCAGGTCTCGCTGCTATCCAGGACATAATCATTCTGCACCTCTGTGCCATGCTTGCTGGCAGGGCCCTTCCTGCCAAGGAATCTTGGAAAGCTGTAGTAGCTTTCACCTTCCAGGTAGGAAGCTTCCTTTCTCAGACACAAGAAACTCAGGGAGTCTGGGTTCCTCTATCCTGTAGAAAGATTCTTCCCACACCACTAAAAACTGCAGCCATTCCATTTCATTCTCATGTTCAGAGAATGAACATATTGGCCCTGTACAACATCACGTTGTCAACATCATGGAGTAAGAAATGTGTAATTGGAAGCTGAAATGCATGGCACCCTGGATAGGAAAGCTTCAAGCTGGGTAAGTCCATCAAAAAGAGCTTTCACCAGTGATCATCATGTGTTCTCTTTGGTTCCTGGCAATCCCTTGGCAACACTCAGGTGCTGGGTTAATGCATTGCCAAACACTCACCCTATAGCTGAACCCAAGGGGAGGTGGGCACTAAATGTACACCACTGAGCAATGTCCACTCTGCACCAAGTAGTTCCGGGACCTCACAAAACAAAGAAAAAATTAAAAGTGTACTCCACCATGTCCAAATGAATGTTGCATAGGAAGTCTGTTTCCAGGTATTTCTGATCTCCTGACCTTGAGTTTGCAAGCAGAGCACTCAATTCATTTTTATTTGGTGTAATATCAGCAGAGTTCCTTCATGCCTCTGTTACTCAAAGGATTCTGTCAGCTCTTCTAACCACATCATTGCACTAGGAATGTGTATGCAGCTGGACATTCACCGTAAAACCTATGTCTTTTGCATACTCACCACCTTTGGGAGAACAACTTTTCATTTTTTTCAGTTTGACTTTCCTTTTTATTCATAGAGAATATGTGCATAGATACACACATGCCACCCTGTTAAAACCCATTTCCACATGCAACCAGCTATCACAGTTCAGCTGATTATCAGCAGCCAAGGAGTTGAGCCAGATGGACACATTACTGCAAACTTGTGGTAATGACAACATTGCCATGGCACACAAATGATAGGGTTTCTCATCTGCTCTGCTTCATGGTTCCCTAGAAGTCTAGATCTTCCACATTGCAACCTGGTACTCTAAGTTACTAGGGGCATTGGTACTATAGAAACAAAACAGATGGGTGGCTAGGTGGTGAAGGCTTGCCAAGCCAACAAAAATAGCTGAGCAGTGCCACAGCTTAAGCCAAGAATGGACAAATTCCGAATTCTTGAGAAACTCTTGTATCCCCAGCCAGGTGTTCAGGGACCAGACAGATGCAGCTTAATGCTGCAACTTTCCAAATAAAGTCCTACGTGACCTGATCTAGGTCTATATTGCTCCCACAACAAACACACCCCCAAGATGGTAGGTCCACCTGTGAACTGGATGCTGGGGCCTGCATCCAACTTTTGGGTTGTCTGTTAGTCAACCTTAAACAATCTAAATAGAGAAAGTGAAAGAGACAGTCCCCTCTCTCATGTTGACAATGCTCTTTATCTTGGATAAAAATGTGAAGGATTCCCAGCTCCATAAATCCTTTCCATTTGCATGGACACAATGAAAATAACACACATTAAGCAGACTATAAAATGCAGTAGGCATTGATTCCACACAAAAATTCTCACATTTGGAGCATGACATCGATTTGGTCCAGTGCTCACATGAATTCCCAGGCCTGCATCTCTTCTCTCCTTTTTGATTCTTGGGTCATTGCTTATACACAATCTCACATTGTCCCCGTTCCTCAAATACTGCAGAGGAAGCCAGAGCAAGGGCAGGGATGTTTCTTCCATGAGGCTAGAGGCAGCTCCAGAAGTGCAATGTAGAATTGGCAAGTCCATCTTGAAGAGACAGAAAGAAGCAAGCAAGCAATTGCTGGGGAAAATCCTGGCATAGCTGTTCTTTGCTTGCCATCTGGTGTCCGGCCTACCTGGCCTGGACAGGACTTTCCTGTCAGAACATTTCATTGTCTGTCTGCACACACCATGTGCTGCAGTCCTGGATCATGGGTCATCTGGTTATGGTGACACAAGACTGAGTTTAATCTGGTCCATTCCTCACTGGGCCACAATTCATTTTGTGGAATGTAAAGAAATCCCCTTTCCACTTGGAAACTGTGGATAATATTTCTTTTCAGACCTTCTTTGCCTATTAAATTTATAATCCATTTATGGCCAGTACTATGTCCATAGAGTACTCCACACCATGCATGCCCAATTCACGAGACACATCATCCTCCACCACCTCTGACTGCCCAGTCAGAGCAACAAGGTACGTTTCTGCTCACAGTTTGGCAGGAAGACTTTGTCGCAACTGTGAAACAAAATTTGAACTCACAGCCCCGGACTTGCAGCAAAATACTTGATACCAGCTTTGGTATCTCATACCAGCTGGAAATAGAAAATTACAAACTAGACATAAAGAACACTGTCAGTTCTAGTCCACGTACATGCTTGGAAAAATATAACCCATAGGTCTTCAACAAGTGCAGCTCCACCTAAAGTAACAGTGATGTAGGCTGTGGGTAGCTCTGAATCCACCAGAGCTCTTAAAGAAATGCTATAGTAAGCAGCGAATTGGGACAGTTATCCCTAGAGCCAGCAGCAGGAAATTAAATCTGACACCTTTCTGGATATAAAAAGTAAATTTTGAATACTGTACCCTCACTTTTGGAATAACTTCATTAGGACTGCAACAGATTTTCCATCCTTTGAAGTCTTCAGATCAAAACTGGGCCCATGTTCAGATGGCCTGCTCTTGATGCCTCATTTAATCATTGCACATGCTATGCACTAAAAAACCAACAAAAAATCATGGTCATTTTCTCTGCAGAGCTATAGGATCAGTAGATCCTTATGCTGTTAGTGAAGAGAGATAGTCATGACTATGAAGTTAGCTTCCTAGAATTGTTGGCCTGCAGTTGCTTGTGGGTGTCTTCCTGTGTGACAGGCTTTGGTTTCACCTCAAACAGGTGGACTGAACAAAAGAATCAGAGAAAATTCTCCAGGGTTGGCTTCTCTGCCACATGTCAGGACTCATTTCATAAGCGTCCTTTCCAACCTTACTGCTCAGGGACCACCACATAGAAAGCCTTCAGGAAGAACCGAGGAACACCATAGAGATTTTCAGCAAAATAAATGACATTCAGCTAAAACTTGATCTGTTTGGGGACTTTCTGCTGGGGCTACAGCTTTGGATTTTCAGTCAGCTATTACAGGTAGGGGAGAAAATCAGAACGGATTCTTCTCACTTTAGTGGCATGAACACATCTAACAGCTCACTGATCCATCCCCACTGGGGACCACCCCTCTACTCTATCTCTCCATCATGCATGAGCACCATAAGACTAACACAATCGCTGCCTGTCTTCAGCAAAGAAAGGGTTAAGCAGGGCCAAAGGCACCTTGTAAACAGACTGAAAGTGCAACCTTTGCTTATAAATCATGTGTTCGGCCCCAGAACATGCCTTTAATCCTGTAATTATGTTGAGAACTCGCTGTTTCAGTTTAGGAAATACGAGCTCCTCTCCAAATGGCACCAGGGCTGACCTTAAATGATATGTTAGCTCCCCAAAACAGCCACAGAGCCACAAGGCTTCCAGCATCCCATTCCGGGGCTGCAGGGCAGGGAGGAGCGCATGCCGGCCTGTGTCACCCTGGGTTTTGTGAAACTTCCTGTGGGGTCCCTGCCTCCAGCCGGAAGTTCCCCAAGAGAGAAAAAGTGCCCACAGGCATTGGGTTGGCATTGCAGCCATGGCTGGCAGGAGTCCAGACCCTCAGCAGACTGGGAGTAAGCAAGACCTTGGCCATTGGCAGTAGGGTAAGGGGATACACATTATTGGTGAAGCATGGCATCCCCTCTGGCTTGAGGCTTACAGGACATGAGACTGGGGTCAAGCCCTGTCTAACCAGCCCTTGCCTTTCCCCATCACCGTGGCACCAGGCTCTCCCTGCCCCTCCAGGGGCTTCCACTGCAGCTCTGCTTCTCAGGGCATGGGGGATGATGCCTCTTTTGCAGCTCTTCTTTTGTGGGCTCATCCTGTCCCCACAATCCCTGGGGAATGAGCAGTGGTCAAGAGTAGGACAGAGACAAAAAGGCAGCTCGCTTTCTGGTCCCAGCTCTGTTTCTGCACCAGCATCTCCCTGGGAGCAGGGTAATGTCTCTCTGGTCACTGCATGGCTGCAGCAGGCAACACAGCTCATAATAACACCTTGAGGATGGTCCCCAGCCAGGGTCCTAGCCTGTACCTCTCAGCTCCTAGTCGCAAATTAAAGGCCAGCAACTTAGAAAGAGATTCCACCACAACAGCAGTGTGCAGGCAGCTGACCAGTCCTGCATGAGGCCAGAGCAAGGCTCTTAGGCAGTGTTGCCTGCAGGTGCTGCACGCTGCTGGGGCAGGTTAGACACTGCACAGTTAACCCCAAAGGGCCCAGCTCCCAGCACTGACACCTGCCCAGACAATGTCAGCCACAAACCAGGAGTATTCCCAGGAGAAAGGCTGGATACAGCCCCCTCATCTCTGGAGATAAAAGATCTTGGTTGCACAAACACGTACTGTGTCATCTGGCTGCAGGGTTCAATTCCATTCCCCAGCCCATTTTAGTATCCATACAGATTCAAAAGAGGAGCTGGAGGACCTGCAGGCTGTCTGCAGCAAAGCAGGAATGTGAAGCTAGAGCCAAGGCCCCAGAAAGACCTTTTCCCCAGCCTAGCGTGCAGAGACATCTGTAAAGGAAGCTGCCTGGCATGGTGGGGTGGTCACCTACCCTTGGGTAGCTGTAAAACAGTAACTGTGCAACCAAGATTTTCATTTATTTCCAGGGCATCTGTATTACCTTCTTTTGGTTAACCACAGGATTATTTTCACCCCTATTCACCTCCTCTCCATATCTGTTTCCTGCAGAAAACGTGCACCAGAAACTTTTTACTTGTGCTTGGGAAGGTTTTCAGGTCCAGTCGGGGACCTTCCACGTGTGTTTTCTGCACTAATTTCAGATGTTCTGTAGGTGGACCAGCAAGAAAAAAAAAAAAAAAAAAAAAAAGAAAAAGAGGAACCATAAGGGCAATATGGCCTACAGCATCCACCTGGTCTGCCCTGGAAGAATTACTTGAGCTAAAACTTGTTGAAAGTTTAGCAGAGCTTTGAGTTTCTATTGGGAAGAGAAGCAGAGTTACTTCTTCCTAGACCCATTTAGTCTTCCTTAGGATATAATAATGTACTGTTTCTGAGGCTTCTCAATGGAGAAATGAAGCACAGAGCTAGTATCTCCAAAGAGTGGCTGGCAAGATCCTGCAATAAGCAGATGTTCTGCCAGCACCTCCTGAACTTCTGGAGTTCTTAGAGTAGTAAACAGGGTTATCACATTGCAATGAACTCCCAAGATCTCTCTGGATTGGATCCATTTTCCTTCCCCTTCATGGGACTGATCCAGGAGCTGGATGATTCATTAGCGGCAGCTGGCCAGAGCATTCAGCAGCGGCACACCTCCTGGGTTTTTATGGAAGCAGTTGTGTTGTCCTCACTGCAGAAACACTGGTGCATTTCATTTCACAATTGCCTCACTGTTGTCTTTACTGAATCCTCACTTGGAAGGTCTTGCTTTCCCCAGCATCTGAACAGCAGGGAATGACAAGGGCAAAGCTGGACCAGATCATGGTCTGTTGTTGTTGGCAAACAACAGTCTCTCAAATGTCACTTTGCAAAAAATGCACCTGTGGTTCCCTGTTAAATCACACGTGTACCCTTCACCCTGGGCAAGAAGTTCAAATATTCACATTCCCCTCCCAAATACCTACCACATCTGCAGGGACGATGTGGTGGCCTGATCGACAACCGGAGACCAGATGAGACCTGATGCAGAGACTACCGCTGTCTTATGCAGGGTCTGTAGACAGTATGTGCTTCATTGTTCATAACTGTTGGGACACCTCAACATCCTGTTTGCCTAAGTGGAAAACCAGGCTCCTGAGCTATACTACTTTGGAAATGTAATGAAATCTGTCGGGGCAGAGGGTAATACAAGCAGCACAACGCTGGTTGGTGCAGTCCTGTAGAACTGGCTATTGAATTGATACTTGGTTTTCAGACTTGCTGTTGAAAACATGCTGTTGAAAACATATTTTGCATTTGAGCCAGTTCATATCAAATTCTTGAGTCCTAACCTCTAACTCAACAATTAGGAATTTACTCCCTTTCTCTCAGGAAGCCTGAACATAGTAGTTCTGCAAAAAGGATTCTGAATGTGAGATAGTCTTCCATCTTTACTCACGGTCAGGCAATTTCTTGCTTGAAAAAGCCTCCTTCAGCTTTCACAACCCATCTCCCAAAATATTTTTATTTCCTCCCTCCCCTCATTGCAAAATGGTAGCATCAATACTACTTCTGTGGCTTTCCAGAACCATGTGGCCGATAGCCTTTGAGGTTTGGCTCCTTCTCTGGGCAAGATTGCCTGGAACTGATCTGTCCCCCAGTGCTGAAAAGCGGAGATTGCAGCTACACAGCTTTTTTCAGGGTTACTTTCCAATTTTTTTCAGGTCAGAATTATTCAGTTTTTCCCAAAGCACCAGAGAAATCTTCCATGTTATGCACAGGACACATACCACTGAGTCTTACCATGTCTCCGTAATTCCTTCTAAGTCCATACTCCTGGTGATAGCAAGGCAGATCCAGTTACTTTAGGGAAAAGAAGAAAAAACAACCCCTTCTTTATTCTAGGGTCTCCATCCTCTTACTGCTGCTCCCACAGAATGCATTTGAACAGGTTAAACTCCTCCATTAGTGTACTGTGCTTCTGAGAGAATACCACAACATCATACCAATTTAGATTGTCAAACTTCAGCTGCAGTGATATGGCAGGACTGTTGTAGAATTGATTTATGTGACCAAATGGATGTGGTGTGGTCAAATCTGGCTTCAGAAATCACAGCTTCTACACAAGACCTCCTCCTCCTCTTCCCTCTAGGTCTGCTGTGAGATTTTAGCACAGATAGCTCCAGGATGAGAGGAAGGACACCTCACATAATGGGATTTTTCTGCCATGCATTTTGGGGAAGGCTGAACCAAGAAAAAGGGGAGCTCAGAATTGGGAGGAAAAGTCAAGAGCTGTGGATTTTGCAGTGAAAATGAATCATCTGAGCACTCATCTGACTCATCTTGCATTTTCCAGCAAAGCCTTTTTTTTTAAAGCACTGAACTAAAACACATAAGCAAGATACACAGCCTCGACTTAGGGGCATATGAACTGCTTTCTTTACATAAAACTAAAGAAATTAACGTTCAACCTGGGAGTAACTCTATCAGCTCCTACAGTCACACCAAGTCTGAATGTGATTCACAGAACAGAAGAAAAACAAACAAACAAACTCCAGGAAGGTCAAACAGCCAAAGAAAGCGAGAAGAGTAGAACGGGAAACCCAGTCAGTGGTTTCCCTTATGTCCTGAACTTCTCATTGGCCTGAACCCTGAGTCCAGAATATAAGCACAGACATCTTTCATTATGATAGAGGTATTTCAAAGCATTGGAATCTTTGGCGACTGAGCTTAGCTGTGTCTATACAGCCCTCACCAGGAGCCGAAGGGGATCAGTTTCATAGCTAAGGTGGCTAACTAGGATCAGATGACGACTGAGGTTTGGGATTGCTTGCCCCTGTGCTTGACAGCCACTCATCCAGCAGAAAGCCAGGTATAAAGTGATGGGATGGAAATGGTTGTTCCCCTCAGACTGACATTTCCTGGGAAAAGCAAATTCATTGAGGCAAAAGCTCTTCTGGACCCAGTACATTCTTACTCAATGAAATATTGGTGCTTCCACTGACAGGAATGGAGATTTCCATCCCAAACCAGTGTGCTGATATCCTTTCTCTGATGGCAGCCAAAACTTAATGCCTCAGAGGAAAGCAATAAACTGCCACACTGCACCTGGCCAATTTCGTGTGGCTAAAAGGAATGGAGGAAGGGGCTAATTCCTCCCTGGCTCCCAGGATGATCCCTCCACTGATGCCTGAGATCTCATTACTTTCCTTATTCCTTGCCTGGCTCCAAATGTTTCTGATTCACTGTTTATCCTGCCACACTGCTGAACTCACAGCAGGAGTGTTGGGTTGAATGAAATGAATGTTCACCTTTGCTCCAAGCATGGGAGCCTCTCAGAGGGGTCAGATTCTGACCCAGCTGTGCCTCCATCTAGATACGTCAGCCCCATTTAAAACTAAGGCTGGTACTCTCCAGACCCATGACAAGGTTTCCTATCAATGTCCTTGTGATGTTGCAGTCATCCAGTCTTGGATAGGATCCCAGCAAAGGCAGAGGAAGCACGTGTGATCAGATGAGACCCAGGAACCGTCAGATCATCTGAGGAGCAATGAAAGTCAGCCAGCTAGCCCTTGAGATGTGCAAGGATTTGGGGAATGGCTTTTGGCTACACCTGGAAGGGGTCCAGTAGTCTCTCTGAAGGATAATGTGTTGCCTATTTCCTTCTAAAAATGTTTGCTGATTTAAGGACACAAACAGAGGCCATCTGGTTTGAGTGCCACAGCTGGTGTGTGCTGGCAGACGTCTCTATCTTGATCACAACCACCAGTGAGGAAGGCTGTCAAAATGGTCGCAATTTGACTGTGAGAGTAGACCAGGGCAAACTGAGGCAAAGCACGTTTAAAAAGAAGTGTCTCCAACAAGACAGGAGGAACAGCCAGACCAAGAACACAACCCAGCTCTCCAGAGCCTCCACAGTCCAGTTCTGTAGCCAAAAAATTTTACAGCTTCCTGTTTCTACACGTATAGTCAAAACCTGTCTCAAGAACCTGCCAAGGTTGTCAGTACAAACTCCAGTCCTCCTTATGTACTGAGTATTCGCCATCTGCTTCTCCCAAGCACACTCCATCCCAGTGGTCACATAACACAGGCATCAGCTGATCCACAATCGCAGATAGACTTGAGGTTACAAATACAGATGTGCTGCAGTATAATTGCAAGCCCCGTCAGGAGACATGACAAACTTGGACATCTGCACTTCGCTGCGTTGCAAGCCACCACCTTCCTGAAAGTTTCGGGTGTCCACTCTGTCCTGCATGCAATGCAAACACAGCCCCAACTCTCATGACTAACTGCATCAGCCAAACCACTTGTGCAATCATTGAGTTGGGAACCAGAACAACCCTTGTGTCCCTGTGGACACAGAGTAAAAGATCTCCATGATTTTGCTCTGCTTGGGCAGAGTACATCACCTCCAAGCCTGCAGGACGGTGGTAAAGGCATCTCAGACAATGATCCTTACCTCTGCCATGCAGCCATAGATCATAGCCAGGACTTGCCTGCCATCTTCTGTTACCTTGACTTCCCAAGAAACATGACTGGTGTCATGCATGCCTGCTTTGCCACAGGTAATTTTTAACCCTGCTAGTCACTTTCAGCCAGCTTCCATAATGGAAGCTCCATCATATCTAGACACCAACAGCTGGGAGTGTTCATCTTCAACTGAATCCTACTCTTAAAAGGGAAACATGTCTGAGGGGAGTTCAACCCTAAATAGCCATCAGAGCATCTACACCACATGTCCTTTGAAGAAGAAGTATCACCAGGAACCTATGCCTTCTGAGAAACCAAAGTAGTCTGCCAGTGGTCAAGCACCCATCATCCTGCCCTTCCCTGTCCCCTTCTGACACAGAGCAGAACCACCTTTTAGAAGGAAGCGGGATGAGGCCAAGCATGGGAAGCAGCAGTAGCACCAGAGCACACCCAAACAGAAAAAAGCCCTTCATGAGAGATATTCAGCCTTCCCTCAAGTGGCTCAGCCCAAGGGCTTCATGGAGGCAGGACAGAAAGGCTCCTTCCAGTCAAGTCAAGCTGCAGTGGAAAAGCTTTGGCTAGGAAAGAAAAGAGCTTGTGTGGAGGTTTAATTAGATGCCTGCTGCATCCTTTCTGATGAAAGCTAAAGGGGCAAAGTGTTTCCACTGGAACAATAACAGAAAGGGAAAGTTTCCATGTCTCTGTTCTCAGGATAAACAGAGGGGTGAGTGACAAGGGCTCATAGTCTATTGTTTGCTAACAGCTTTGCTTTGTATTTCTGAAACCAAGCAATCAAGGACCCAGATGTGGGTCCTACAAACCCCACCTTCCAGTCCCTCCTATTTTACAAAGTGCCTTTTATTTTAAACGTGGTTCCCTAAATGAACGAGCTTACACAATCTGCCTGTCTGTGCGTCACACTCTCACCATCTGCCCCATCCTTAGCATCTCCAAAAGCCTTAGGTCCTTTCCACTGAGTGTGCTCAAAGGGAAGAGATCTCAAAGATCGGAAACTACTGCCACACTGGTGAAAAGAAGTGTTGAGAAGGAGGATACAGCCTGCATTAGGGATCCTGCAGCACAGTAGGGTGAGAGATGAACTCAGCCATACCAATCCACATACAGGTGCACCATTACTTATTACATTTATGCTCCAAGGCCAGGCTGCCCAATGGTCACAGCTTTGATCAAAGAGTAGAGAGCGCTAATATGCAACAAGCCAAAACCAAACCATGCTCCCCACAGCGTCCAAGGTGCTGCAGTCCTCTGAGCCCAGACACTGCTGGGTTTGGAGAAGCCTCTGGGCCACCCATGGGAACACAAGAGGGCTTTGCTGGAGGAAAACAGCTAGCAGAACCTTGCCAGCAGCCACAGGCAGGACTTCAACTCAGTACCAAAGCAGTCACAGCCTTCAAGACTTCATCTTGAGCACCCCAACTATTCTGCTGGGGTTGTCCCTTCCCACAGAGAACAGGAGGGGCCAGCTATGCCTCCTTACAAAGAGCCTGGTAGAAGCTGGTGGCCTCACTCTTCGAGGGGCAGTCATCTCCAGCAGAGCAGAATCAAAGGCATTACAAAGCTCAGGCTAAAAATCGGTGCTCTGCTCTGAGGTTTGTTTCTAGTGCAAGTCCCTGGACAATGGGAATAAAGGCTGTCTGCTGAGATTTCTGACCTGGCCTCTAGGAAACAGTTCATAGTAATCTCCCTTAGAGACTGGTTTAATGTGTTTGTACTTTGGGGCTGTGTCTGGTGGTCTCACTCTCTCTGATGGGAAGCCAGTTCCCCCTCTCTTCCCACAAGGAAGATACTAGAGTGCAATGTCTCCATCATCACAGAAGGGAAAACAACAAGCTGACACAGGGATCTATGGCATGGCTGGCCTTGGAGCCACTTGGCCAAAGGTCCCTGTACTGTTAGCAGCAATTCCTTGCCAGCCTTTCCATGGCTCATTTTGCCAACAGAGCCCTCTGAATCCTGCTGCTCCTGCAGCTGCAATTCTCAGGCAACACTGGGATAAACACCACTGGATTTGTTACAGCCTCCCTCATTTTGTAAGACTGCTTCAGGCTCTCTTGTTTGCCTTGGGGACATGACTGACGTGCCCAAACAGAATCACCAGCTGACACCAAGTTTCTCAAGCTGCCCCCTCCTCTTGCAGCAGCAAGAAGCTAGATGAACAAGCCTTGACTTCAGAAGAGGGGCTGAGCCCATCAGCTCTGTCTCACACCACCATGGGAGTGCAGAGCTGAGCAACCCAGCCCATTTTTTGGCACCAACCCAGGAGTGAGTGCTCTGGGCGTGAAGCAGCTCTCCGTGGCTCAGAGAAGCCAACTTCCTGGCAAGGCATAACCGCAGCGGGACGGCATCTCAACGTTTTCCCACTTCTACCTCTTTGCCAGCCAAACTCCATCTCCCTACTTGCCCCTTTGTCGTGTGTCTGTCTCGTTCCCAGCCGTGCTGAGGTTCCTCCATCCACTGTCAGGCAGTGGAGCTCACCACAAATTACTGACTCCATGTGTCTGCAGGAAACATGCCCCATCATTGGAGGGTGGGTGGGAAGAGGAGAAGGGGGTGTTAGCTCTGTGCCAGACACACACACACACACACGGTGCTCCCTCCAACTGCCGTTGTTTTGCCTGCAAGGCTGCTATGGCTCCAAGGAAAGCTCCCTGAACCCACAGAGCAACTGCTGGCTCAGACAACACGCTTCAGGGCCCTAAGCCCAGCTGTGGCTCTGTGCCCCAGCCCCTGTGCTCACACACACTTTCCACTTCACACAGACGCTGCTTAGCTAACCAAACGCCAGGCTGCAGGAGCCAGCAAACCTCCAAAGGGGAGGCTGTGAAGGAAACTGAGGCATTGCTATTTGCTCCAAGGCAAGCAGCCCCTCTGGGCTGTGCACACCTCTCAGCAAGGAGCAGTGCTGCACACCAAGGTGTGTCCTCAGAGGGCACTTCTCTCTGTCTTGCTGATGGTGTGATTCAAGAATGAGCCTCCATCTGCAGCCACTCCATGCCCCTGCACTAGATGTAGAGCAGTTTTCAATCACTGCCAACGTTTCCTTTTCCTTCTCTGTCCCCAGGACAGCTCTGCAGCCTGGCTGAACCCCATCAGCCCTTTCCTGGGACTGCAGGAATCCATTTGCCACTCTTCGGATGGAGAAGACCATTTCCTGCTTGCTCCTGCTTCAACAAAGAGCTGTGAGAAGATTCAGAGCTCGGAGCTTTGCTTCTCCACCTTTTCCTCAAGCAAATGTCATTGGAAATGAGGCTGAGGGCAGAGGCTTCAGCTGGAAACCTTGGAAAGAAAAGCCATTAGCTATCAATGATCAGTATCTGCCAGAAATGCTGCCTAGTCTATTCTTCCAGAGGTTGTCTGGGAAGATCTGGGGTACTTATCCTACTTGCCAGGCTACAACTGAGCAGCACTGGTGACTCCAGACTCACTTCCTTCCTATTGTGAGGGAGCAGGTGAAATGTCTTGCCCATAATTTTAGCACGAGGAGAGAGGCTAGGAGCGGCCAGCAGTCAAGGGAGGTTCTCCTTCCCCTCTACTCTACCCTAGTGAGGCCACATCTGGAGTACTGCATCCATTTCTGGGCTCCCCAGTTCAAGAAAGATGAGGAGCTACCAGAGAGTGTCCAGAGGAGGGCTGCTAAGATGATTAGCGGACTGGAACATCTCTCCTACGAGGAAACGCTAGGGGAGCTGGGCTTGTTTAGCCTGGAGAAGGCTGAGAGAGAGTCTTAGAAATGCTTGTAAGTACCTTAAGGGCCGGTGTCAAGAGGATGGGGCCAAACTCTTTTCAGTGGCACCCAGCGACAGGACAAGGGGCAACGGGCACAAACTGAAGCACAGGA
>Ga0181612_128596_pt1 | contig 23703 bp, 12 predicted proteins | sample HoacroProtozoa21_FD_119630 | JGI IMG/M metagenome (GOLD analysis project Ga0181612, IMG submission 119630) | Hoatzin crop microbial communities from Cojedes, Venezuel. Combined Assembly of Gp0051906, Gp0051904, Gp0051908
ATTGTTGCTGATACCATGATGGAAATAAATGAGCAACATACCAATAGTAAAAGTAGCTTTTTCATTCTCTTTTCTAGTTTATATGCAAATTTCGTAAAAACACTAACAACGTGCAAGCATTTCTTAAAAGATTCTGCCAAACGCTGCAACTTGTTAGCTTTGCAGGACAATGAATAGTTATGATTGCTATGTTGAATCAGAAAAATAAATTTTTCTTTTTTTCGCTAGGTTGTGAAGCTGGTGGTCTTTTTTACACGTATTTGGAATTGTGATAATTTGAGAAATATTTTTTGCCCTTACCGTTTGCGTCCCGCGGGCGTGGGCCAATGATGAATTTGTCAAAAAAATGAGGCCCCTCGCAGTGACGGAAGCCTCATTTTGATAGTTAGTTAGAATGGTGTGGTTGGGAGTCATCCCAGCAGAATTTCGATGACGGTATTGATATCGGCAATGCTGACTTCTCCATCGCCATTGACGTCTGCACGGCGACGTAGCTCGCTATCTACTGTGTCACCCCCAATCATCACATCGATGATGGCATTGATATCGGCAATGCTGACAATGCCATCGTTGTTAACATCGCCTTTGATGGTTGTCTCGTTGTCTGTTTCGTTCTTGGCGGTGAATGGCAATTGGTAGGCACTAAATAGTGCGGCCCACTCTTGTGTGGTGATAACTTCGTCTTGTCCAATTGAGAGTAGTTCCCATCCCGACGTGGTGACCGAGCGGCCCCGACTGATGGTGTAGAGCGTGTTGCCACTGGCCACCATCTCGTTGCCTAGCGTCATGGAACCACCCGTGAGTAATGAGCAGTACTGGTTGAACGCTAGTGTTTCGTTGTCGAACTCGCACAAGAATACGCCCATACCACCCCAGTTGTAACCAAAGGTATAAAAGTTGTCACCCGTTTCATTCTCAAAGCCACCTAGATAACCTGTAATGCCTGTAAAGTCGTTTAAAGCGGTGCGGCTAGTGGTGGCGGCTAACCACTCACCTGTCGAGGCATCACACTTGATGATATATCCTTCGCGCACATTGTCGAGCACGGTAGCGATAGATGTGGTGCGATCGTCGTTGTAGAGCGTGAAATTACCCATGCCAGTGAGCCATAGGTTATCGCCAATGACGTTGACATGATTGTATTGCAGCACTGAGGTGCGACTGCCAATCTTGTCGCAAGGGAAGGTGTGAATCCATTTGGCAGCCGAGAGGTCTTTGGTTAGGCGTGCAGTAATCATTGATGGTTGGTCGCTTAGCGAGATGGTATTGCCCAATAGTGTGATAGCATCGGTGCTACTAGCGCCCGTCACAACAGCATTGAGGATGATGTCATCGCCAGCCCATGCTAATGTGGTTGAAGTCTCTACCTGAGCAACGCCTGTGGTGGTGAGCACGTCGATTAGATAGCCGTTGCTATCAAATTTGGCAAGATACATGTCGCCACGGCTGTTTTGTGAATCTCCGTTCCACCCGTCGGTGTTGTGAGGCGTGAGTGTGATGCTACCTGTAGCTGTGTAGAACGTGAGTGGATTGGCATAACGGCCAGCCAGATAGGTGTTTCCATCGCTGTCGCTGAGCATGCCATAGATGTAGAGCGCATCCCAAGTACCACTAGTATAGTTGCTACCTGCTGCAGCTTGAGGCTCAGTGCTGATATCGAAGAGCCGCAGCCACTCGATAGCGCCTTGTGCACTCACCTTCATCAGCACGCCGTGGTAGTAACGGCTGGCGTCTTCGCTGTCTAGCACCCAATCGATGGTTGTCACTGCACCCGTTGCATCGGTAAATGATGGCTTCTCTGTGGTCATATTGAGGGTGTGGCGGAGTTTGAGCGAGACATACACACCACCATCGGGAGCGGCGACGATGCCACCATTGTTCGAAGCCACCTCACCGCTTGTAGAATAGACACACCACTGGGCCACACCATTGAGGTCGGTTTTGAGTAAGTTGAAGTTGTTGTTGTAGCTAGATCCCTCGTAGGGGGCACCTTTGGCAATGAGATTGCCATCATAATAGATATTGGCAGTGGTGTCGGTGTAGCTTTTTGGCCAACCCGAACCACCATCGCCTATGGTTGAACCTGTGATGCTGAAGTAATAGAGTGCATCGCCAGATTTGAGCAAGTTCATACCCATATCAGGTGGTGCCGCATCGAGTTTCTTGACCCATTGGGTGGTTACCTCATCGCTCAAGGCTGCTTGAGTGGTGAGGCTCAAGCAAGCTGCGCAGAGTGTTAAAATCAGATATTTTGTCATTTTTATGTGTAAGTGTAAAGTATGATGAAATGGTTGATTGTTGCTGTTATTAAAAGCGGCGCGAGGGCACAGGTGCTTCGCTCTCACGCCGCTACTTTTTTAAGGAATTATCCTTTGTGGTGGGTTAGCGAACAATGAGTTTCTTGCCACCAGCAATGTAGATACCCGTTGGTAGGCTGATAGCATTGTCACCTTGCATTGCGTGGATGGTAGCTACTTGCGCTCCCATGAGATTGTAAACACGCACCTCGCTAGTCCTATCGGTCACTACGTGTAGCATGCCATCGGCAGCATAAACCTGCATCTGACTATCGGCTACCTCGGTGATGGCGGTGTTGATGTCCACTGGCAACTCAAAGGCGCAAACCACGGTGTTGAAGCCGTTGCTCTGAGTGAGCGTGCGATTGCCATCAGCGCTATAGACGGTGCAGGTGCCTTTGCTAGCGCGCGCCATTGTGTAGATGCGCTTATCGCTGGCCACAATGCTGATGTTTTGGAGGTCTGAAGCCACATTGTGCAGATTCCATTGTGATTCCATTGTCAAGTCAGCAATATTGTATTTGGCTAGAAACAGGTTGCCCAATAGCACATGACCATAGACATAGACTGCGTTCTCATCTTTGCTCTCAAACACGCCATTAAAGCCAGCTTGGTTGGTGCCATAGGTGGTAGCGCCTAGCCACTGGCCATCTGCTTTGTTCAGGCGTAGCAACAAACCGTCGCGGGTCTTACTTGAACAGTTGATTTCATGACCTTGACCATCGCTCAAATATACGCGAGCCTTAGACGTAATCCATAGATTGTCACCGATAGGGTTGATGGTGAGTTTATTGAAGATGCCACCACCATAGCTATTGGCATAAAGCTTGGCCCAGTTGACATTGAGTTCGGTGTCGATATTGGCTACCAACAAGTCTTTGCTCGTGTTGGCAGCGGTGAGGTCCACACCACCTAGCGAGTAGCTGTTGCCCTCGATGCCATCAAGATAACCTGCAGCGTAGAGTGTGCCATCATCATACTTTAGGTTGAAGATTTGTGCGGCATCAGCCACGCCCTCTTGCACAAGACTGCTTACGTAGTTGCCCTGAGGGTCAAATTTGGCGATGAATAGGTCACCACAGGTGCTTTGTGGGTCACCATTCCATCCCTCAACGCTCTTGGGGGTGAGTGTCACACCATTGTCAAAGGTCATTGCGGTGCAGAAACGCCCACCCACATAAAGGTTGTCGTCATCGTCGGCAACGGCTGTTTGGATATATATGCCTTCGGAGGTATATTCTGTATAATAGGTGGCTGCGGGTTGTGGATCATGATTCATGGTGATGAGACGATACCATTGGAATGCACCTTGAGCGTTGATTTTCACGATGAGACCATTATAATAACGTTTAGCATCATCGCTCTCTAAGACCCAATCAATGGGGTTGTTAGCGCCAGTAGCATCAACAAAGTTGATTTGCTCGGTGCCACGCCCCCAAGTGGGACGAACCTTAGCGACTAGGTAAGCGCCACCATCGCTAGTGGGCACCACAGCGCCTTGATTGCTGCTGCTCTCGCCAACGCTGGTATATACCGACCATAGTGTTTTGCCTGTTTCGCTATCGGCTTTGACCAAAAACAAACCATGGTTGTAACTCGTGCTAGCATAGTCGGTACCGATGCCCACTACGTCGTCACCAAATAGCACTTGTTGTGTGCTACTAGTAGTGCCACAGTCGTTAAAAATCAGCAGATTGCCGTCACTAGCGAGGGCGATGTTGTAGCCGATGTTGGTGATTCCTGCCCCATCGGCGTTAGCATACGAGAAGTTGTTTGCCCATAGGCATGTGGGGTCACTTGCTTGGGCGTTGGCACTGATGGCCATTGAAGCCAAAGCCGCTAAAATCAGATTGTAAGTTTTCTTCATAGTGTTGTTTTGTAATAAATGTTTAAAAATAAAAATGTATTGAAAACTGTGCTGCAAAGTTACACCTATTCATAGGTCAACGAAATCCCCTAAATGTTGTATTTTGGCAGTGGGAATTAGCCATTTTTGGCGATTGCTGCAGTAAGGGTTTTAGCGTAATTTTGCATCGTTTTTCAGTAGAATCAATGATACGTATAGTACTAACTTTATCGTTATCGATGCTAGTAGGCGCTGTTTTGGCTCAAGCTCACACGCTTCGGGGCTCGGTGAGTGATGCGCAGACGCATGAAAAAATTTCGTTTGCCACAGTGACCGTCTCGCCAGGCAAGCAGGCTACTCAAACCGATGCTTCGGGCAACTTTTATTTCTCGCTCCCTGATGGTGACTATGTGGTAACATTCTCGTTTGTTGGTTACAAAACGTTGCAGCAAAAGGTGTCGCTACATGCCAATCGCACGATGGATGTGACCCTACAAGAGGCCAGTCAAGAATTGGGCGAGGTAGTGGTCACGGCTAAGGAATCGACGGGAATGACTAGCACTAGCCGCATCGACCGTGATGCGATGGCCCACTTGCAGCCCACGAGTTTTACCGATTTGCTAGAGCTTTTGCCAGGTAATATCTCAAAAAATCCTGATATGGGTGTGGTGAATAGCATCCATCTACGTGAAACGGGTAGCAGCAACGAGGACTACAATATCAGCTCGCTAGGCACGCTGTTTATGGTAGATGGAGCTCCTATCAATGGGGATGCTAATATGCAACAAGTGCCCGATGGCGAGAGTGATAGCCGCGATATGACCAACAAGGGGGTAGATATGCGTACCATTAGCACTGACAATATAGAGAGCGTTGAAGTGGTGCGTGGCATTCCATCAGCGGAGTATGGCAATCTAACAAGTGGCTTGGTGAACATCAAGCGCATACGTCGCGCAACACCGCTGACAGCTCGTTTCAAAGCTGATGAGTATAGCAAACTGGTGTCGGTGGGTAAGGGCTTTTATCTACCTGGAACGGCACATATCATGAATGTAGATGGCGGTTGGTTGGATTCTAAAATAGACCCTCGTAACAATCTTGAGAACTATAAGCGACTTAACTTATCGGCTAGATTGAATTTGCGATTTGAGCACGCTAAGGTAACTACGGCTTGGATTACGGGTGTAGATTATACGGGTTCGTTTGATAATAGCAAAGAAGACCCCGATTTGAGCTATCGTAAGGTGAACGAATATAAATCGCGTTACAATCGTTTGAATTATACAAGCGACCTTACATTGAGTTTCACCAAGCTCAGTTGGTTGAAGAGTGTGAACGTAAATGCTTCGGTGAGTTATCAACACGACCGCTTAGAGCGAAACAAGCAGGTGGCCCCACAACGAGCATCAGTAGCTCCCACTTCGATGGAAGAGGGCGTACACGATGGCCAATATTTGTTGAGCGAATATATTGCTAACTATGTGAGCGATGGGAAACCGCTTAATATATTTGTTAAGGCAAAGGCCAATGGTACATTTCCAATTTTCATTTTGCGCAATAACTATAAAGTGGGGTTGGAGTGGACATTATCAAAAAATTATGGAGATGGCCAAGTGTATGACCTCACCAAACCGCTATCGGCTTCTTGGGTGACTCGCCCTCGTGCCTACAAAGATATACCAGCACTCAATGTGCTTTCGTTTTATGGTGAGGACAACTTCTCGTTGCCCATAGGGACACATCAATTGGATTTGCAATTAGGTGTCCGCACCATTCAACTCGTTGGGCTTGACTATAGCTACTATTTGAACAATCGACTCTATTTTGACCCAAGATTGAATGCGAAATGGAATTTGCCTGCTATTTCATTGGGCTCAAGAACGATGAATGTGTTTTTGGCTGGGGGATATGGTTTAACGACTAAAATGCCTACCATCAACTACTTGTTCCCACAGGTCCATTACAACGATTTTATTCAACTTAACTACTATGATGTGAACGACCCACTCACGCGAAGTCGCATCAGTTTGCGCACCTATATCGATGATGTAGCAAACTATAATCTGAAGCCTGCGCGCAATCGCAAGTGGGAGCTACGCTTGGGGGCCAATATTGGCAAGAACAGTATTTCGATTACTTATTTTAATGAAAAAATGCGTTCAGGCTATCGATATAGCACTTACTATCAACCATATAGTTATCGCCAATATGACGTGAGTGCGATTGATGCCAATACCCTCACCGAACCCCCAGTGCTTGAGAATCTGCCTTACACTGATGTTTCTATTCTCGATGGCTATAGCAAGGTGACCAATGGCAGCCGACTTGATAAGCAGGGTATTGAATGGGTTATCACTACAGCACGATGGCAGCCTATAGCCACCGCCCTTACCATCACAGGGGCTTGGTTTCGTTCCACCTACACCAATTCGCAGATGATGTATAGCACTGTGACTGATGTGGTGGATAATGTGATAGTGAGTGACCGTTATGTGGGGCTCTATGATTGGAATGATGGTCGCGTAAATGAACAATTAAACACCAATTTTATGTTTGATACTCAGATTAAACGTTGGGGATTGGTGTTCTCTACGGCTATTCAATGCATGTGGTTTGAGAGTTCACGCAGGATGACACTCAATGGCACTCCTGTATCTTATCTAGATGTAAGTGATGGAGAATTACACCCTTATACATCTGAGAGCCAAAGCGATGCTTTGCTTCAATTTTTGACCAAGTCATACAACAGTGAATTGTTTAAGCGGCAAACCACCCCGATAGCGGTTTACGTAAATTTAAAGGCAACTAAGGAAATTGGAAAACATCTGAAGGTGGCCGTGTTTGTGAACCGCATTCTAGATTATTTGCCTGATTACAAGTCTAATGGCTTGACGGTTAGGCGGTCGAGTGACCCCTATTTTGGTATGGAATTAAATTTTTCAATTTTGTGACAAAACATAATAAAACTGAAGATAAAAATGAGAAGAAACATCCTATTGCTAGCATGTCTATCACTTTTAGTTGTTGCGTGTGACGATAAACTCGATGAGGGATTGACCTACTATAGTCCAGACATTACTATAGTTCTTCCCGAAGATCTTACTAGTGCAATAGTCTCAAGCGAGCAACTAGAGGTGAAAGATGTTAGCACAGGTCGCAAAGTTACGTACAGTAGTCTTGGCGATGTAACGCTCAAAACGGGATTATATGATATGAGTTATGATGCCGATATGTTGATAGATGGCGTTGCGCATCACATCTCAGCCTATCAGCAATCTATACAAGTGGGCGCTAATAATCAGACAATTACGCTTACTGCTTTTGAGAGCCTTGTGAATGATGATTTTGTAATCGAAGAAATCTTCTTTACTGGAACACTGCAGAGTTCAGGCAATCAGTATTATGGAGATGACTATGTGAAAATCTATAACAACACCGACCACGTGCTCTATGCTGATGGCTTGACGCTCTTAGAGTCAAAATTTGTCACGACTATGAAGTTTGATTACACGCCAGATATTATGGATGATGCTATGACTGTTCAAGCGATTTATACTATTCCTGGTAGTGGAACAGACTACCCCGTGCAACCAGGCGAGAGTTTGCTGATATGTGATACAGGCATTGACCATCGTGTTGCCAATCCCAATTCTTTTGATCTGAGTGATGCCGATTGGGAATGGTATGATGTCTCTACTTCGGCTGCCCACCTTGATATCGATAGTCCCACAGTACCCAATCTCGATAAATGGTACTGTTATACTCTCTCGTTCTTCGTGCTTCACAATCGTGGTTTCAGAGCTTGGGCAATTGCTAGAATCCCAATTGATAAAGAGGAATACTTGGCTAACTATAGTTATACTTATAACTATGTGATTGTGGTGCCTGCTGGAACTTATCCTATGAGCCAGACTGCATTTAAGATTCCTAATGAGTGGATTGTGGATGCGGTTAACTGTAGTGTTGAGGCAGAGTATGTGTGGAATGTCACTTCACCTTCTCTCGATCGTGGCTGGACCTACTGCGGTACGATGGACCACGACAAAACGCGTTATTTCCATAGTGTGCGTCGCAAAATGCTTTATCTCAAAGATGGCCATCCTTATCTGAAAGATACCAATAATTCTACAGAAGATTTCAACCCATATTGCATCCCTAGTATGATAGAAGAGCAGGGCACCGCTATCGATGTTGATGGCACACCTTGTACACAAAAGACTTGGGATGGTGTAACCCCAAAAGAGTAATGCAACGTTTAGTTTATCTATTGTTCTTTTCTTGGAGTCTGCTAACCAATCTAGCATGGGCTCAAGACTCTGTGCCACAACTAGCCAAATGGATGACACTTGATAGTAATATGCATGTCAATCGCTTGCTACAAGTGGCTTGGGAAAATCCTGCAGTTAAGCAACTAGAATGTAGCTATAATCATAGCAGTGTGGGTGCATCGATAGCTATTAATGATCAAAACAATCAGGCCAATCGCCCAGCTTTAGATGCACAACGTGGTGATTATAGTTTGGTTTGGTCGCTTGGTGCACAAACTTATATGAAGCACAAGAATAGCACCCTTTGGGGACACGCTCGCTACGATAATGGTTCGGTACACAATATTGTATGGAACGAGACGAGCGATATCGATGTGGTTTATCCCTATTTCTTAGCTGATAGCGTTTATAGTACCCGTCTCAAATTAGAACGCTATAGTTTTGGTGGCGGTTATGCTACAGTCAGCAACGGTTTTTATTGGGGGACATCAATCAGCTATATGGCTGGTCTCTATTATCGTAGCACGGACCCTCGTCCACGCAATGTGACTAGTGACCTAAGCATTTCGGTTGGTGTTGGACATCACATTTTTGCTCATTACTTGTTGGCTACCTCAATTTATTTTAAAAAGTATAAACAAACAAATAACATAGCATTTTATAGTGAATTAGGACATGATAAAATATTTCATCTCGTTGGATTGAGCAATGATTATGGACGTTTTGCTGGCACTGGTGAGTCATCATATTACAATGGCTATCAGTGGGGTGGGGTGATAAATTTGCATCCCATCAACTCTCACGGCATATCGGCAACTGTCAATGCATCGCGACTATCGTTCAACAATATTCTCACTTCCCTCAACAAGTTGCCATTGGCGCATGTTACCCATGCAGCTATAAAGAGTGAAATAGCATGGTTAGCTAATTGTTGGGGAATTAGGGCAACGCTTGGTGCATCGCGACGAGTTGGCACCGAAAATGTCTTTGGCGATGCGGCTTCGGCTGTCTATCCAGAAATTGGCAGTAATGCTATGTATCATGAAAATCGTTTCAATGTGGGCATCGATGCCGATTGGTCTCGATTGTGGATTCAAAATTTCAAGACCGAACTTCATCCATTTATCAGTTATAATCACCTTAATGAGATTTATGCCGATCCACAATGCCGACGACTTATCAACATCGTGGAGTGGGGTAGTCGTTTAAATGCTCAATGGCAAATGCATCGTTGGAAACCACAGTTGTCGCTAGGGCTAGCACTCGATCACCCTACTGATGGTCAACTTATGATTAATGGTGTGAAAGATGAACTCACGAGTTTGCAAGCCATTATTGAAGCCAAACAAAACTATCTCACTCATTTTCATTGGCGGGCTAATGCCTTATTGTCATTACGATATGCCATAGGCACTCATCAAGCACTACGCCTCATGGGTGGCTCGCAAATAGCATTTTATCAGCAAGGTTTAAAGACCTTTGAGCACCAGCTATCACTCGCATTTCTTTTCTAATAAAAGCTATTGTCTTGGTACATACTAACACAATAGAAGTACTTCTTCATTTTTATCAATAACATGATTACTATTTTTAAAAATATGAAACAAATCTATCTCGTCATACTTTTTGCAGTAGCCTTTGCTAGTCTATCAGCAGCAGAACTTATACCAGCAGACTCTACTATCATCACGGGTACGCTTGACAATGGTTTGACTTATTATGTTAAGCGCAACAATTTTCCAGAGCATCATGCCGACTTCTTTATCGCACAACGTGTTGGTTCGATACAGGAAGAGGAAAATCAGCGAGGATTGGCTCATTTTCTTGAGCACATGTGCTTTAATGGTACCAAACATTTTCCAGGTAATTCCCTCATTGACTATTTAGAGAAAAATGGTGTAAAATTTGGTGCAGATCTTAATGCCTACACGAGCACTGATGAGACGGTATATAATATTTGCAACGTGCCCACCAATAGAAAAGGATTGTTAGACTCTTGTATGCTCATTCTTGCTGATTGGGGACATGGTTTGTTGCTCAAAGACAAGGATATTGATGAGGAGCGAGGTGTCATTGAGGGCGAATACCGTATGCGTAGTGGTGCTAGTTATCGCCTTCTTGAAAAAGCCTCACCAAGCATTTATCCTGATGGCAATCTGTATGGTTTACGGATGCCTATTGGTTTGATGAGTGTGGTCAAGAACTTCAGATACAAAGAATTACGTGATTATTATAAAAAGTGGTATCATCCTAGCAACCAATGTGTCATTGTGGTAGGCGATATTGACCCCAAATGGGCTGTAGCAAAGATTCACGAGCTTTTTGGTAAAGTGAAGAATCCTCGCAATGAAACATCAGTTATTAGGGTTGAAGTACCCGATAATGAGCAGATTATTGCCACAGTACAGACCGATTCTGAACAGACTGCTACCAATGTAATGATGCTTTTTAAGCATAGTGATTTAACCAATCAGCAGATGGCTACTACTGACTTTCTGCGAAATGATTATCTTAAGAGCGTTGTGGCTACGATGCTTACCTCACGCTTTAACGACTTGCGTCAATTACCTAATGCCCCCTTCACACAAGTGCATGTGGTGGATAATAACTATTTTATAAGTAAAACACGACAAGCATTGCGTTTTTCGGCTACAAGTAAGGCGGGATGTGCCGACAGTACATTGCGCTGGATGGCTCGTGAGGCTAATCGTGCAAGCATATATGGATTCACTGAGCCTGAGTTGCATCGTGCGCGACTGAAATTTGAAAATGCACTTGACAAACTCTATCGAGACCGTGAGCGCTACACTAACACGAACTATGCTCGTGATATGGTGAGAGCGTATTTAGATGGTGAACCATTAGCTTCGATTCCCGTTTATCGCGATTTGATGGTTCAACAAATTGAGGCAGTGACTCTCGATAATGTTAACGATTACTATCGTTCATTAGTATCTTTCACTGATCGTAATGTCGTATTAGTCGTTTATGCACCTACTGATTCGACCTCATTAGCTGCCAATAATTTGGTCGATGCATTTCATGACGGAAGATGTGACCCAGTGGTGGCTTATGTCGATACCTTGCATGAAGGACAACTATTGCCAGAGTTGCCTCAACTTGGTTCGATTGTGGCTACTGATAGCTTGCCACAATTTGATGTCGCTGTGTGGACTCTTAGTAATGGTTTGCGCGTGATGGCTAAGAAAACCAGTCTCAAAGTTGATGAGATCATTATAGCTGGTGCTGGTCCTGGTGGCCTATCGCAGAATTATTGTGGAGAGTCGGATGGACCTTCGTTCAAAGCGTTCAGCAATGTTATGGCTGTCTCAAAGTTTGGCGAATTTTCGAGTAGCGATCTCAAAAAGAAGCTTACAGGAAAAGATGTTAAAATGCGCACCTTTGTTAGCAAGACCGAAGAAGGATTTCAAGGTAGCAGTTCTCGCCGTGATCTAGAAACAGCTTTCCAGCTATTGTATCTCAAACTCACACAACCTCAGAAGGATAAAGCTGCCTTTAATGCTTATCTAGAAAACACTCGTGCTCGAATAGCTAGGCAAGGTGCTGATCCTAAATTTGAATTTGCTGATAGTATCTTTGCTAATGTTTTTTGTCACCACCCTTTGGGCAGTGAACGACTATCGATAGCTGAACTAGACCAAGTTGACTACAATCGCATTATGGAAGTCTATCGTGATCGCTTTGCTGACTTGAGCGATATCACCATGTTTGTAGTTGGCGATTTCGATACCGATACTTTGCAGCAATTACTTTGTCGCTATGTAGCATCATTGCCCACTAACGGACGCTATGAGCATCCGCGTGATATTGGCTATCACCTTTATGCTCATAACACTGATGTGAGATGGCAGCGGGCAATGGAAAATCCTCAAGACAAGGTGTATTTCTTTTGGACGAAACCCTGTGAATATAATCTGCGCAATAGTTTGTTAGCTAAAATTACAGGCCAACTATTTACCAATATATTTCGACAACAGTTGCGAGAAGAGCGAGGTTGGACATATCATGTGGATACGCACTGCAGTGTTGTGCCTGACCAAAATGGCGATGATGCTCCAGTCATTTTCATGCCACTGAATGTTACTGTGACTGCTGGCTGTGCAGACCAAACGAGACAGATAATTATTGATGATATTCAGCAAGTGGCTCATGATGGTATCTCTCAGCAGCAACTCGACAAAGTGGTTTCTTATTTGCGCAAAGTGAATAGTGAAGATGTGGAAGATAATACTTATTGGATGGCAATGCTGAAATATTATAGTAAGTTTGGCTTAGATTTCCATACTGACTATATCCGCACACTCAATGGTATCACTCCTACCGATGTGCAGCATTTTGTGGCCACCTATATTGCTCCTGCAACTACCCTGACTCTCACGATGACTCCGCAACCTTAGATTGCATTAGAGGGAGTAACTGGATAAATCAAAAATAAAGCGTAACTTTGTGCCTATGATTTATCCAAACGATTTTGAGCGAAAAATTGGTTTTGACGTTGTGAGGGCTATGCTCAAGCAACGTTGTGTAGGAACATTGGGCGAAGAGCAAGTAGTAGCGTTACATCCCACACTATTGCTTGCTGAGATGCAATGTTGGCTCGAACAGACTGCAGAGTTGCAAGGATTGTTGGAGCGCGGAATAGATATCCCATTAGAGCCATACGCCCCGCTACGAGATACAATGCAAGCAGTGATGGCTCGGGGTACATGGTTATCAGCCGCTCAGCTTTATGAGTTGCGCCGACTACTGCAAGTAGTGCAACATTTAGCCGATTTTTTTGCTAAAGGGGCAGGAGCTGATTGCTCTAGACTTAAAGCGCTGGCCGAAGGATTGCACCCTATGCCAGAGGTTGTTGATGCTATAGATCGGGTGCTTGACGTGTCGGGCAATATCAGAGATGATGCTTCGCCACAACTATTGGATTTACGAAAGCGTAAGGCTCGATTGACTGCCCTTGTTGGGCGATTGATGACCGATGTGATAGCTAGGGCTAAGCAGGATGGGGTGCTGGCTAGTGATGTGCAACCTAGTGTGAGAGATGGTAGATTGGTAGTGCCTGTACCTGCTGCTAGCAAACGCCGCATCAGAGGTATAGTTCACGATGCTAGTGCTAGTGGGCATACCGTGTATATTGAGCCAGAATCTATCGTAGAGAATGATAATCAGATGCGTGAGATAGATGGTGAAGTTGAGCGCGAGCAAGTGCGCATTCTCACGGAGGTTACCAATCAAGTGAGGCCATATATCGAGGACCTTTACGATATGATGCAGATATTGGGGCAATTCGATTTAACGCGAGCCAAAGCTCGATTGGCCCAAGAGCTGGGGGCGCAAATGCCACATATCGATGCCGAGCCTATAATAGAGTGGTATGGCGCATTTCACCCAGTATTGTGGATTACATTGAAACAGCAAGCCAAACAACTAATTCCATTAGATATCACATTAAATCAGCAACACCGCATAGTAGTGATATCTGGGCCCAATGCTGGTGGCAAATCGGTGTGTCTCAAAACGGTGGGAATTGTTCAATATATGGCTCAATGTGGAGTGATGCCCACCATTAGAGATCACTCCCATATTGGAATTTTCCGTAACTTGCTAGTCGATATTGGAGACCAGCAATCAATCGAAGATGACCTAAGCACCTATAGCAGCCATTTGCAGAACATGAAACTCATGCTCAATCGTGGTAGCAGCGACACATTGGTGCTCATTGATGAGATGGGTAGTGGCACAGAACCTCAAATAGGTGGAGCTATAGCACAGGCTATCCTTGAGCAATTAAATCAGATGGGTGTGATGGGAGTGGTGACCACACATTATCATAACCTCAAGCACTTGGCCGAGCAGACCGATGGCTTGATAAATGGGGCTATGCTATATGACCGTCAACAAATGAAGCCGCTTTTTCAGCTTGCCATGGGATATCCAGGAAGCTCGTTTGCAATGGAAATTGCTCGAAAAATTGGTTTACCATCTAGCGTCATTGATGAGGCTAGTGAGATAGTGGGTAGCGACTATATCAATATGGATAAATACTTGCTAGATATAGCCCGTGATCGGCGTTATTGGAGCAACAAGCGGCATGAGATACGAGTGAAAGAGAAGCGCCTCGAGCAGACAATAGCCGATATGCAGCAGCGTGTAGATGCTATCAAGAGTGAGCAACGCCAAATCATCAAGGAGGCTCATTATCAAGCACAAGAAATTTTGAAGCAAAGCAATGCGACTATCGAGCGAACCATACGAGAAATTCGTCAAAACCAGGCCGAAAAAGAAAAGACTAAGCGGCTGAGGCAGCAATTAGAGCAATTTAAGCAACGGTTGCAAAATAACCAAGATCGTACTGCCGAGCAACTACCCGCCAATCTGAAGCGGCTCGTGCCTAAGCGATATGCTCGCAAAAATCAATCATCAGCACAAGATGTGGCGCAATCTCCCCGTCAGCAAGCCACCCTAACACCTGGAGCCCATGTGATATTGAAGGGCTCAAACAATGTTGGTGTTGTGATGAGCGTGGAGCAAAAGCAGGCGCTTGTGGCCTTTGGCAACATCAAGACGCGGGTGCCAATAGACCAGCTCCAACCCACCAACCGTCAGCTAGACAAGCCACAGTCTTCTTCCGATACCCGAACTTCATCTGACGAAATACGCGTGCGCCAGCTACATTTTAAGCCCGATATTGATGTGCGGGGCATGCGAGCCGACGAGGCTGTACAAGCGATTACCTATTTTATTGATGATGCCATCCAATTTAATGCTTCTCGGGTGCGCATATTACATGGGACTGGTACAGGAGCATTGCGCCAAGCGATTAGGCAATATTTAGCTAGTGTGAGAGGCGTCAAGGCCTATCATGACGAACATGTGCAGCTAGGTGGGGCTGGCATCACCGTTGTTGACCTAGACTCGTGATGAGCAGCTATTAACTGGTGGTTGACTGGCGTGATACTTGTTAAATACTTGTATTCCAGATGAATTAAATTATTAGTAGTCCTTGTCTCTACAGCCTTGCTGCGATATCGTGCGAGTGAGTGTTAATAACTTTTTTGTTGCAGTATGAGCAGAAATTTGTAATTTAGTGGTTTCAAAGGTTGCTCTCGCCAATGCTATAGACTACGGTAACTGCAAGCATCCTATTGGTTTCTAAGCAGTGTGCATGGTTTGCTGGCTTAAGAGAGTACCTAGTTGGAAGTCTAATTATAGTAGATCAATGAAAAACGAGACAACATCGGGATTTGTGCACTTGCATGTGCATTCGCAATATTCGATATTAGATGGTCTATCGCCCATTCGCGCGATGGTTGACAAGGCTGTGGCCGATGGTATGAAAGGTATGGCCCTCACCGACCATGGCAATATGTATGGAGTGAAAGAATTTCACGATTATGTGCGCAAAGTGAATGCCACAAGGGCCGACAACGATAAATTTGTCCCGATATTTGGTTGCGAAGTCTATGTGGCTGCAGCCGACAGACATCAGCATTTGAATAAGCGTGACACGGGGCGTCACTTGATTTTGCTAGCCAAGAATCTGCAGGGCTACAAAAATCTGATTAAAATCGTTTCAGATGCGTGGACCGAGGGCTTTTATTCTCATCCTCGCACCGACCATGCCCAGCTACAGCAGCATCATGAGGGCATCATTTGTTGCTCAGCCTGCCTAGGTGGTGAAATCCCCCAGCTCATCATGGCTGGTGAACTAGATCAAGCTCGTCAAACCATTGCTTGGTATAAGCAAGTGTTTGGTGATGACTATTATCTAGAGCTGCAACGGCACAAAGCCACTGTGCCCAATGCCAACCATGAGACCTACGAGAAGCAGATGCAGGTGAATGCTGTGCTAGTGGAGTTGGCTAACGAATTGGGTGTGAAATTGGTAGCTACCAATGATTCTCACTTCCTTAACGAGGCTGATGCCGATGCCCATGAGCGGCTGATATGCATCAACACTGGCAACAAGATAGGCGATAAAGGCACTATGAGCTATAGCAAGCAAGAATGGTTCAAAACTACAGCCGAGATGCAAGCGGTGTTTGCTGATATCCCACAAGCGCTTGACAACACGCTAGAAATTTTGCAAAAAGTGGAGATTTATAGCATCGACCACAAGCCCATTTTGCCAGATTTTCCCTTGCCCGCAGGATTTGACAATGAGGACCAATACCTGCGACACCTAGTCTATGAGGGAGCCAAGCAGCGGTGGCCTCAACTTGATGATGAGCATCGCGAACGCCTAGATTTTGAACTCGAAACTATCAAGAATATGGGTTTCCCTGGCTATTTTCTCATCGTGCAAGACTACATCAAGATGGCTCCACAGCTAGGATGCTCAGTAGGCCCAGGACGTGGTTCTGCGGCAGGCTCTGCCGTTGCCTATTGCTTGGGTATCACTAAGATTGACCCTATGAAATATGACTTGCTGTTTGAGCGATTCCTCAACCCTGACCGCATTTCATTGCCCGATATCGATGTTGACTTTGATGATGATGGCCGAGCAGCTGTGCTCAACTACGTGACTGAGAAATATGGCGCCAACAAGGTTGCCCACATAGTTACCTATGGCACGATGGCCGCCAAGAGTGCCATCAAAGACGTGGCTCGTGTCGAAGACCTGCCACTGTCCGAGAGCAACCGCCTAGCCAAAATGATTCCCTCTAGCCCCAACGATATGCCAGAGGATGCATCGGGCAAGAAATACAAAATATCTATCAGCAATTGCTTGAAGTGTTTCGACGCCTTCAGAGCCGAGCTTGATAACCCCAACCCAAAAGTCGGTGAGACCATTCGTTTTGCCGAGAAACTCGAAGGCAGTGTACGCAATACGGGAGTACACGCCTGTGGGGTGATTATTGGTCGCGACGACATCACCGATTGGGTTCCCGTGAGCACCGCCACCGATAGCGATGGCTCTCGTATCATCGTCACCCAATACGAGGGTGGGGTCATCGAGGATACGGGTCTTATCAAAATGGACTTCTTGGGACTCAAAAACCTCACCATTATCAAAGAGGCACTTACCAACATCAAGATGAATCATGGCATCGACATCGATATTGAGCATATCCCTATCGATGACCCCAAAACCTACGAGCTCTATTGCAAGGGCAAGACCTCGGGCACCTTTCAATTTGAGTCGGCGGGCATGCAGAAGTATCTCATCGACTTGCACCCCACCTGCTTTGAAGACCTGATTGCTATGAATGCACTCTATCGACCAGGTCCTATGGACTATATCCCTTCGTTCATCAATCGCAAGCATGGCCGTGAGCCCATTACGTACGATATTCCTTGCATGGAGCAATATCTCAAGGAGACCTATGGCATCACCGTCTATCAAGAGCAAGTGATGTTGCTGTCACGACAGCTAGCAGGCTTCACTCGTGGACAGAGCGATACCTTGCGCAAGGCGATGGGCAAGAAACAAATCGACAAGATGAACAAACTAGAGGCGCTATTCTATGAGGGCGGGCAGCGCAATGGGCACGATCGCCAGACGCTTAACAAGATTTGGGAAGATTGGAAGAAGTTTGCCTCTTATGCGTTCAACAAGTCACATGCCACTTGCTATAGCTGGGTTGCCTATCAGACTGCCTACCTCAAGGCCAATTACCCCAGCGAATATATGGCAGCCGTGCTCAGTAGTAACCTCAACGATGTGGACAAGCTGTCTAAATATATGGATGAATGTCGTTCAATGGGCATCGCAGTGCTTGGACCCGATATTAATGAGAGCTACAACCGATTTCATGCTGGCAAAGATGGCGTGATACGCTTTGGGCTAGCAGGTATCAAGGGTGTAGGTTCTGGAGCTGTAGATGCCATCATTGAGCAGCGTGATGCAGGCGGTCGCTACAGCGATATTTTTGACTTCGTGCAACGAGTCAATATGGGCACATGCAACCGCAAGAGCATCGAGGCAATGGCACTAGCGGGAGCTTTTGACTGCTTTGCACCCAATATCAAGCGAGAGGACTTTTTTGAGCAGAATGCCCGCGGCGAATTGTTCAGCGAGACCCTAGTGCGCTATGGTGGTCGTTATCAAGCTAGCTCCCGTGAGATGCAAAACTCCCTGTTTGGCTCCCTGCAAGGAGCCATCGAGACCGTTACACCACCCATCCCCGTTGCCACGCCATGGTCATCACTCGAGCGACTCAACCGCGAACGAGCACTTGTGGGGATGTATCTCTCGGCCCATCCGCTCGATGCCTACTATTTAGAGGTGAACTATGGTTGCGACGTGTCGCTAGCGGATCTGGCTAGCCATCAGGGTAACGCGCAACACGAACTCACTATGGCTGGACTCGTGGTTGACTTTCAAGTCAAGACAGGCAAGACAGGCAACCCATTTGGCATACTCAAAGTCGAGGACTATCGCGGCTCTTTCGAGTTTCGCTTATTTGGCAACAAATTTGTAGATTTCCAGAAGTTTGGTGTCGTGGGACTGCCTATAGCTATCACAGGTGCTTATGAGCGAGGACGCACAGGCGATGCGACCTACTTCAACGTGCATTCGATAGACCTGCTCGAGAATCTCAAGGGTAAGATGCTCCACAATCTACTCATCACCCTCAGCGACAACCGTCTGCACGATGTGGATTTCTTGAAATCCTATCTCGATGCCCCTAGTAGTGCCAGTCAGTGTGATTTAGGCTTTGCCATTGTGCATCCCACCAACGGCCACCAAGTGCTTCTGCGTAGTAAGAAGCGCATCACCCTCACCCGTTCGCTTATTGACGCCTTGCAAGAGGGCAACATCCCATTCACCATCAATGCCAAAGCCATCATGATGTAGAGCGTGGGGAGATGTAGAGGCTCCTCCACCACTCAGCGAAAAGGAGAAAATCTAATACATCGCGTAATGCGATGCTCACTAAAAAATATATTAACCGCAAAAAGAAAGAAAAAAACTGATTATGGCAACAGAAATCAACGACACCAACTACAAGAGCATGCTCGCATCGGGTAAACCTGTAGTGATTGACTTTTGGGCTCCTTGGTGTGGACCCTGCCGTAGCATAGCCCCCATCGTCGAGGAGCTGGCTCAGCAATACGACGGCCGAGTAATCATCGGCAAATATGATGTGGATCAAGGCAACGACCTCGCCCTCGAATATGGCATACGCAACATCCCCACGCTGCTGTTTTTCAAGGACGGCACACTGGTTGACCGACACGTGGCCACTATCACCCGCGAAGCACTCACTGCCAAGATAGAGGCCTTGTTACAATAGGCCACGCCCAACGCTAGCGCCACGCAGCCTATGGTAACAGTGGAGGATTGTCGGGACAATACACGCCCCGACAAACTCTTTTTTACGCTATACGGCTGGAGGATAGGGGTGTCTTATTGTTTGCTTATCCGCTTTGTAGAAAGGATAAGCAAACAACTAGCAATGGTTATTTTCTATGAGGTGGTTTAGTAAGGTGCAATTATTCTGTGCGATTTAAAATATCCATATATTTATTGTATGAGATAGTGCGGCCTCCCATTGAGGCTAAGTGTGCAGAGGGTATCTGACAGTCGATCATCTTTCCCCCAGTGCGTTGCATGTATTTGGCTAGGGCAATTAATGCAAGTTTAGACGTATTAGGCTCTTGAGAGAACATGCTCTCACCCATAAAACACTTTGATAACACTACGCCATATAGGCCGCCAACGAGTGATCCTTGCTGATTCCAAACCTCAATGCTTGTGGCATAGCCCATTTGATGTAGTTTTTTATAGGCTACTTTCATATCATCACCAAGCCAAGCCCCTTGTGCTTGGTTGCGACCTTTGTTATAGCTGCAATTTTCGATAACATGATCAAAATCGCTATTGATTGTGATATGATATACGTTTTGATTAATCAAGGTTCGCATAGAATGTGAAATGTGAATTTCACGTGGGAAAATCACAAACCTTTGCAAAGGGCAGTACCATAGTGGTATATTACTATCTTGAAATGAGTACCATGGGAAAATTCCATGACTGTATGCTAGCAATAGCCGTTCTACACTCAAGTCACCGCCAATAGCTAGCAATCCATCTTTTTCCCCCATGTGTGGGTCAGGGAAAATAAGTTCATTGGGTGGTAATTTGAAAATCATGATGCATTGTTTGTTGTCAGTTCCCACTCACCATTTTCAAGCACATTTATTTGACATCGGCCACCTTGCTTGAGCGCTCCAAAGAGTATTTCCTTGACAAGTCTTGACTTGAGTTGGCGTTGTATCACGCGATCCATTTCACGAGCACCATATTGCTTGGAGTATCCTTCTTTTAATAATTGGTTGTGTGCGTTCTCACCGATTTCAAGAACGACATGTTTGTGATCAAGTTGTTGCTGAAGCTCTTGTAATTTTTTGTTTAATATCTGATTGGCCATGTTCTGATCCATATCATTAAACACAACAATAGAAGACAAGCGATTGATAAATTCAGGTTTGAATGTCTTTTTCACTTGCTTAAGCATAGCTTGTCCAGCTGTCGTTGTCGAAGAGAAACCAACACTAGCTTGATGTGCAAATTGAGCCCCAGCATTACTTGTCATAATAAGCACTACATGATGAAAAACAGTTTTGTGCCCTTTGTTATCACTTAACACACCATAGTCCATAACTTGTAGCAACAGATTGAAGATATCATCGTGCGCTTTCTCAATCTCATCAAGCAAGAGCACACAATCGGGATGTTTGCGGACTGCATCTGTTAGCAAGCCACCATCTTCATAGCCTACGTAGCCTGCTGGTGAGCCAATAAGTTTAGCAACAGTGTGCTTTTCCACATATTCGCTCATATCAAATCGCACGAGTTCTACATCCAATTCACTAGCAAGTACTCGTGCCAATTCTGTTTTCCCTACGCCAGTAGGCCCTACAAACAAGAGAGATGCTAAAGGTTTGTTTGGGTCAGTTAGTCCAGCTTTTGACATGTGAATCGACTCTACAATCGATTGCACAGCTACGTCCTGACCATATATTTTTGATTTGATGCGTGCTTCTAGTGTCTTGAGGCGTTGATCGTTATCTTCTTCCATTGCAAGCGCATCCACTTTGGCTACTTGAGAGAGAATTTCAGCAATAAGTTTTTTGTCCACTCGTCGATTCTTCTCATCGGTTTGATGCATTTGTATCCATGCCCCTGCTTCATCAATCAGGTCTATGGCTTTGTCAGGTAAAAAACGGTCGGTGACATGTCGCGCACTACCTTTAACAGCCAATTCAAGCGCATCGTCATCATAGACTACGTGATGATACTGCTCGTAGGCTGGCTTTAACATCTGAATAATTTTTAAGGCTTCATCGGGTTGTGGCTCATCGATGGGCACTTGCTGAAATCGTCTCATCAATCCATGATTGCGCATGATATAGCGATTATATTCTTGATAGGTGGTGGCTCCTATAAAGCGGATTTGTCCTCCTTCTAGATAGGGCTTTAGCAGGTTGCTTGCATCCATAGAGCCTTCCCCCGCTTGCCCTGCTCCCACAATCTGATGCATTTCATCGATATAGAGAATAGCACCTGGCTCTTCGGCTACACCTTTCATTATCGCTTTAAGACGTTTCTCAAATTCTCCTCGATATTGAGTCCCAGCAATAAGAGCACCGAGGTCTATTTGATAAATTTTGCTTGATGCTAAGCATTTTGGGACATCACCCCGAGCAATACGCTCAGCTAGCCCATAAACAATACTAGTCTTTCCAACGCCAGGTTCGCCAATGTGCAAAGGGTTGTTTTTGTCTTTTCGGCATAGAATTTGAATGGTGCGATTTAATTCTTTTTCTCTGCCAATGAGTGGATTATGGTCTTTTAAGTGGTCGTTGATGCATAATACATATTCGCGCCAACTAGGATTGTCGTTAGGGGAATAAACAGCTTTAATATCATCGTCTTGTGTGTTGTTATTTGTGTGTGTTTCTGCTTGAATATCATGCTGATAATTGATGATGATAGATAGCAAAAGATCACCATTATTTTGGCCCACAAGTGCTTTTAGACAGTTGGCAGCAAAGCTATTAGGCAATCGATAAATTGCATCAAGCAAATGTGGTACATCACAAATGCTAACGCCTAAAGATTGTCTACGCAACTCCATCAATTGCATCATTTCTCCAAATTGATATGAATAAGTTAACTCATAATCACCTTCTTCACCCTCTGGTGTCTTTTCCATGTTATCTATATAATCTCGTAATTTAAATCTCACTTCATCGACATCAATATCCGATATATGCTGCAATGCAAGGTTAATATTATCTTCGTCAAGCGCAGTGAGCAATATATGCTCAGGTGTAATCAATCGTGTGTGACAGGTATAAGCTAATATTTGAGCGCAAGTGATGATATTTTCTAGGCTATTAGATATTTCCATTTTCTAATTAAAATAGTCTTGTGAAATCTTATAATTTTGATTTTAAAATGATGCCTATAGATAGGCCAATTAAACGGGCTCACAAGTGATTCGCAATGGAAACCCCTCGGCGCGAGCCCGCTGAGTGGCTATAGTGGTCTTGGTCATGGCTACGTCATAGCTATAAATACCTATTGTAGCTTGTCCATTTTTGTGGACCCGCATCATAAGCGCTACGGCCTCATCAGCAGAGCGACCAAATATTTCTATGATAATTTGGGTTACAAACTCCATAGTAGTAGAGTCATCATTGTGGAAAATCACCTGATATTGTTGTGGCTCTTTGATCAGCGTTCGTTGTTTGGTTGCGGTGGTGTTGTTAGCCTCGCGGTTGGTGTGAGAATCTGTCATTATATTATAGATGAAATGATAATTGATGGCAAAGTTACATTATTTGGTCACGTTTGGCAATCAAAAAAGTTATTTTTTCGATTGCGTTCGCTCGTTTACAAAGTTACCTTTTTGTGACTTAATGAGCAATTTTTATGCCAATTACTATCCACATCGGTGTTGAGGATGGCCGAGTGTGAGAGGTGGTATGTTTTTTTTGGGGAGAATTGAATTTTTTATTAAATTTGCCGCCCGATAACCGATGAGATGTGTCCGCAGGGCGCGGGTTGTCGATGAATTTATTAACCGCAAAACTATAGAGAGAAGAACTGATGACAACATTAAACAAGACATTGTGCTCGCTATTGAGTGGGCTATTGTTGCTAGCAGCAACGGGGTGTGGAACGATGAACAATGCTACCAAGGGTGGCCTGATGGGTGCAGGTGGCGGTGGCGCTGTGGGCGCAGGTATTGGTGCGCTGATAGGTAAAGGCAAAGGCGCGGCCATCGGTGGTGCACTGGGAGCAGTAGCTGGTGGTGTG
>Ga0181612_174705_pt1 | contig 23700 bp, 5 predicted proteins | sample HoacroProtozoa21_FD_119630 | JGI IMG/M metagenome (GOLD analysis project Ga0181612, IMG submission 119630) | Hoatzin crop microbial communities from Cojedes, Venezuel. Combined Assembly of Gp0051906, Gp0051904, Gp0051908
ATCGTACCCAAACTCTGTAATAGCCTCCACTTTTCATTAGCAATTAACGATGCTGCAACACAGAAGATATGCTGCTTCTGCTGAAGTGAGTATCACCACAAGCACCATCAACTTTACATTTTGCGCATCAGTCGAGCTTTCCTTCCCATTTCCTTCAATTATTGAATGTCAACATTATTTTGCGAGTACTTGCTTGTAGAGGCTTTCACACCGTACTGCCTGCACACTGAGCAACCGGGTGCTATTTCAGAAATCATATCCAGCTCTTTCTACTGGAAACTGCACATCTGTGTACACACGTGAAAGGGAAAAAATGGCCTACAAACAAAATCACAGGGAACTTTGCTCTTCATTTGGGCTTAGCCAGAACTTACTTCAGGGATTACTGAGGTTCAGAACACAGTTGCTCGCAGAAGTGACAAATTTACGGTCAGATACCCAAGGCAATCTTTCCTCTCCCGTGTGTATCAGTTGTTACTCACTACTCACACACGCAAGACTTGAAGGGAACGTGTAAGGACACGTGACTGCATTTTTCCAAGTTCTCTATAGCTTTGTTATTGGATAAGATACTTGTTACTGAGTGAAACTGTGATGAAATTTTGGCATCTCTCTGAATTCTTTGGGCTTAAGATCATATTTTTACTTGTGAAAAGATACAAATTGTGGCAATGTGTCACGAGTTTAAGAATTTGGTCTACTCATCTCAAGGTATTTTGATCACGCATTTTATACTACTTGAACTTTTTTTTGGCAAGTTACTCAGACCCACAACGGTACAGAAATCAGCATAGCAAGTCCCTGTATCTCCAAAGTCTTTTTAATTTTCTTTTGAACCGAGTCTGTTGTATATGCTAAAATTCCCTGTTCACAATAACCAAAAGAAGTGTTTAATGGATTATTTCAGACAAATGTCAACCTACGTTTAGAAAGACTCTGTAAGAATGCTTACACAAGCAATCTTCAGCATTAGTTCTTAACTGATTGAAGATGCTTTGCATACTGCAATATTTGACATATAAAGGCAGATTAGACCAGCAATGGCCACTGAATACTAGGTAATTGTTTAATTACTATATAGAAGGATATGACTTGCTTTTTTTCACTGCTTCCTGGTCTACTTCTCCCCATTTTGTGCTAAAGGGGTATACAACGTGCACACAGATGCAAGGACTGTTTGTGGAATAACAGAATTCCCTCTTACGATTATGCTGAGTAAAGAATTCGTTTCTGATGGAGACTGCTGGGCAATCTAAGAAAAGAGGAGGAAATGTGTGCAACTCCGTACACTTAAAATAAGACTTAAGATACTAGAGTATTAAAAGGAATTATATTGAGTCAGCTATGTGCATTTTGTGAGTTTATGTTTATATTTTTGTTGTTTGATTAAAGCTCTCTAAAAAGATTAATGGGGGGCAGGAACATGACTTGACAGAAGCATTGTATACAAAACCACTTCTTAAATGTCTTTCCTATTGCAAAACTTTCTTCAGCTGCAATACTGCGTTTCAGTTAACCACACAGTTCACTGCACCATCAGTTAAAGCATTCAAAAGAGAAAGGAAAAGCACTAACACTGGGAAAAATTTCTCACACCATTCAGTACAGCTAAATGTTGAGTTCAATTCTACAACAAATTTTCAAGCATGTTTTGCAAACAGGTACCTGATTCCAGTCTCAGCCACACACCTCAGCAGAAAAGCGAGCCAATTCTTCATTCCCTCTGGTATGTACACTGAGCTTGCATATTTCTAGAATCACGTGGGTGAACTTTGCAAATGTACTGTTAGTTCCACATCTGGATGATTGAAATTTCACTTATTTAAAAAAAAAAAAAAAAAGAAAGGTACTGACATACTCTCAGCTGGCATCCAACCATACTGATGCACGGTACGAGAAAGGATAGCCTGAAATTTAAAAATGCAAAGATGTTGTGTTTCAAAGAAGCAGGTGAGGATGAAACGAAATACTTAGGTGGACATTTGCTCCATCCATTCACCCACTTGAAGAAAAGATTTTTTTTTCCATTTAAAATTTTCTACTTCCTTTCAGACAGCTCCAAAATCAAATAGTAAATACCAGTGGAAACAAAATCATTACACTGTAATTGCAAGGAAAAAGAGGTTCAGAAATTCTAGATCTGAAAATAAATGGCTGTACTCATCCAATCTGCAGCCTGAGAATTTAAGAAGTTACCATAGCAAGAACATAAAATGCAATTTTTCTGCTTGTCAAGATTGGCCCTCAATCAGCTGTTGACCTGGCTATTAAAAGTGTTTTGTTTTAAGATTAGGATTAAGTCTTCATTTTTAAAAGATGATCTATACGAACATCTTTGCTGTCTCAGTGTTATCCTGGGGACGGGGAAGGGGCCTTGGTGGTGCCTTTTTTTCTTCCCTGTTAAATATCTCCTAGCTAAAGGATGTCCTAAAGGACTAGAGTGTCTGCATTTGTTAAAGGCAAAAAACTCATGCCTCACTGGAGCAGAAGCAAGTTGCAAACACTATTCACTGTGTGTTAGCAATTGCAAAGTGGACAACATTCACACTTTGGTGCTTATCCCCTTCACTAGGACTTCTCTCTCCTAGATCCAATTCACACAAGCTTTCCCTGCCCAGTGTTCGAAGGTTCAAAATGAATTTGGAAATTCTGAGTGAAAAAGTTGCTAACATTCGTGCATCTATGGTGCCCACGCTGGAATGGGCTCTGATAGCTACTACTCCACCAGTTGTACACCTTTTTGGACTTTTCTAGCTACCAAAGTGCAATTTTCATTAAAAAAAAAATCTTCCTCAGAAAATGCATTTTATTAACTCATTGTCATATAAAAACACTTCTTATATTACTCAGATATACTTGCTTAACAGCACTTCTTAAGCATTATGAATACAAGCTTTGGTCTCAGTCATATTCAAGACAACGGTGGTGTTCTGTCACGTTGTGTTTAGTCAGTCACAAAAGCAACTACAGGGCAAATTCTTGCAGAGCCAGAAAAGTTAACCCTCCCGCTTCCCCTTGTTTTACTCCAGCATCCCTTGTTTCATAATCCCGGCTGCAGAACATTCAATGGAAACAAAATCCACTATGTATACTTATTTTAAAGTTGGGGTATTTAAAATGAAAACAAAGCATGGCAGAAAATTATTTCCTTCTGCTTTGTTGTTTGGTAGGCAAGTCACCTCCACAGCAGGATCAGCAGGATCCATACAAGAAAGGGCCCACAAAGAGCGATCTACCACTCCTTCAGAGTTGTCTTAAGACACTCACTGGCTTAAGTGGCATCCTCTCAGGTCACCTGCTTTCTCTAACAGATACATTGCATCTTTTACAAGCATTTTAGAAGCATGTTTCCATGACTTCTAAATGCTGTTGGCTATTAAGGTTCACTTTGCTTAAAACCAAGGTCACTGCTCCAAGATCAGACTTCCCGACATGACTCGAGAGCCTGCGATCGCTACAGGGCAGTCATCCAGGAGGAAGGGCTCTGGTCTGGCTAACAGTTTTCTCTACAAAGCTTGGAGTACGCATAATAATGATAAGCAAACTCTTTAGTCTTTCCACAGGCAAACCCCAATGGCATTTTTTTTCTTATTAAAAAAATATCAGCGGCTAATAGGTTGGGTTTTTTTTAATCTAAGCACAACGTATGTAAGAGTAAGTCAATAAGCAACATACAAACAACAGATCAGACTGTATTCAAAAGACAATCTATCGTGCACCCACACGGAGACAGAAAAACTGACAGAGCCAATTGAGTTACAGTTAACATTTCCTTTATTTCAGTATAAGAATTCCTGAACTGAATGAAGAATGATATTTTGGCCCATACTGCTAGACTAGATAAATTCTTTAAGTATGCGGTGCCACAAGTGTACACAGTACTATAATAGCAAAAAAGACGGCCTGGGACAAGTTTCATTTTTATTATTAGCAGGAGTTAGACGTTTCAGATAAGGATATTATGCATTTCTGAATTTGCCTGGAAAGTTCATTAAAACTCTGAGAACATTTTAAAACATTATAAAATTGCCTACAGATACTCGTGATACTTTGGTAGGGGATGTGGAATAAAAACCTACATCATGTAAACATTCAGTAAACAGATTCTCTGCACTCTGAAGCCTAAGTAATACACAAGATGAGAATAATTACATAAGAAACTTAATTTTCTACACAGAACGTGCTGCCAAAGAACAAGAGTCAAGCCTAGAACTTTTTTTCCATGTGAAAGTAGAAGCATCGTAACAAAGCGGTATGATCTGGTGGGCAATGCAGGTCATTTCAATTGTTAGAGGCTTTAGCAGAGGTTTAGCAAGAAACAAGTCCAATTACTTGCAGTGTTCCACAAAAATGTACCCCTGACTGCTTACTGGTGCTTTGAACCAAGGAAAAAAAAAAAACCAACCCTACAGGCATACAGAAATAAACACAGGAAACAACCGTCTGCTAAGTCAGAGGATTTAAAGTGGCACTATATATTAAATTCCCCTTAAGTATTGTTTTGAAGAGAAAATTATCTTCGAAGGAAGCTAGAACGAAACGCTAGAAGCACACTGATTTTGCTTAACAACCTGCAAGGTTAGCTTCAATTATTTTTTTTACAGCAGTAGTTAATTTAAAATAACACGAATTCCTTTCTTCCCTCCTGTTCTTAGGATCTCAAAGAAAGTTATTTTTACCTTCAGTATGCGTGCCTAGAATATTTTAGTTGTATACTGTAGCACAACTAGACCCCAGGGTCGATAAATGGAGCTGACGGACTGTTTTAGTCGCAAGTTGTACATGTCTCATGACTGCCCTCTCAATCAAATACCTTACCTTTTAAGAACTGTGTTTTCTCCATTATGTATACATGCTAATACCCATTAAAAAATGCAGATAAAATTAATCTGCCTCAAATCGGTAATGAGAAAAGAATATACTGTTTAATATGCAGAAAAAACAAAAGTTAAGGCTTGCATTATTATAACTTGTAAAATTAGGCCTTGGAAACGCGGTAAATTGTAGCTATAACCAACAACTGAGCTTGTTTTGACACTGGATGTTACAGAAAGAAGAAAGAGTTCCCTCCAGGGCAGATACAAGGAACTTAGGATAAAAGCAACACCTACACAATTTTTCACAGGCTTCTTTAAACTGCCATCTGCTGGTCAGCTCATACTTCATGAGGATGTAACAGATGACAGACTAGCTAAGAATTGAGAGCACGACATGTTCTTTATTTTGCCCTCTCTCAGACAAAAAAATTACAAATTCTTTGACAAAATTCAGAAGTAGTATCTAGACTCTGCAGGATACTATGACACTTCTCTGCTGTCAAGAAATTAATCCGATTTAATGAAGCCAGCCAGTAACTACAAAAATTGGTTGAAAAGCTAAAGCAGATACGTTTCATGCAAACACAAAGTGTGCCAATAATCCAACAGAAATGGTAATGTAAAGTCTTTTTTATTAAAAAAAAAAAAAATACTGATTATACTCTGCTGGCACCTACTACATTGCGAGTTGGAGGGCCAAGGTAAAAAAAGAAATGAGAATACACCACCTGTATCTCTTCTCACAAATACCATGAGCTTTTGGATGGTTACACCAGGTATCATACAGGCAGTAAGAAATGACTCCGAGCTTTTGCAGACTCCGAAGTGCTGAGTATTTTTCTCACATCTAGTCCTACCAGCTGCTCATTAAGAACTACATTTTAAACAAAATCATATTTCACATGAAGTACTGGAGGAAATGACTACTGATGTCAAGTGCCTAGAAGTAAAATTAAATATTTTGTTTCAAGATTAAATGCAGGCAATTTATTTATTCATGTATAAACACCTTACTGCTTCTGTTCATCCATCTTAAAACAACTTCAAAGCCCATTTTTTTGAAAGGAGTGAAAGCCTACCTTTTAATCTCTGATATGTCAGGTCTACAAATGTCTGTTCGTTCTTAAGGCAGAAGTCCGCACCCCCACCCCTGTCTCTCTCCCCTGTAAATTACATACCCAAAGTAACTTATGAACTGAAAATTTGGCCTCGACCAATTTTATAGTATTTTAAGTAAACCCCATTAAAAAAATACCCCCATAACAACAAAAAACATCCAAAACATTTTTTAAAAATGTCAAATAAAAGGCATTTGTCAAACAAGAAAAAAATGAGTACATACTTCCTACTGAACACACCTTTCCTAGAACTTAGTTGCAATGAACTGACATTAAAGAGGTGTGCAGCTAGCAACAGTCCTTGACAAATAATAGTCATATCCAGGTTCCATCCTGGAACCAGCTGTCCACAAATAGCGTAGGGAGGTAAGAAAGTAAGGAAAGGAAGGCCAGAATCCACTTAGCATTTCTTGTGGAGGTGTATGTGCTTGTGGAATATGCAGAATTTTTTCTATCTTTGTTAAGAGAACATCTAAGCCAACATTTAACAGTAGTATAGTGAACACAGAAATATTACAGTTAATCAGCAAACGTATTTAATGTTGAGAAGAATTACATCCTACTCAATTAGCTGTGCAAGGCTTTCATCATTGCATGATTGTGTTTATTCTTTAAACTCTTTCCCTTAACACTCTGGAGAAGGTTTCTTTCTGGATGAACGCTCTCAGGGCCAACACATATTTTAGCCATTTAGACAAGTGCTAAATAATAATACAAAAAGGAAAAAAGTTTTTAAAGCCACTCACACGATCCAAAATTTATCTTCACTTGGTTTGTAGAATAGATACCAATAGTAAGTTCAGAAACACATGCCTGACATTTTTATTTAAAGGCAAAATATATATACTATGATAGGAAACAAACTGGGTCCCAATCCTTAGTTGGTACAAGTTCAGGTCAGCGTAGCTTTAAACCATCTAAGGATCTAGCCCACTAATCTACTCCCCCCTGCACCCAGCCCTGAAAATCTCTGTTATTTGATAAGGTGTATTTTCTGTTATGTTGATTGGGATTTTTTTGATATTTTAAAACCTTTTACACCCTTGAAAACAACTAATTCACTTTCTAGTTTATGTATTTTGTGTTTGAGCAGTGTATGATGTTAATTTTTCTCACATATTTTGCTGTTTAGCAGTAGCTGAGTAAATTAAGAGCTAAGTTTTAAAATTTCCATGTCGGTCTATATAACCGTATTTATTTTTTTTTTTTCCACACATGAACTGTTCAGTCACAAAGCAAAATACTACAAAAGTGAGGCTTTTGTTGAGAAAGACTTCTGGAGATTTCATTTTATAAACACAGTATCAAGAAATAGAAGAATCTTTCTCCTTACACTACAATATTTAGAGATGCCTATTTAGAGCCTGAAAGACAGTGTGCTCCTTAAATTGGTCTGGCTGAATGGATGGTCCCAGACACCAACAGCCATTACACAGCAAGGCCCAGTTTAAAGCCAAAACAGCAGAAGCAGGTAAGCCAATAGATGGAAGTCTCTCAATCGAGGGACAAGTATTACTCTACTTGACTGCTGTTATGGACATTATTTCCTGTGGGATTTCCTTTGCTTGTTTTATTGGGGTACAGGAGGGAGAATTCATTGGGGTTGGGTTTTTTTGTGAAAATATTTTTCCAGTTACAGTAAGATACACAGCCATTAACATGCAAACTTTTTTCCCCACCCAAAGGTAACCCATTTACTGAACATCGTCTAGATATTTTAACTGCATTCATTACAGTGCCGAAGCACCTCATGCTTTATTAGGGGAGATGAAAGAGTCTCTGGGATAGCTAGAAGCCCTAACCCCTTGTTAGCAGGCAAGTAATTTCTTTACAGCTTTTGTAATACAAACTGCTTGAAGCTGTTTGTCTGGATATTTTACTACATCCTACCAACTACATTTCTGAATCCACCTGCAAAACAGCATGCATACTTCACCCTCATGCTGTCACTCTTTGGCTGATCGGTTTTAACAGTGTAGATCACGTGGGGAACGGTTTAGTGGATTGTATGAATACACTTCTGATACCTACATTTCCTTTATTGTCTTGCATCTGAGAAGAATAACAGTCCCAAATATGCAGAGCTAAGACTACAACTAGTAAGTATCAAAAAGATACATCCTTCACTGCCTGTTTAACTCTACTGGGGATGAAGCTATTTGCATCACAGAGAAATAGCACTTAAACAGCCTGAAAACTAAGTTGAGCTTAAAGGGGCTCTGCTCAGAAAACTGTCCAGTTCTAGATCAAACAGAGGATTAGGAAACTTGCTTCAATATAAAAGCTATGGCAACATGACAATATTGAGTTACATAATGTAACTAATGTAGTACACTTACATAAAGTCTGTAGAAGAAAATACAGAACACACTGGCATTTTACTTTGCCTCTAATAGAAGGTTACAATTCTAAAACTTTGTTGGTAAATACATTAAAAATCACAATAATATCTCGACGTCCCCAAATCAGACGTTTGTATTACAATAAATGAATTTGCAATGCACACATTAACAGGTTTCACAGAGGCCAAAACTGTAACTTGTCTAGAGCACCAACGTTAGAGAATTCGCCTTTGATTTTTGTTTTTAAACAAGATTCACACCTGAAAATTTCTGTAATTAAATGTCTGTGTGCAAACACCACTTTTTTTTTACCTCATTCTCAGTTAAGGAAGCTGAAGGAGATGAACTCTTGCTAAAAGCAAGAGTTGAAGATTCTGCTGCTGAAGCCCGATTTCGCTTCTTCAGAGGTTTACATGCATCAGACAGATTTTTCGTTGCTGTAAAATAATTTTGGTTTACAAAGTGAAGTTTGGAACGTTAAAACGTTATCTCCCTGAAGCCATTTAAAATATTCCTTCGGATAAAGGAAAGAATGATTTAGGTAGGTCTTCTGGGCACCTACGTAGGGCTGAGAGAACACGAAGTAAGTTTCTGAAACCATGTGTTTTGGCTTGATTTTAAAAATAAAGAGGTTTCTATTAATCAGATATGTACTACAAATGGCTAAGAAATGTTTTCCCAATTTTTTTCGGCTCATCTCTATTAAATCAAAGTATCTTGTGACTTAGGACCTCTTTAAAGCAGAGGTAACAGTTAATCTCCTCAGATAAACATTAGCAGGCCTATGCGATCTCATCACATTCTGAGTACCACTAACACTTTGTTACGAGAAAGGTTAGATACAGGAGCCAGAGACCAGACATTTTCTATGGCACGTCATCACTTCTAAAATGTGCAGAACTTGCTGAAGCTTACTCATCTTTGGCATATCATTATAATACCTAGAGAATGCTCTTATAGAAATTACCTTAAACTTGAGCATCATTAACAAGTTTGACTTTTGGATTTTGGTCCAAGGTTATTTAAAATTCCCTCTCACGCTCCACACTGCCTCCCATCAAGCACCATTTTAAAGGACTAAAATCACATAGTAACTCCTTATATTGATGGTCACTGCACTTGCTTTATTGGGCTAATGCACAATGACAAATTGGAGCCGCAGGATTTGTATGACTGCTCGCCAAGATCACAGGGCAATAGCTTGAATTTGGTGCCATCAAATGGTGAACTTGGGCACTGCTGCTTTAAATCAGCAATACACAATTTCAGTCAAGCATAATGTTGCAAAATGGTGGTAGTGAAGGAAGAGGGCACGAACCCCCCCACATCTGTGGCATAGTGGCAGTAACTGGTTATTGCATCGGCAAAATTTAGCTGGCTGCCTCAGACAACCTGTTTATTTTAAAATTATTTAATTGAAAAAGTTACATTAAAACTTATTCTGACCACATTACCTGACTGGTTCTTTTGTGAAGAAGAGGTTTCTGTGACCTTAGAAGAGTTTGTTTTTGCTGTTTTGTCATTGCTTGTCTCCCTCTGTCACAAAAAAAAATATGAAAAAATAAAAAAACTCCTAATTTATGAGTGGTTGGATAAAACTGGCAATTACTTCTGGATTTATGTCATTAAAAAGAAAGTCTCTTCACAAATATCTGAATGGTAATGTAGTTAAGCTAGCCCCAAGTATGTGATTTTTAAAACTCATTTACAGCACAGGGTACAAACCTGTAAACAAATGAGAAAAACTAAAGAACACAGTTTTCAAGTATCCCACTTATCCATCCCAAACTCAGCATATCAAAAGAGGGACCTCTAAATGAACACAAAACATGTAAATTACCCTTACTATTCTTTGTCTAAACGGGTCAAATGAAAACCTTTAATTATTAAAGGTAAACTACAGAATTAGTATACAAATTTGGGAATAAACCCTGTGCAGAATTTTAAGTCTCAGAGAGGCTTCCTTTCAACTCCACGACTTACAGCAGTGCCACTTTTTAAATTACTATGGTTAAGATTGTTTCAGCATTTCCAAAATACAACCACTATTTTCAAGGGAGCATAAACAACACACAAATTTGCTCCAGACTGAGAATTTATCATTAAAAGTTTAGGCCAAAAACTGGGAAAGTTTTTGTCAAAGCTTTGTCAGAATGAGACACTGTTCCTTATGCATGCCGCTATTTCTTTTTTTTCTTTTTGTATGCTACAAACTCATTCAAGTCACTAAAATTGTAGCCAAGAATGCTTAACCCGGACAAAGGCTCACCTGACCAACAAGAATAATTCTACCGAACAGAAGGTTTCACATCCGTTTTCATATTCTTCATCTGACATTCAGTTTTACAAAAGATTTGCAGGTGAACACATCAAAGGCCAGGAAACTGCTTTCCTTTGTACAAATAAATACGAATGGCTACTGTAGTACAGATGTGCTACACTGCGCTTTTCTGACTTCTAAGCAGACTAAGATGCCCTACCACTGATGCCACCAGAGGCTCCCAGTATCAGTTTTGTAAGATCATTGTTACACTACTGTGTAAAAACGAAAGAAAGTGTACAATACAGTTCACTTCAAATTTAAAGCATGCTTTACAGACCCCCCATCTGGTTAATGTGCATTCTATATACATCGTCAAAGCACCGATGAACAAATTTGTTCTTCAAAACTTCCATATGGGTACATATTATGACTTAGTCACTGTGTGTGAAAACATTTAGATTTTTCAAGTAACAATTAAGGACAAAAAGGAGAGGATAACGCGCAACTCTCATGCAAGAAGTAAAGCATCATGAAAAAAAGTCATTCAAGCTCTTCCTATCCCAAATGATTGTACAAAAGCCTGCAGGTAAACTGGGAATAGTAGAAGGAAGGCATATGGTTAGTGTTTGCTTTTTTGATTCATTACATAAACATTTTCACTGTCATTCGCTATATGTTTTTTTTCTATGCAGCAGCACATACAGCTAGAAGTACCCAGGGCTGGTGAAGGCAGGAAAAATACAAAGAGAGAACTCATAAAAGAAACCGCAAAGCAACCATTCTATGATATCTGACCGTTCTGTGGACAGATACACAAACACTGCTAGATGCATTTAGAGTTTCCAAATTGCCTAATATTTACACACACCAGACTCCTTTGAACTAGTTCTGATAAATGGATCAGATAGAAGACACTTGTTAAATGCACATTACTAAGTCAGCGTTGTTAGTGGTATGTATCTTATGGGACCCATTAATCTCACTTATTTATTTATTTTCCTGTTAATATTCACATCTACATCACAGCATAAAAGATAGCAGCACCTCCTCTGCATGAACTATACTGCAACCCACCGTTCATTCTACTTGTGATAATGCAGGCTAATCGTAGCATATGAATGCTGGTGGGACAGTAAAGAAGTAACTTCAGGGACAGTCGAAACCAGGATTTCATAGCTGGAATAATTACAATACGTAAACTTAATTATTCCATGGATCTAGTGTATTATAGTGAATTCAAATCAACAAGACAAGTTTAAAGAGTCCAAAATCTTTTCCTAGAAAATAAGACGAATATTCAAGAACTAACCTGTTAGAGCAAAAAGTGCAAAACCCAGTTTTGGCCCTTTCTTCTGCAAAGGTAATGACATTTTTCTACAAATTATCTTTATCCCTTTGCTCATTAAACCTGGCTATCTGAAATTTTATATATTCTTCATATTGAACTCTACACAAGCTGTCTGGATATCCGCAATATCAAGTGAGGTATTAACATAACTAACCTATCAAACAAACTGACATCTACAAACGTGACCTCTGTAATTCATTTAAAAAAAAAATCCACTACATTTCCTTATAGTAGGTTGTTTCATTTAACTGCTGTACCACTAAATTCCTGAGATGAGGTCTGTGGTACTCACACTACAGTATGATGCTGTAATAACATATCTGAAAACACTTGTGAGCTAAGCTTGTCACCCAAGTAAAACCCATTAAGTTCACTGGTCTACATGCATGACTAAATAAACCTATGCTTGAGTCTCTACAAGCTTTGGGCTGTATCCATACACATAGTTTTAGTGACCCATGTAAAGAAAATTCTCATTCTCACAAGCAAGCTAAACTGAAAAGCAGCCTGCGATCTCTGCAATAAATACACTGCAGTAAATACTGCATTTTCCTGGCTTATGAAATAGGTCAGCACGCCACTCTAAAAAGTTCTATAGGCTTCCAGTTCTTGAAAAGTAGGTTTTCTGTTTCGCTTTACTTGCTTTCCTCTCTCCCCCCACTTTTGTCTAAATTAAGTACTAATGATTTTTTTTTTTTACATTCCTGTATACATCTCTGAATTCCGATTCATCAGGAAAGAAAAAGAACTACAAAGCATGACAACACAGAAAGGTCATGCCTCTACACACTCCTTCAGGAAACAGATTTTCTTAGCACGTATTTTCACCACAGTTTAAATAGCAAGTGCAACTTGTCATACCTCCATCCTCAAAAACCAAGGAAAAACAACCCACAGTGAGAAGCTCACGTGTATCTCTGAATATTTGCAACAGTTTGGTTTGACATACAGACATTACTTTTTTAATCCTGAAAACGGAAATGCTGACAAACTTAACTACAGCAATGTGATTGGTGCTGCTATAAATCAACCCAAACAAACCAACGACATAATTACCTTCCGATTATTCTGTTTATCCATCCTGAGTCTTTTCCTAGGTGCTTCCTGAACTTCAAAATCTTCTGTAGGTTCCTTTGTCCTCTTTTTTTGGTTTCTTTTATTTCCATGTAAGTTACCTTGGGATGGGGGATGGGGGAAACTTACATGAAAAATAATCTAAAACCCACTTTCAAATTATTTTGAACTGATCTAGTTATTTAAATTACTTTTCTTTCAGTTATTATTTTTAAAACATAGTTAAACATTAACACAGTTTAATGGCCTCTTAATGCTTAAGGTCTGGTTTCTGGTGCTGAAAACTAACTCTAGAACACATCCAAACCTACTGCTTCGTATTCCAGTTATTTTAGAAAGATGAGTCTACCTGTATAAGCACTAGTTTAAGATCTGAATATTCCTGCCCAACATTTGTTTCGTATCGTCACACTGCACATGATCGATCTATACAGTTTTTAACTCTTCTGCCACTTTGTAACAGTGTCTTATCACTGAAATGAATTTTTAAGTCTCCTCCTTAAGTCTCCTTTAAGTTCTCCAAATGATACAGATGAAGACACTGGAGACGTCTATAAAGGGGCCTCTGGAAAAGACAAGATATCACTAACCGTACAGACTACTTCTCTGTTTCTGGTATGGCAGTTCCAGACTCTCTCTAACAAGGTTACTTAGATTTTACAGGACACTGTAAGATCCCTGTTCTTTGTGAACCAAAATCCTAAGAACAGAATCACGTTGGTCATTTTAAACCAACGGACTTATCCACGTATTTAGATGACTGTTCACTGTAAAGTTCAAGCAGCTGCTAAATTACAAAAGGTCAGCAACTAACCTACATACTCCTTCCACAGGTTCAGCTATTGTTTGCACTCGCTCTACCTCAAAAAGATAGATGAAGGTTTAGGAAGTGGTCTGTTTCATCAGGATGAAATGACAAAATTATTACACTCTCCAGTACTCTCTCATTTATGAAGCTACAGAGTATTATTAGTACGAAGATTGCAAGCTCTAGGGGCACAAATACGTTAACTGAAAATTGCCCTACAGCTACAAGCGTTCTATGCCAGTGGGAAGAAATAGCTGTTAATATTAAAAATATAGCAACTTGAAAATACGGATAATTTTCAAATTAATGTTCTGATCTAAACAATCTAGGACATATTCTATTATCAGACTCTGAATCCACAAAGCAGACTGAAATGGCTCCAGGAGAACCTGCTACTTACAAAAAGCCAGCAAAAGAAATCCCACAATATTCTTCCAAGTTTAAGGTAAGAGGATTTGGGTAGGGGAATGATTGAACTGACATGTTTTCATCTGTAGATAACTATAAATGTACACAATATATGTACTAGAAACACCTGGTACAGGTACAATTTCAATTACATTTCTTGCAATATGACACTGAGGAAGGTGAACAAAATTCAGCACTACAGTGTTTCGATATTTAATTTGGGATCCATTAAAATTCTAACGTCAAGGAAGACAACATCTGAGATAAAGAAATTATGATACGTGGGCGATTACATAAAAAAATACACTCAATATCTACTTATAATGATGAACTATTTGCACACAACACAAATTTCAATTACTTCTGGATCTTGATCTCCTTTTAGGTGAGTCTTGAAACACTTTACGTTTGGCCTCTCCAATATTCTTCAATGATGAACCTTGAGAGATACAGAATGTGGTTTTTTTTTAAACTGATATCCAAATATTTGACACTTATATTTTAAAGTTAAAAACTTTTCTATTTTCCACAAAATGATGTTATTTCACACACACACAGATAGTTAACAAAACTGACTGCCATTTTTATACAAGTTTTTCCAAGTCTTACAAACTTTCAAACACTCCCTCTCATTCTTGTCACTGCCCAAAGCAGCACCTGTTGGTTTCTAATACTTCCATAATAAGTCTTCTTACAGTGCTGTAAAGCTACTTAAATTTGAAAAATGGTAGCTAGTTAAATTTTATAAAGTTCATGCAAATGTCAAACTATCTCCCTCTTTCTTTCTGAAACAAATGACTCCAAAACCCCTCAAATATTTTGCAAAATAATTGAGACTGTTCATCAAAACCAAACGCTACACAACAGCAACAAAAAAGCAAAAGGAGAAAAAAAAAAGTATTTGCAGTCTTGTACAACATCCTAAAAAACTTTGAGTAGCACAACAAAATGCCAAATGGATGAAAGTTTCAGAATAAAGTTTGGAATACTTTTTCCTGAGTCGATGATGATATGAGGTAATATACTTTTGGTATATATGAAGAAAAGGTGTATCACGATTAAACTTTTAAAACCATTTCCTAATTATTCTATAAAAAAAACCAACTCAAATTTTACTAATAGTAACATTTTGTCTTCCCTTCCCACCATCCACTCGTAACAGGCAGTGGATGCAATGGCAGCTGCTTATGGGCAGAAGAAGAATGAGAAATCAGCAATCTCTAAACAGTAGAAGGTTTACATATAACAACTTTTCAGAACAATGAGCAAGAAAATGTAGACTTCATGGGTTGCGTTTATTGTAACCATTGGCATTCCTTTGCTATTGGCACAAACACCAAGAGTTAAAACTGGAAAACAGTGAAAGCTGTTTTCCCTACAGGTCTCAAATATGTGCTTAGTTTAACACCACTATGTATATCAAATTTAGTTAGAGTACACTAGCACAGTTTTACGTTTACCAGAGTCTTCTTCAGATTTGGGGGAGGTCACTATGGCAAACTTTGTGTTATAGCGAGCTTTCTGTTTTTCACTAAGCATGTTCCACTGTGATTCCAGCAATTCTTCAATCTCCTCACTTGAAGCATCTGGATGTTCAGCAACCACCTATACATGCAGAAATAGGGTTGTATTAAAAAAAGGTGACCACTGAAAAGAACAGCATACATATTTCTACTGTTTTGGAAAACTGGACACAAACAAGTTATCTAACATTTCTGTTGTAGACAGAACTAGATTACAACATTCTGTATCCAGTTTTTCTTTCGATAACCACGTCTCTCTCTCAAAAAAAAAAAAAATCTCTTCGCAGATTCAGAAGTATTAAAAATAATTTTGGAAGTGTCTATTTGCCTTTTAACATTCAAAAAACAGAGTAAGTGTAAATCTTGTCTTGTGGTCATTAAAAAAAATTTGTATTATTTCTTGATGAAGTTTAAATCTATACCACAAGAGAAAGACAAGCAATATTGGATATATGCTTGCCTACAAAGTCATCCATCAATTCACAGGAGAACTCGTTAAACACAGAACTATTACACCTATCTTAGCAGAGAGATTTACACAAGCTAGCATCTGACGCAACATTTTCCTATATTAATTAATCATTTTTTACTACGTATATGAACATCAGAAACTCAGAAAGCTGTGCATCTCTTCTTAATAATGTGAGCATGACACATAACAGCCATCAACACGGACTTTAAGAGAGTTTCTAGAAGATTATTCAACATAAACAGAAAATTCAGTATTAAAAACAAAGGAAAAAATCCTCCCAAACTCCTTCATTATTCCATGCTACCACTTAAGAAAACTAGACTTGATTAATCATAGCAGTCAGAAAGCTCTAAGACTGTATGATCTACAGAAATGAAACAGCAGCTTTAAATACAACCCTGTCCATCTCATTACCCAGCATTCTCCAAAATCCTATTAGTGGAGTAATGCAACCAATACTCCAAAATCATGGACCAAAACAAAAACTAGGCCAACAAAGTCAAATGCAAATTCTCTGTGATAAGTGGAAATTATTAAACCTAATGTCTTAGAACTTAGTGTCTTAAAATTGCATTTCCTGATGTTAAATGAGATACAAGTGTGACTGAAGCTTCTCCAGGGGTTAGAACAGTCATAGTACCTTCCTTCCACTGCGATAATTCAGTGCCTAGTAGGGAAATTCATGCTGTAATTTTCCCCTAGTAGAGTACCAAGTTCTCTTGCTTCTATCTGGCATAATGCAATTGCATCGTGCTTGCAGAATACTACTACCTTTGGAGACCTTTAAATTTGATTAAAATCCAACAACGTCCAAAAAGTTGAGAGGGGAGACCATAGACAGACCCACAAGGTACCCCCCCCCCAAATCTCACTTCTTCATGAAAAGAAATTAGCATCAATTTTGACCATTGCTGCTAAGCATATAGTTCATTGTGCTCAACTAGGGCATGGAGTTACTTAATTCTCTAAGAAATAACTAGCTTTGTTTGCACAAATGGGTTTAACATCACCTCCAGGCCCAGCAAAATAGGAATAAATACAACTTTTAACTGATGATGAGTGCTGTGAAATGGCAAGCAAAAGACATCCGTGGTTCTTAATGGTTAAGGGATCTTTGCAAAGGTGGCTTCCAAGCAAACTGCCCACCAGTCTTCTCCAAAGTCTTCACACCATAATATTCAATCCCAGCATACATACTGGAAATGATGTATTTGGTATCTTGATGTACATGAAAATCATGCACTTCTCCCAGGTATTTATTCTAAGCCTAACCATGCTACAGAAAACACTGCAGATCTCTTCTCGGATCTGGGAATTAATGTCACTATAGGTGTGGAAAGCATGGTAATTAGACCAGGCATGTCCTAGCTCATTCAAGCAAAGTGTGTTACCTTCACTCTTATTTGTCTCGATGTTCAACAATTCCTTACATGTGCAGAAATCTTCAATTCTAAACCCTACTAGTGAAATTATTTTTTAATTTACCTCAAAAGAGACTCAAGACCCAAATCAAAGAGTTAATATAAACAGTACAGCTGTCTGCCTCTCACTGACCCATGCCTTTATTTCAATTCAGACACTCCCTTCTAACGATTACAATGGTTATATTTCACAGAGTAAGCGCATAAGAATGTCAATAGTACAAAACATATCTTTAGTCATTTGGTAACAGCACAAAACACTTAGAAGTGTCACTACAACCATGAAAGTGCTCCAAGCTTTCAACGCCTCCCTCACGGAAGCGTGCCTCTTAAATCACGAAAACCATTTTCCAGCAGTTCATCCAGTCTTCCCGCAGCCATCATTCCTTTCTAAAAATTTCAACTATTCCTCACTCTCTATCTCTAGAAAAAGTAACACAAAAAGTAGTAATTAATAAAACTAAACTAATATAGGAATCCTACGACCCTACAAATCCAGACTCCAAGCAAGACACAGCAGAAATGCCTCTATTTTTAAGAGCACTCGTAACTATTAAGAGGCCCCAAAAGAGAAGTCTTCAGTCATTCCTTTCCATTCACTTTCATCTATTTCGAAGTCTGGGGGCCTGAGAGACTCTTCCGGATCCACAGTTGTCTTTTATTCTAAGTTTCTACATGCAAATACTAAAGTAGCCTTACACTAAACTCTCAGATGCCACCAGCATAAGTAGCTCAAAAAGAGGTCTGCTTCTTAGCCAACATTATCACTCCTAAAGCATCAGAACATCTACAACAGCAACAAAACAAACTTGGATGGAAAGCAAATCATGTAAGTTGAACCAGATAAGCCTAATGGAAGGGGAAACAATGAATGTTACTTTGGATACACCCTCCATCTTCCACCAAAGGCACAAAACTGCCATTTTAAAAGCAACATGACAGGCTGCAAGTGTTAACTAAACTCAGGTAACTTAGGTTTTGTGCAAGGACCATGAATATCTGAGACGGTGTTTCCCCAGTACTTCCCCACTTTGCCAGCTAACTTCAAATGAAGAGCAAGGAAAGCCAGGCTCTACGGTCCTGATAGGTTAGAGGGACTGTTATCTCCAGTTTTTGTAACCTCTATTCTAGGCTCTGTGCTTCTGTACCTATTAGAATGGATCACATAATCAGGTGGATTTGGGTTTTCATGACTGATCTTAAAAGGCGCTCTAGGCAGAAACGGTAGGATGTTGTCTCTCTAAATATATGTAGTATTTTGAAAGTGACTTCCTTCTACTTACAACTCTGTGCAATACTAGCCACTGTCAACAGTGTGATTTTCAAGTTTATGTAAGTTTTTCAGTTTCCCAACATGACACTGAAGACAAAGCAATTCCTCAATGTCATATATTGTAATAGTCTTCATATTTTCCATCTACTAATTTGAAAATTACGGTATGACCACAGTAGGTAATGAAGCTTGATAACTGGCACAGAAAATAGAAATATAACATCAGAGACTCAGCATGTCTCTTCTGTGGTAAAATATGTTTGGCCGTAAAACCAGTCATAATAATTTCATTTCTTCCAGAGATGTAATTTCATGTCCCTCAATATTGCACAAGACTTCTTGCTACCCACCTTAAAGGCCATGGAAATTCCCCCTTGCCATTATACAAGGCACAAGGTTACTTACAGAAGAACTGAAAACAGAACTCAGGTCTCTGAAACATGAGACAGGTGATTTACCTATACAGCTTTTCATAACGAATATATCAAAAACTGTATTTAATAGACTGCCTACAAAACCCTTTCCCTTCTGGAGCCAACAAACTGAACTGCCAATGCTTTTCTCAATTTAACCAAAGCCACTAAACAGTATATGTAATGCTGTGTTCATTTTCATTCTCAACATTAGCTTAATTTGCAATGATTTAAAAAGATCCTAGTTGAACCACAACTAATTGACTTCCACACAACAGAATCCGTTTTTCAATTTTTCTTTATAAAGTTCATATCTATTAATGTTTTCTAACACAATTGACCTACAATGAAGTCACCCATTCAGTAGCTAAAGAGTGTGACAAAGCCAACACTAACTTTCTGTGGGTATTACGGAATCGTACAACTACAGAAAATATGAGAACTTATGCTTCTTTCAGTGCATGGAATTGTACTGCAAATAGAGCAGAGGGTTGTAAGGAAGAAAAACGATGGTTATCATTTTAAAGTAATGAGCCAGACCAGCATTACTGCTTTTATACTTGAAATGTTGCTATTAAGGTGTTTATTTATTCATTCTACCTGGTCTTGGAGAGTAATCCTCTCCAGAGGATCTAGTTTCTGTCCCAGCACATTGCACACTGACAGTGATTTTCACAAGTTTTGGTAACTAGCTTCTTTTGAAGCTCAGCAAAAGACTCTAGGTAGGCAAATGGAGTTTTTGAAGAGTTCAAAGACAAGGAAACACACTGAAGGAATTGAGCCACATCTTCAGAAAGCACGTACAAGCTAACTACAAGTAGATTGCCACAAACAGCATAACCTTCATTATATTTGCCTAAGCACATCTATGCGTATCTACAGTATTTCACATACATTTTTAAAAAATATGGCCAGAATATTATGGATTCTACAGTAACAACTAGTTTTTGTCAATTAAAGAAGTTACTTCAAGCACAGAAATAAGGATATGCAATCAACAATAATAACAGCTAAAAGCGACTAACCTCATCTCTGTGCTTCTGACAGAAGACCAAAAACTGAGATACTGCATCGCCTTTTCTGCTTCGTGGAGTAGATGCCGGAGTTTTCTTTCTATTGAGAGGGGAGCCTATCCCTCTTTTGGATTCTGCCTGTTCAGATGACTTTTGAGGAGTAGTATTCTTAGTCCCCAACTGACTGCTTTCTTCTGTATCATCAGTGGCAGACAATTTTGATGTCCTTCTCCTCCTCTTGCTAGGAATGCCAGACTCCTTCATTGATTTCAGATTTTGAGTGGTTTCTTCATTTGAGTAAGATGACTCATCTATCTCCTCTAACGGTTCCACAGCAACGCCGACTTCCCTTGCCACTTGAGGATTAAGATGAGGTTTGTCCCTAACATAGATGAAGGTGTACTTGGCCTTCCGTTCTTCCACTGTCATGCCTACTGCTTCACTTGCTTGCTTAACACCCATCTCCCACTGTGGCCGCAGCTTCCCTGAAACAGGCTTTAACATCTGCAAGGTAAGATGACAGTGTGAGAAACTTGCCTACTTTTGATTTGCAAATGCCAACATGAACACAAAGCAATTACAACAGACTAAGTGTAACATATAATTCAGACATTCAAATGGAATTGTATTTGATAGTACAGATACCATACATGAATCAATGACCAAGCAGAAGAGTACTGATTTTTAATAAGTAATGAACAGTGGTAAATCATCCCATTCTTTGCATCTGTAAGTGAAATGTAAGACTACAAGTCTCTGTACAACAAGCTGTCTTCAAAGCTTTCTAGAGTATCTGTTTATATCTGTACATACCTGCAAAAGTAAAATAAAACCTGCAAATCTTGCGTGACTTGGTAGCCTCTTACCTTTATTTTCTCTGCTTTAGTGAGGGCTTGTTTTGCACTTTCCTGGCATAACTGTTCAAACTGGTCTTTTTCTTTGAAGGGCACAAGGCTCTTCTCAAATATCCAGGCTCGCTCTGGGGCATCTCCGAAAAACTGAACATGATATTGACGAAAACTCTTTTTCTGTCCTGAAAATCAAAAATGAATGTATTTAAGATACAACTTAGGTTGTTCTCCATACTTTCAGACTTGAAGTCTTTTGTAAGCTGCTATAATTACTATGACAAAAGCACAATGCAACTGGTCAACCTTTCAAAAACCCACTTTACCAGCCTGAAGGTCTCCGAGCTATAACCTATGAAGTTTGACACAAGTCCAACAGTTTAATTCCAAACAATAATATGCTTTGCTAAATTAAGTTAAGGTTACAAACATGTGTCAGTGCTTTCCATATATATCAACTTCCATGTTTCTGAAAATGTCATATTTAAAAGTTTCCAAAGCTTGGACAGCCTGTGCACTCAGCCTCATCTCTGATTTGCCTAAACTTTGTCTTTCAATAGTCTTGACTAGAAACACATACTTCAGCGAGTTTTAAACACTTGCAATCACAACCTCACCTCAACCAAGCTTTTAAAAGCAAGAAACGAAATGGACTTGGATGGTGGAAGGGAGAGAAGGAAGATAAGAGAACAATTCTGAAATCTAGACAAGAAACATTCATTCTTCTAAGGTTGTGAAGAGGAATACTGGCTCACGGTAGTAAGATTAAGGTGTACAACCTTCCCCTTCTAAAGATCTCAGTCATTCTGCTGTGAAGGGGGAAGACAATACCTTCTAAATTCATCAAAGAGTTTGCAGTTAACAACAAACTTCTAAAAGGCAGAGGTAAGAGAATCAGACTTACGACGTCCTCTTCATTTGAAAACAGAAAAGGTTTTAATTATGACGACCTACACTTCTGTGTTTGTAAATTCAGTCCTGCTAGAAAAGGATCCGCCACAGACCGTAAATGCCCCCCACCCCCAGTATCTACGGTTCTTCAAGGTGTCACCACATTGGTATGACTAACATGTAGTCTGGGAGGAAGAGGAAATCAGGTAAGGATGTCTACCCAGTAAGAACAAACAACAGTCACAGTTCTCCGTTTTAGGTATCTTCAAACCAAGTCTAGATTTTTCTAGGTTATTCATACACTGCATGTCGTCCACCTTAATCAGCACATACTTCTACTCGATTGCTTCACGTACTAATATTACTGGGTTTTCTAGACTTCGAAAGAACTCTACTTTTGTTATTACTCAGTCAATAGTTATTTTTAAATGGGCTTGATCTTGCCTAAAGATGTGGCATCTGGAACAGTAATATGAAATCAACTTAATTAATGGTATGTGCCCAGGTTTTATTAACCATTACAGATACATATATATATAAAAAACATACATGGGAGCAACCGGAACAATAATGACTCATTTGAGATGAGATATGAAAATCTAGAGGAATGGCAAAGGGAAAGGTCTCAGGACCGTATGCACCACACATCCAGATCTGCCTCTCAGCAGCCAACAGCCCATTTCCAAGCAGACACAGACACTCTATTCCTTTTACAACATTATGCCGGACAGCTGTAATTGCCTAATTAAGGATTCTCAATAACAGTGCCTGCCACTAGAATCATTGAACCTATTTTTGAATCTTCAAATATCTTCTGTGGGCTGAATTCATATCAATGCTCCTGGATAAAATAATGGAATTTATTAAATGGTTGTTATATACAAAGAAATAATTTTTGGCTCACAGAATCCTGGAACCACCAGTTCCTGAAGATTTGGGGGAGTGTTCTGGGGACCCACCACTGTTACTTGTCTTTTTCTGTATCCTAGCATCTGTGGTTGACTACCATCAGAGACAGGATATTGAATGAAATGGGAGCTTTAGTCTGACTCAGTATGGGCCTCCTTGCACGAAAGTCTACATCCTGCAAGTTGAAAGTTATAACTTTTCTCAAACCTAACCAGCTGGAATGATGAAATCGAGTATTACCATCCAGAAATTCAGATTGTTTATAAACACTGTTTATCCTAATCCTAGAAATGAGCAATACGGAGACCTAGCTGAGTATTTCTACAACTCCTGGATAAAAGAACTCTTCTGTTTGGAACAGGAAACTTTTGATAGTGGCTCAATAGTAAACGGTAGGTGGAAGAGAATAGAAGACTGGAAATATGTACTGACAGAAATACGCACTTCAGTGTGCATTTATCAGTTATGATGGCCGCCCAGAGCTAGCCAAACCTCCTGAAGGAAAAGGCAGGCCCCAAGCCAACTCCAGAGCGTAACACAAATGACCATCATCTATATTGGATCATCACCCATGCATCTGGGGTGCATTAAGAAGAGTGTGGCCAGCAGGTCAAGGGAGGTTCTCCTGCCCCTCTACTCTGTCGTAGTGAAGCCCCATCTGGAGTACTGTGTGCAGTTCTGGGCTCCCCACTGCAAGAAAGATGAGGAGCTACTGGAGAGAGTCCAGCGGAGGGCTAAGAGGATGATGAGGCGACAGGA
>Ga0181612_111491_pt1 | contig 23699 bp, 11 predicted proteins | sample HoacroProtozoa21_FD_119630 | JGI IMG/M metagenome (GOLD analysis project Ga0181612, IMG submission 119630) | Hoatzin crop microbial communities from Cojedes, Venezuel. Combined Assembly of Gp0051906, Gp0051904, Gp0051908
ACCTTCATCATCTTCTTCAGAAACCTTCTGAATCTCCGGCCCCTCCGAGGACTCCTGGGTCATGCTTAGCATCCTCTCTTTACCCTTTTTATATTTTTGCTGCCTGGCTTTGATGCGATCCATTCTAGCAAAAAGAAGAATCTTACTAGATTCAGGTCTTCACCCTTTTTGACCCACCCTGAAAAACAAGTGTTAAACACATCCACACACACACACACTCTCTCCAACATTTCTGAAGGAAATACCCATTCCACATTGTCATGAATCCTGCCCTTAAACATAATGAGTTAAACGGCTCTGAAGGGGCTGGGTGAAAGTGTCAAGCCTAGATGTTCGCTCACTGGTCAGTGAGAGCTGGGTTGCCTGCTATCACATGACTGTTTTACCTACTCCCCCTCAACTGTATTAGTATCATTTAAAAAGTAAAGAATTGCTGTCAGGTGCTACAACACAGCAAACGAAGCTCTGAGAAAAAAAAGGACTTCTGCCTAATGCAGTGGTTTTCCTGAAAATTGCCACTTGCCACAGGGATGTGGCTGTTCCTGAACTATTTGTGCTACATCTTCACCCCTTAAGCTCTTCTTTGTCCCACATATCTGAAAATACAGAAGACTGTAAATTGGTTCAGTTCTGGCCAGATGTAGGCAAGCCTTCAATTCTCCTTCTCACAATCCTGTAAAGTTATTACAATCTAGTATTTTAAGACTTAAGTTTTCATGATCTAAAAATAGTAGTAAAAGAAAATTGAAATCAACAGAAATAAGTTCTTTCAATACAACTGGATTAGAACCAAATGATTCACTAATTTTAGTGATCAAAATGCACTTAAATACTTTTATTAATCTGTCCATTTGTTAGGGACAAACCACCCACTAGAGAGGGGAATACGCTTTCATCTCAGCTAGCTGCTGTTACTAAGTAGGTGGTTAGATTTCCTTCTCTATCATTCGTCTGCTGCTGAAGTTATGCTGTGTCAGTCAGGACAACTTGGTTGTTCAAAACTCATGGCTGTGCTGACAGTTCTCTTCATCCTAACCAGCCTAAACTATACGAAGTACTGATGAACAATATAGAATGAAAGAAAACAAGCACCCTCTATTGCTGAAGTCAGACATCCTGCAAATATAAACTAGTAATTTTCAGAGAAACACAGATTAGCTTTGGCGTTATTGCAAGCAGTATCATCTCCTTGATCTCAAACTCGGCAGAATTAACAGAAGGGAATGATTTCCAGGACAGGCACATCCTGTCAATTGGAATAAGACTGATTCAAGTGCAGAACAGCATCCACAAGAGCCCAACACATCATCTGCTGGGAAACCCCAGGCTTGCAGATAGGGAGCACGATCTCTGCAGCCTCTGATGCTTCTTCAGTTATGCAGGTGTGGAAGAAGCTGTCAGGAGTGGGTTTTGACATCTGGTCAGGAAGCAGTTACAGCTTTTCATGCATGGTAGTGGAGGAGCTTTGAAAACTTTCTGCAGTTGCTAAAGAAGCATACTGGCTGCACCCACTAGAAAGCGGAGTGGCTTATTTGCTGTATAAAGAGAAAGCTCTACAGGCCAGTTAAGTTGAATGCAAACATTTTCAGTGAAGGTAAACATACATATTTGCACTCAAACACTAGAGAAGGAACCGCAAATGAAACTGAAGCACAAGGCATCCAGCAAATTTTACCAGGAATACATATATACAGAACAAAGCCCTAATAATGGTAAAGTCAATGAGAATATTGCCCTCCATCGTAGCAGGGCCAGGATCCTAGTCAACTTCCTCAGCACATAGTGATTTCAGGCTATTTAGGTGGCTCTTAACTATAGCCTCCCTAATGAGGCCCCTTGCTGTTCCAGTTTCTGTTTGTTGTTTGGGTTTTTTTTAACCCAGATGCTGTGTCTCAGTCTCCTATTTTCTAACCATCTAGGCTTGCACCTTCAGGTGAGGCAGGGTTAATGTGGCACTTCTTATTAGTAATCTCCCTACTCTTTTCATGAGCTTCATAAGGGATTTTCATTTGACTGTCCTACTCTTCTGAGACATGGGCAGAGACAAACTGAAAGAACAGCAGGATAATTAGTGGAAGGAAACAAAGAGGAAAAAAAACAGATTTTTTTTTCCATATTTCATCTGCATTGCATGCATTCATGCTACATGAAATACGATAACCTAAAACTACAACCGAGCTGAAACTCTAACGGAGAAAAAAAATACAGCACAGATACAGATCAACTCTTTAAAAGAGAAGACTATCTGGCCATGCTGATACAATATTCAGGTGTGGAATAGTTAAAAGCTGATCATCTTAACCTGTCATCAGAAGAACCTTTAGAATAAGCAGGAAGGTTCGTATCTTCTCTCTTGATTTATAGGAAACATCTGCTTCCACTACAATTTCAGGATCACTGAGGAGCAGATAAGTCAGTACATTCTACTCTGATTCTTTATGTTCACCTCAGAAACTTTGGTCCTAGAAATGTAATTCTGTGTTTAAATGGAAGCGTAGATTCTGCAGTACGTTGTCTTTTTGGAAAGGCTGACTCTAAAACTACATAATATTGGAATACCCTGAAGTCCCAGAGAGAAATTTTTGTAATTGCAAAATCATACATCAAAACCTAATCAGCATTTCTGTAAAAGAAGGCGCTAGATAAATACCAACAATCAGTGAAATACATGCGTGTGTATGTATGTGTATATATATAAACGTATGTTAAATACATACTGTCTTTTCAGTTGATCCATTGATTTTTTTTCCTCTTCAATTCTTGCCTTTACTGCCTTGACAATTGTAGCCTGGAAAAGCTCAGCACCCCTGCAGCAGCAATGGGAGCAGAAGAAATGAAAAAAGGAGAGGAAACATTCAACGTTACCAAGTCTCCCGTATGCCAGCTAATCACAGAGAACTCTGTGTTCCCTCTGTACATGACTTCATCTGCATAAAACAAAACTGATCCAAGACCTGAAAGAAATTATCAGTTACTGCAGAATACTAGCCTGTTTACAGTCAATCATTTCAAGATCGGGGGGAAACGCTGTGATCTCTACTCAGCCTCTAAGTTCCTCTAGCAGCTGTTCAAGGAATTAAGTTTCTAGCTTTTACCCTCTGAACACTACAGTGCTTTCAATCTGATGACACAAATCCTTGAGCAAGTTTCTGGTGTACCAAAAGAACACAGCTTCTAACTCCATTTCACGAGAAATGTAATTGACTCATTGATTTGGATGTCCATATCACATGTCTTGGCCATTCTTCCTTATTCACTCATCAGCTCTTGAAGACTCTCAAAGAGCCTCAAGTCTCTCTCAAAGAAGGAGCCTAGATTTAAAGCCTTTATTTTGTCAAGAATTCAGTAAGAACAGCTATAGTTTCAGAAATCTACTTCTAATTTATTTTTCAGCCATGTTTTCTGTGAGATTAATCATTCTTCCATGTAATATGCAGGATAACCACGACTGCATTTTTTTCAAAGGAATACAATCAAGACTGGCCAACATTATTGTCCCAAAGTATGCTAAAATACAACAAGGAAGGACATGTTCTTCTTAGCAACTTGATCACTCCTAAATTCTATGGACTATTGAAAACTGTCACTGGATCCTCAGTGCTATTGTTTGAATCACAATTTAACCTCTTAGGTGAGGTATTTGTATTTCACAATATTAACTTTAACTAGAAGACAGGCTCAGACCATGCTGTCTGAATCAAAACCTGACCTTCTCCATTGTCCTTGTAAATGCAAAGCTTGGATTTTAGCAAGGCAAGCAGCTAACTAAAAAAAATAATTATATCACTACATTTATATCACCCTCCTTTCTGTAACATCTCAGCACTTCCTGGTCATTAATACACTCATCTTTACAAAGCTCCTGACATAGGCCAGTATGTCTCCATTTTTGCTGCAGGAGAACTCAAGCCTGAGTAGGTTCAATAACTTACCAAAAGACACAAAGCTGGAAGTAAGAACCAAACATGTTTCTTTCAACCCAGCCCAGTGCCATTTACATGGGCCTGCTCCTTCCTTCTGGATGCAAACTTTCCAATTTAGAAGGCATTTTGATACCCAAGACTTTGCTTTGTGCTGTTTTCACTGTGAACACAGTGTACAAAAAAAGCTGCAAAAAGGTGGTATCCAGCAATCTTGGGCATCAGCAGTGAAATTCACCGTGGAGCAAAAGTCTGAGAGAGACAATATGGGACTGAGGTATAGATCTTTTGGTAGTTCTGTTTACAGTGGTGAATTTTGTTCAGTATGGGCAGCTAAACATGTCCCCTTTTAAAGAAATATCTGCAGGGGAAGGAAGAGGAAGATAAAAGAGACTTCCTTTCAGGCCATGCAAGCCAAATTTTGCCCACAAACACAGACAGAAATCAATGCGCACATGTTTTTCCAGAAGAAAAATTGCCGTGATACGTTTAATCCAATATTGACAAAAGTAATTCCTTAGAAATCTTACTGAAATTAAAAACAGAAGTCCTTTCTGTTTTTAAACAAAAAAATGTTCTAGTTCTTATTAATGTTTTAATGTTAATGTAATTATGTTTTAATGCTTTAAGGTTAATGTAATCTAATTCTTATTAATGTTTTAATGTTAAAATGTTTTAATGCTTATTAAAAAACAGAAGAATGGTTGTGCTAGTGATAGCTATGAGTGGATGCTTGTGGGAAAGTACAAGTAACAGGCCCAAAGAGAGTGATGCTTCCCTGCCACACCTAGTCAGTGTTTAGTGATGTGACGCTCAGAGTCTTCCTGAGCCAGATGTCGTAACTCTCCTGTATTTTTCCTGATGTGGCATTTTTTGAGTCGTGATTTCTAAGGCCTATTGTCTCAAACAGGCTTCGATAGCAGAGTGTTTTCTTTCCAAGGCTTACAAACACTGGCATTTGCTTTCGTACATATTGATGTTGAGAGAATGCTGCAACACACATCAACTTTCATAGCTTTTAATAAGGACTATGAGAGCAGCAGATGGTGTTTTGTAGGAAAGATGGTTTATTTTCTTTCAGATTCTCAATCAATTTGTTTTCTCATGTGTGCTTATCAGAGTTGGGTTTGCAATTATGAATTTAGCATGGATTGTTTAAACCAATGTTAAATACCAGGTCTCTCTTGGTACTACCTATCATAAACAAATAAGTACCGTAGCCATGAGAGACTTGTTTCATTTAATTTTTTAAAATTTTATGTTACCTTGATGCTAGGATCTGAGAAGCTTTTATGTCTGCAACCACATGCAAGAAGTAATAGCTCATGAAGACTCTTCTTTGCAGCAGCAAGAAAGCAAAACATATACTGTCCCAGATGATTCCTGCTTCTCCACTGGGCAGTTTACAGTCTAGATTGTTGGTTGCTGGAAAAAGACACCATCAGCATAAGGACTGTTGTATTAAGTATTCTTTCATAATATTTAGTCAATTAAATAATCTTAGCCTTTAAAATAATTTGAATTTATGTCCTTTATTTAGATATTTCTGAAGAAAACTGACAAGCAATTCCACTTGAAGTACACCATATTTTGTTTTACAGCAAACTGGAAAGCTTCCAATATGTTATGTCCATGAAAACCATGACTTTATCAAAAGCAAATCATTTGCAAATAAATTCACTCTATCCTAGTAAGTACTTGAAAATAAAGATTTGGAAAAAAGCATTTTTTGTTAGCCTGAAATATTTGATTTCAGTATTTCTTAAAATGGCATGTTTATTTTTTTTTTCATTTCAAAGTGACTTTTTGTCTCATTTTTCTGTTAAGAACCCTATCAACATAAGAAAGAAGTAATTTATTTTTGTCAAAATGATTTTTTGACTGTGACCACTTAATACTTTTATTTTTCTCTCCACAGCTCAGTTCAATGTTTCTTTCCATTGCATAAGAGAAAAAATATTTAAAACCACAGAACTGCTTCCTTTAGGGTAGGAGGAGACAGACAAAGAGGAAATCACATCCCTCCTGCCTCTAGATTTTGGCTTGGGCTATTTCTTTCTTTCTTTCTTTCTTTCTTTCTTTCTTTCTTTCTTTCGTTCGTTCTTTCTTTACTCTCTAAAAAAAAGTTCTCTTGAGGATATTAAAAAATTAAAACTGGGTTTTGTGGAGCTAGACTATAAACTAAATGGCCTATGCTGCCCTGTAGAAGGGAGTAGAAGGACTCAAGGGACAGCCTCTGGCTCGAAGCTGGCTTTACAAGCAGGCAAGCCAGTCTAATAGGTCTGGAAGGTCAAGTTCCAAGACCTTCAAAGCCTGCTGTGCCCGTGCTGTGGGGAGTCGGAAACCTGTGTCTAAGTTTCTGTTGCTGCTCAAAAAGTTTTGGATAATACAAAAACTACTGGGCACCATTTATCATGTGAATTTTTGTCTTCATATTTCATTTCTTTTTCCTTACTCCCCACTTATCTATTAAGATCAGACACAAAGACAGGATTTCGGAACTCTGCTACAGACTCACTAGGATAAAACAGTTCTTTAAATTCAGCAGCAAAAATCCCTGAAAAAACCCTGGCATTTTCCAACTGTCAATCCAGGGTGTTAGGACAAAGTGGAGCCAAATTAATAGCTCACTGAGACATGAAGTGTCTTGCTCTCCATACTTCAGTCCTCCCTTCTCTCACCTCCATCCACATACATTATCCACTTCTTCCTTTTTATCACCGCAAACATGAGAATAATCATAACAAAAAAATTGCCTAAAGTCACTGGGCCTGCAAAAAATTGCTGCTTTTATGCTGTCTTAGCCTCTTGTCATTTCAGTGAGCTGAACTGGTTTACCCTTTGAGCCACTGAAAGCAAGACCTGGCACAGAGAGGAGTGGGAGCCTTCAGCTGGGAAAAGGTGCCCTCTCCTTGCAGTGATGGTGAGATGACATTTTAGCTCAAGTTCTACAGTGAAACCATACCCTCAAGTATCACATCACCTGCATACGCAGAGAAACTGTGTTAAGCGCCGGTATCACCAATTTGTTTTTTTACATTTACAGCAAATGCTGACTGTGGGTATGTGTGTGGGAGTGTTGATAGTTCCCTCAGTATATGTATATGCTTTGGTTCTATGAAATATTTTCCATATTCTTTCTTGCCAGTCAATACAGGACCAAGCTATATCAACTGAACTTGCAGGTATGATATTTTCACAAGGTAATATGTCAGGAGGAAGCACAACTTACATATGGTAGAAGATTTTGAAGGTGATTCTTTATTTATAGAAAATGATGAAGAAAAATGAGCTATACTTACGAATACGGTAGCCTTTAACTGTACAAGCCAGGCTAAATGCCTGAATCAACCAGCAACTATTCTTAATTAATGATTCAATGTAGCCACATGCTCCTATCTGGAAAGGAAAAAAACTGTTTCACATAACAAAGCACAGCAGAAATAAAGACATGAAAAGTATTGCACCTCTTTACATTACATGAGAATATTGTGGCTGCCACTGACTGTATTATATCTCCTTAGTAAAACAGTGATTAGAAGAAAGATTGTCTTTACCAGTGACATGATCACTTTTAAATAGCAAGAATCTATTATTTTGATTACCACTGAGATAAGAGATATGTGGGTTTTGTCTGTGTTTTTGCAGAGAAAGTGATACGTCTGGCACACGATGCAATGCGACAGCTAAGTAACTTTCATAAATCACTGACTTAATCTTGCAAACATACATGGACAAGCTTAACACACGCATAGCTCCACTGAATTCCCAAGCATAAAATGAAGCACATATGTAAGCATTTAGAACATTTGCAAATTCAAACCACCCATAAATCAATTTTATTTCAGTACAGTGACTTGTATAAATGTAAAAATAAAAATGCTCTTTTCAGTCCAGCACTAAAAACGTTCAAAGCTCAAAAGCAATTGTGAGGAATAAATCTAAATTTATCTTTCAAAAAGATTTAAATTACTGGCTTGTCTCAATCACCTACCAGTGTTACTGCAAGAATCCACTCTAAAGAGTTAATTAATGTAAGAAAACCTCTAATATTTTGCAGAAGAATTTCACATATAATTATCAAATGTATCTGTTTTCACCTGAATTTCTGACTAGTTTGAAAGGAAAAGGGAACGCAGTTTGTAATTCTGTAGTCAGCTTTATTAATTACATCACACGACAACTTCATTTAGTACTGGGCTTGCAAATTCTAGTTTTAAATTTAAGGTTTAATTAAAGTGCACTACTTATTGACAGTGTGACTAATCTTGCACTTCTTACTCATTTCTCACTCCACTGAGGTTTTTCACAAGACTTCTAAGGGAGACTTTACTCGGCAAAGAAGCCAGAAGCTGGCCCTTTGAAAACAGCTTGTGAGCTTTCACAGAGCCTGACTGACAAGGATGCACATTCTCCTACAATGTATATGTATTACCATTCCCTGGACATGCACTTACAGTTTCTGAATGAAAACGGAGTCTGCTTTGTGCTTGCAGAAGGCTATAGTCCTGAAAAAGGATTTTTAATGACCACTCAACATACTACGCACACTTCCAGTGAAATCACGAAAGCGCTGAGGGCAGGGGAAAGGCAGCAACTACTTACTGAGAGGATGTTCTTCATTGTGATCACAAAGACATTGTAGGCAATCAGCCAGTCCCAGTAACGCAGAATGCTCCTGATGGGCTTCAGCAACAGATCTCCACCAAAGAGAAGGAAATAAAAGCAGGCTACCAAGTAGCCCATGCAGAATATGCTGATTCTTGTGGTTCCCGTTATGAAGATTATAGTAAGCACAAACCAGAAGAGGTAACTAAATATTATCACCTTATACATGTCTAAGTAGGACCTGCAAGTAAAAGAAGGAGAAAAAGTTACCATTTTCTGAAGGCAATGCTACCTTTCCTCTACCTGTGCTACTGGTTGACACTTAAGCCTATGGTCTGCTGAACATTCTTATCCCACTGCAGCAATCAGGCACCTGCTTAAGACTAACACCAAGGTCAGTGGGTCTGCCTGGCTCATGTACTCAATTCTAGCCCACTCGTGCGTAAGCACCTTGCTACACCCTGTCAAGGCACTTTGCATCATGCAGGATCAAGCCCTGTATCATGAAAGGGGGAAAAACATATTCTCACCAAAGTCTACGATAGAGTGATCTTATCTGGCAATGCTACATATGCAATTTAAAAGCTATCTGAGATCATCTTTTAAGAAGTCTGAGCAATAGTATAGCAAATCTATCTTCAAAAGCCAGTTACAGTACTCCACTGCAAACAGTTCTGTATTTATTGATGACTGTTAGGAAATTCAGTCTGGTTAAAAGCCTAGTTTTCAAAGACAGTTGCTAAAAATATCTTTCTCCAGTGGAGATCAACTGTAAAACTTTTGAGGGGTAAAAGGTTTCTACAGAATGCAAATGTGATAGAATTTACTGAAAAGTTTGCCAGGAAGCCATGAGACAAAGCTATCTGAAATCAGCCTGGCCCACAGTGGGAAAGACTAAGAAACAATTTGGTACTTTCAGATTTATTAAAATCTTGACTTAATATTCACTCAGTGAGCTTTCAAATAAGAATATCTGCCAAAGGCAATACTGAATACTACATATAGCTAAACACTGCAAAACCAACTAGTTCTTAGTCTCCCCCCGTTTAGTGTTTTGATTCCAGATGTAACTGTGTTTTCAGGGTTTGTTCACCAAGGCTGCAAAACTATATTTTCAGGAAACCAGGCAGAGAGACAGCACTGTAGGAGTACACATATACCTAAGCCAAACCATGTAAGGAGTAAATGAACTAAATGCACTGTATGAAGCCACATAAAAAGGCCCCTGATGCTTGATGTTCTCAGGATCAGAACTTTCTAGGAGTATGTATTTATAGTCCTATATTTATAGGCCTGTATTGTACATTTCACTTGCTGAAGCCAACCAGAGAGGCATTTAATGAAAGGTAATGAGAAAGCCCTTTTATGTTTATTTCCCACAAACATTTAAGAAATTTTTGGACTACTGCCTGCAAAATCTAAAAATATCATGACTTAGAGATGCTACTGGGTTTTGGGTGATAAGACATTAACAAAGAATCTATACACGCTGGCAAAATAAAGAAGCAGAAAACAGCAGTTGAATAGGTCTTCACTAACTTAATAGGCACAGGAAATGGTGCTCTCACTGTTTTCTCCAGAAAAAAATGACCTTAATATTTGGTGTTCCTTTAATAATAACTGTTGGATGTTGATGTATGGGACAGCTAAAAAGACATCACCTTCCTGATACTGCTCTAACAATTGCAATATTTAAAAAATCTTGTCCTCTTCTACCAACAAAATGCATCAGCATCTTTTGAGAAAAGCCCAAAACGGAACTGAATTGATAAAACAAACAACAACATCTTAATGCTCTTCATTAAAAATGGACTCTGACCCTTGAAGACAACTGGCTGGATACAAACTTTCCAACATACACACATGGCATTTGGTTGAGCCACAGTCCAACAGCAGATATCACTCTCAGATTAAAACTTCCAGAAATTAGGGAGAATACAAAAAGGATTTTCTACATTTTAGCAGTCATCTAAAATATTAAACACAACTGTTCTTCTCATTTTCAAAATATACACTAAATATAATAGCATTGGACATCTTTAAAACAAGCAAATAACAAAACAGGAGACGAAGAAAAGCTGCTCTAAAGGCAATACAACTGCATCGTGACAAATGATGTAGTTCTTAGAGATGGTAATCTTTCTGATTTTTAAAAATATGCAATTACAAGTAAGCCAAATCATAAAAATGGCTCCCAAGAACTCACCTTGAAGTGGGTGTTTTACAAAATGGTATTTGAACAAGTCATCCAAGACACACCTAACCAATGAATATCCCCAGCCATCCCAGGTACCTCTGTGCTGGCCCCAGAACAATGCCGCAGTGAACACAACGGACAGAAATACAGTTGAGTATCTCAGGTAGATAAGAATTTTCCTGAAACCACACTTCTTTCAGTTTCAATATGCTAAAACTCCTTGTCTGTTACAGTGTGGAGTCCCCCCCCCCCCCCCCCATTTTCATTAATTGTTCATAATTATATAGGTAGGTCAAATGCTATAAGAGCAGGAACGAAGACCTGTCTTGGGAGGGGAGTCCTCAACATGTTGCCTCTCATATCACTTGACACATTCTCAGATGCAAATCTTTAAATTCTGCCTCAAGCCTCAGAAAGTCTGGAAATGAGGAGTTTCAGTTGCTTGCTTTGGAGATTATAATGCAACAGTGGGAGGCTGAAGCACAAAGCCACCCCAACAGCTAAAAAGACTCTACACAAACCCAGAAGATCAGTAAAGGTGCTTACCCTCTGAAACCTTTTTCACAGACAGCAGAAAATACTTACTCTTGGATAGCACATACCATAATTTTATGCTTTCACTGCAGACCACACAGATAATTAGCTTAATGCCATGTAAATCTTCCAAACCTCATCTTCTAAGTGGTCTTTAAATCCACATCCAGTCACAGAGATGACAGGCCACCCTCAGGATGTGGTATCTGACAATACAACTAGGAAATTTGAGCAGCTGCTTCCCAAGGGGACAGTCCCACTCCCCTTCATGCCCTCAGCTCTGCGTTACAGCTCCTTCTTTGGCTTTGGCTCTTGGAATTGGTTTCAAGAAGCAAATTTGCAAAAGCCTATTCATTTTGGGGGGACGACAGAAGTAAGGGGTACTTTTCTGCCCAACTCACTGCTGGTGTGATGAATACAAAGGTGGGAGTGTGTAGCCGGAGACCAGGAATACAGCCACACGTCTGAGGAAGATTAGCCACTACACCAGTGCACCAAGACCATCAAACTATGGCATTTGGTAACATGACAACCTCTGAATGAGAAATTATACAGAAGAAACCTGAAAGATGAATGAAAAATAAAAAATTCTGATTTGCTAACCGTGTCATTAGCAGAACCCACTGATACTCTGGATAACATTTTGGAAAAATTTACTGTATCACTTCGGTCAAAACCAAGGAAGACAAAGCCTGGAGTTCATTCCACCCATCCATCAGAGCCATCTTAGGCTCAGATGGCTCTCCATATCAAACAATATGCTTTTCTTTATTAAAGCTTTATTAGTCGTATCATGATTTCTTCAATATTTTATTTCCACAGGAACTAATTTTCAACTGTAACACAATCCAGCCTGTTGCAAAAAGATTGCTCTAGGTGTAGTTGTGTTCCTGGCATGCTTAATGATGTATGTGTTTGTGGTCAGCCCAGTGTCCGGACCTCTGCCTGCAGGCACCGAGAGGTGCTGATGCTGAAGCTGACAACCCCTTTGAGGAAAGGTGTATGTCCTCAGTGAGTTCTTTGAAGCTTAGGGAAAGAACACACTTCTGCTTGCACACTGAAGAGAAAATAGTGTGCTCTTGTACTGACTGATACAGCTGAATGCTTCTTCATGCTGGAGGAGCTGTTGTTATGCATCTTCATTGCCTTCCCTTATCAGCCACCTGTGTTGTTTTAAGTGTGGCTCGACACCTCCATATAACCCCAGGGCTCTTCCCATAGCCCTCTTTGATGACTACCTTCTCCCTCTCCTCCAGGGACATTATCCCTGTACATATGCATTCTGTAAGCTATCTCTACTCCCCAAATTTCTTCTTTCTTTCTCCTCTTCCCTATCTCCTATTCCTTACATCCTTAGCAGCCTGTGTGATCCTACGTCACAGTCTACTTCCCCTTCTAATCCTGACATTGCTAATTTCTCACCAAGCCTCCATCCCCAAAGCCTTTCCCTGTAGCTCCATTTCAGTCTTCAGAAGGCAGCTTCATTGATTTTCCCTTTGCCTGTAGCTACTTTGAAGCTTCTGAAAATTAGCTTCTTTATTTCAACGGACTACTTCAAATTTAGTGTCGTTGATCCTATAGGTTTTTGTCTCTTCTTCTTTCATCAAGACCTCTCTCAGGACTGATACTCTCTTACTCTCACTCTCTTACCAGTGGGGACCTTCCTTCATGCTTCTATTTGCTTTACAAATTCCCAAATCCAAAGCTGCATTATTCATTGAGGCTCATTTTACTAGCATGAAAATGTTTATCTCTTTTATAAAACAAATATGATGGGAAGTCTGTAATGATGATTTGCAGATCCTCTCTCACTATCTTAAGTCAGCAGAAGTGTAGTGTCAAGAAAGGCATTACAGCTGCCTTTGAGAGACTCCACCTGGCTCACCTGATGATGGTTCCCAGGGTGCAGGTACTAAAGTGGACAGTTCAGTGACTGGCTGTTAATAATATTTCCGCTCTTAAGAGGAAGAAAGTAGATTACAATCCCATTTTTTTCCCTGTCAATATTTAGAAGAACATCTAAAAACTGCTTGGGAACTGAAATGAGGATTTTCCAGCATTAGGGACTGTGGGAAAGGATTATCCTCAGTGACGTAGCTTTAAATCCTGTTTCATTTTAAAAGCTCCTACTTCTTCTCTTCATTTTTATTTCTGTTTCAAAGGCCTTTGGTTGTGCTTTCCCTTGGGGTCAAGCACATATCCCCTGAGAAATCTGGGGGTGGAAAGGCAAGAAAATTTCAGGAAATCTCTTCCTTAGGCTGTTTTTATGATTATTGAACTCAAGTATTTCTCCAGAGAGAAGAAAATTAAGCTTTTGGAAATATGTTCTTTTTCTGCCACTGTTTATATCGCAGTTAAAAGCTTTTTATCCAAGCCTACCAGAAAAGTGACCAACTGGCATCTCAAGCGAAGAGACACATATGAAAGGGTGCTTCACTCTGCAACTGCCACTTATTTCACATGGCAGTAAATACACATTGGGCTTTTCAGAAAACACATGAATACTAAGCACTATTTTTTTTCATTCTTCGTAATTTATTCATAATCAGGTTGTCTTCACTTATTTATTTGGGTCTTTCCAACTGACATCTGGAGAAACGCCATTTTTCATTTTGTTTGCTTGGATAAGCTTTGAACCAAGTTCTTGTCCATGTTACTAAACATTTAGAGCATTCTGAAACTTCTATGGCAAAGTGCAAGAAATGTTTCACTTCCAAGTTGTCTTGAACAGAGGCCAGATACATACATTTTCTTCTGAGGTATATCTTTGGTGGATTCTCCAGAGCTTGAGAGTCCTTCTTTTTAAAGATTTATAATCCCTAATAAAAGATTCATTCACTTTAAGAGACTGTCCAGCCATTCTCTGGTGCTTCCTTGAAGCAAATTAGGCATTTAAGATTGTATATGCGCAATATAACATCATGTAAAGCCTGGTAAAATCTACATTGTAGTGAAATCATTGACAGAGACACTTAAGGGTTCAAAGAAAGGAAAGATGCCATCAAGAACACAAGAACTATTATGCAGTTCATACTAAAGGAAGGTCTGTTCATACCTATATACACCATTCTACAAGTATGTTCCCATTACAGATTCAGGAAGATAACACTACCAACAAAAAAAAAAGAGTTTCAGCTTACCTGCCCGAAAATCTACAAGAAAGGATATCATAAACAGGAATTTCCTCTGTTCCTGAAATTAATGGGTTTTCTATTCATTTGATGGATTTTTCAAACAATAATGTCCCTGTTCTGTTTCTTTCTCTGCCTTACTCTTTTCATTCGACTTCTTATTCACACAACATAAAACTATCACAGGAAACAGTCACACAGATCTCTGATTTAGTTGGAACAAGTATAAACTAATCACAGTTTCTTTGTTCAGCTCATCACTACTATTGGATTCTTTGATTTTCTGTTGTTTTGTACTCTCCACCAGCCATATTATTTACTGTTTAACGTAAGTTGCAAACTCCCAATTAAATGGCTGCATATCGTTACTCACCTACACACAGGTCTATTTTGTCAGCACATGCCAAGCAGCATGTCTGAATGGATGTGATGCCACCAATGACTTCATGCTGATGCATCTCATGCATGTGAATTCAAACAAAGAACTTAACCCAAAGGCTTGTGGAGAGGTAGCAGGCCAGTTCAGCTTGGATTTTTCTTTCCATTATAAACCTAACTCTGATTCCCATCCAAAATCTTCAGAGAACATCCTCTGTGCTTCAAACTTTTCATGTTTGGCCTTTTGGGAATATCTTCTACAGATGACCAGAAACACCTATCAGATTCCAGGCAACTTTGAAAAGATGCCAGCAGAGGATCTTCAAAAAGCATCTTGCCTCTTTTTTCCCTTCTGAACATAGCCTTAAGACACACCATTAATGTGATTTTTTAATTCTCATGATTAATGAGGTTTTTTTCACAATCTCTTTTTTTTCAGGATTAAGGGGGGGAAATTTGATCTTTTCTTTCTGCCTGCAAGCATGTTACCAGTGACAGTCTTTGCCAGTGACCAATCACATCGGTGTGCCTGATGGAACTGCTATATTAGCTTCTGCTAAGATGGACACCGCTGCAGTGGCAAGAAAAAAATTCACACTCCCCCCCCCGCCCCACCCATTCCTCTCATCCAGGCCCTGTCTGGCAGATGTCTTTTGGAAAACATCCCCACTTGATGGAGCATTTTGAAGAGAGATTACAAACTTCTCTCCTTCTGCTTATGTTACTGGATCTAGAGCACTGGATCTACTGTGTACACTGGAAATACCCCAGGGGGATAACTCTTCACCCTTCACCCAGAAATCACTATAAATCTCTGGACAAATGAGTCAACTGAATGTGTTTCAATGGTCTCCTATTCAAAGCTATTTCAAGATAGATTTGGCCACCATTTCTAACAGAAACAGCAGGATCAGCTTAAAGATCTTGAGAAGGGTTTCTGGTAATACCACTTCTCTGGTAAAAGAAATAAACATTTATCAGCAAAAGGGAGATTTTACTAGATGTTAATTCATTTTTTTTAAATTTCTTTTGCACTCAGACATCTCTTGGTAATACGCATTCACAAAGCAAACACCTCATCTGACAAAACACAATAGCTAAGAAATCTTACTCTTCCCATTTGTGCTTGTAATACTGCATCAAACTTTCAGAGATAACTTCAATTCAGACCATGCCCAGCACAACTCAGAAGAGTTGAGCTAATCTGTGTTTGCCAAAATGATCACATAGAACAGGCTCCATTGTTTGAAGACCATCCAGAACAGAACGTCTCAGGCTCTGCCATCATTTTGTACTATCCACCTTCTTTAACAACCTTATATGAATGTTGAGAAACAGGAAGACACAACAGTTGTCCTTCCAAGACATGCTTAAGATTCTTATGCCTCGATGAAATAGCAGAAATGACAGTCTCTTATATTAGAGTATTATTTTGGTTGTACTTAGACAACAACTCAGCAGGATGCAACTAATGGCTTTGTGGGATTAAACATGTACATGGGCAAGCTCAGACTGCAATGGAATCTTCCCAACATGCCTGTGTTTTGGGGCAAGCCACCAGAGTGCTGAAGTCCACCATAAACGCTGCCCCACAGGCATTCATGGAGGGAATACATGCTTTCAGGCAAATTTGTCACTGAACATCCCTCTGGGGAGCACTTAAAACAATCAGCAGTTAGGAAGACTTGTTTTCATCTGCCCTTTTCTAAACTAGAAGCTGATTACCCAGAAGCTAACCATCTGCTGTATAAGACAGGTAATAAAACATAAAAGGTATGTTGTGAGATGGGAACGTACATGAATATAAATTCCAAGTAAAATATCATACTAGAGAACTTTACAAAAATGAAGCACTGTATTTTCCAAGTTTTTAAGATTTAGTTCTCACCGGCAGTGAATGAAGTCAGGAACAGGATTATGCTGACTAAAAGATGCTGCATCAAGATTCATGCAGATTTCCACATTGTCTCCAGCCATGATTCGTACTGCAGCTTTATTTTCATCCTCAAACGTCTGCCTTTGTAAGGATGCACACAGCAGCAACATGAAATCATCTAGGCGAAAGCAGTGGTTGCAAGTAAAAATTCAGTCATTAATTTAGGTGTAGGGAATGGTGGTGATACACTACAATGTAGTTACCAGAGTATTCTCCCACAATTTGAACTCCAAGACTATGCTATTTTCAATCCATTTAACACTCATTTGAAATTTAGTAACATAATCAGGTTTTTTACTTGTCAACTTCTATGACTTTTATTGAGAATTAAATTTGAAAAAGGGAAATAATTCACACTTTTTGATGCCACATCATTAAAAATGGGATATGTAAAAAACAGATGCAGAAATTACTAATTCTTTGATTTTTCTACTACATATGAAGCCACACTTAGTATTCAGTCTCCCACAGAATATATCAGTTTGCTACTGAAGAGTAAATAAAAGGCTGGCTTCAAATTACACTGTACAGATGTTTTAAGCAAAGGACACGTAAACACTTCACAACTATGTGCTAAAATACTTACAGACAAGGAAGACAGGGTTTGGTCTCACAATGAAGTCTGGAAAGTATAACCACTTTATGATGTTGGAGTTGAAGTTGGCATTACCACTTCTCCATGGATAGTCTGTATGACAGAAGCAAGCAAAAATGCAGTCAAAACTTTATAACAATTACTTCATCCTTTACTTCTGAATACTTATCAATTTTCCAACACTTTTATGTAAAAGAAAGCAGCAGTAACTGTCCATAAAGGTTAAGTGTCCTTACCTTTACAAGGAGCAGGTGGGATGCCAATGCAAAGGAAGTACTGGAACATAATGATGCATGCCAGAAAACAGCAGTATTTTGGCCAGATCTCTGCAATAGCTTTTCTTCTACGTCGATACAATACAGCAATCAGCCAGAAGGCATGAATCATGGCATAAAAATCCATTCGTTGACCAATAACATTCACTGATAGAAGAAAACAGGTCTGGGAAAGAAGTAAAGAAACATAAGCAACATCTGCAACCTGATGGCTAGTCAAAGCAACGATGACAAACTCCTCTGGATCCTAACAGAATGCTTGGACGTGCTGGGGCAGACTGCAGGAACCCTGTGCAAACCAACATGCTGAAACAGTTCGCATCTCTCCAACAGCAACCCCCCCCCCCAGTTTTCGATACTCTTCTATGAGTGTCAACTACGTGAATACAGTACTAAAGCAGGTTTCCATTATGTGATATCTAAAGACACAGAATGGAAAGAGCATTGTCACAGAAGCCTGTATGTGAAATGTTTAATTGTTGCCAAGCAAAGCACATATTACACAGCCATATATTTTTATAGCACTTACAGATGTGAAAAAGAAGAGGAATTATTAAGACTAACAACTAAAGTGTATCCTCATGTGGGAACGAGACAAAAAGAAAAAGGCTTTGTACCATACAACTTCTATTGGCTATAGACAAATCCAGTCAACTGCTGTAAGGCAGCTTTCATTCTCCATTCTTCTAAAGGCTTTGCATCCCAGAGCGTTTCTGTTCTCTGGCTTCACTTGAAGTAGTCTCTTTACTTGGTGCCATGAAGCATATTTTCGAACTTCATGAATAATTTGTAGTGAAACATTTCTTCATTGCATTTCACTGTTTTGATTTTCTCTCTCCTCAGATTAGGATGAGGTTAAATTTATTTCCTGAAGGAAATAGCTTGCTGATTAATTTTCACTCACTCTTAACTTTCAGACTGGCTGTGAACAGTTTACTCTGTTTATTAGTAGCAATGGGCAGTAGTGTTTAATAGATAGGTCAAGAGCACCACTAGGATTAGATTTGGGATCCATTGGCCTAGGAGTTGCCTTCTTCAGCTAGCCACAGAAATTTCTGAAAAATCACTATTTCCACAAACATTTCTAAAAGTACATTTCATGTGTCTCTAAACAAACAGATGAAGACAGGAGGCAGATATGAAGCTTTTTTTGTTGGCACTTGTGCAGCAATAGCTTGTCTTCAAGGCAGGTTCAGTCCTGATGTTTTGCTGCTGGATTGGGTGAAGTAGATAGAAGGAATACATAGCTGAACCTAAACCCCAGCAGTCTGGGCCACTGCTGCTGGCAAACAGACAAGACGACGTACTAAATAAGACACCTACCAGATACTTAGGATATATCGTGGATCTTCAGAAAAATCCCTTCACTCCTTTGTACCTGCCTCATCTAATTCTCTTTGTGCTCCTTGTCTATTGAAAAGTTCTTTGGAGAGAGAACTTTGTCTTACACTAATGGCACAAAGCAGCAATAACCTTCGCTGGAGCTCTTGATCCTGCAGATTGCTAACAGCTGTACCAACAAGTATAAAAAAGAAGGATGCATTTGTGCCAGAGGCAAAAGGAGCTTAGAAATGTTTAGACAGAGACAATGGCATGCTAGCCCCTGCTTTCTTCTTCTGCTCCTGCAGTCCCTGGTTCCCTCTGTGTGTGTGTGCATGACAGGGTATGCTTCAGTTCTGTCCCTTTTCCCATTTGTTATCCATTTTGTCGAGTTAGAAGTGAGTCATATAAGGAAAAGCAAGAGGAAAATGACTACTAGCGGACAGATAGCAACTGTGGCAAGGTCTAACATGAGTGACAACTAAGCCATCAAACACAGTTCAAGTTAGTGTTCAAAAATAAAACAATCGAAGGTTTGGAATTATAGTCTAACTAAAATTAATATGTAGTGATTTACCTCCAAGCCAAACTTGTAGAAGAAATAGTTTATGAAATACTTGACACAGTTTACCAGTCCATCATCCAGATGCGCTCTTGTAATATCATGGAAAATGGTTTTAGTCACAGGTGCAGTAAGGTTATTTCGACATCTGTAGTACTCTTGATGACGGTAGATTGTAACTTCAAAAGCCAGAATAGCCAGCATCAGTAGGTTATTCTACGGGAGACACAATCAGAAGATTATTAAATAAAAACCAAAACCACAAGCAGCCATAAAATTTTGTGATAAGCATAAACCCATGGACACTCAAATGGATGTCACCACCGAGTGCTACTGCACTCCAGGATGCACCGGCACCTATTCCCAGCTATTATCATTGAAATAAACTAAGGTTCCTACCACTTCCTGGATTTTGGTGAAACATACTGACATTCAGAAGATACATTTGAAGACATTCATTAAAAAATACTATAATGAACACTAGTCGTGGAAAAGAAGGGGAGGGAAATGCATTGACCCATCCATGGGCCCTCTCATGTTTTACAGCTTCTCTTAAGATACCATGCTTTGCTTTGCAGGAGATAGAGCATACAAGCATACACAAAGCCATCTGCAGGAATTCAGCTGGCAAGCACTAACTTGCTAAAACCGCAAGGATGCTGGGTAGCGCAAATATATCCTGGATACTCTTTTAGATAAACAGTCTATCTGCCAGTCTTCACTCAGGCACAGCTCCTTCTGTCCCAAAGCCAGACTGACTCAGATGCAGTCTTGAGCAGCTCTGAAGTGAGTTTTTTTTCTCTCGGGAGGGAGATCTGTCCTATGCTCAATGGAAGAGACGTCTTAACTGACTCCAAAAGTTGGTTAAAAAGACCTGCTCGGAGAAAGTCCCTCAAGGAAGCGGTATCTGAAGCTGAAGAAGCAATCTCTAGATCTTGATTCACTGGGAAATATTTGTGACAAAAATGGCCTGAGACAGGTGACACCGTTTTTCTCGGTTTAGGTTTTGGGTGTTTTTTGCCAAGCAGTTATTTTTGCTTGCTGTCCCTGGGCTTCCTGTTCTTGTTGGAGAGAGTTTTACACACTCCGTCATAGACAGGCTCCTCACTTCAACACTGCAGACATTTTGAATGTCTGTTATTAAAGGGGCATAACAGAAGCACACCAAGACTTGAAGCTTGCGACCTTCTGTGTAGAGGAATTTTATTTGCTACCTTAATGAAAACCCTTCTAGAATAACTTCTAATCCCAAAGTATTACCTATTTATAGCTGTAAAGCTTCTAGCATCAAGCCAGACACCACCAGGCAATTCACCCTCCATGCAGAGCTCATGGGTCAGTAATTGCTCTTTCCAACATATATTATTAACTGTGGGAAGTGTATGGCTAAGTGAATGAGAGGCAGAGGCACTTCCAGGGCCTGGTATTTTGACCACCAGAGCTTGGCAGGTCTTTCTTGCACAAACAGGGCACACAGAGGTAAGCTCTCAGGGAAGAAATGCAGAATAAATCTAGTTAGATCAAAACTTGCTGTTGTTCAGTCAAGAAATTTCTGACAACCTTGAACTGTGTATCCAAAATTTTGGATACTCTTGAAATTAAGAAGAGACATGTAAGGTTTTCCCCAGCAGTTGGCACATTTTTTATTGTAAGCAGGGTTTTTTAATCAAGATAGGAATAATAAAATATTGCTCACAGGCATCAGCCAAAAACAAGAAGAAAACCAAAAGACATCTGTTTACTACTGTCTGAATGAATTATTCCCTTAACTCATTATATTTTCTAAGCTGTAGCTAAGGAATAAGCACTTTAAAAAATTAACTGCTTATAGCATATACTGTCATTCAAGCCAGTTCCTCCAATTAGACCCATCAGTCCTTTGGTACCTGAAAGCTATGCACCTCTTAATTACTTAGAGTTTTTAAACACCACATTTCTTAGAGTGCTTTTAACAGATGGTGGAGTCAGAAAGCCACACTTCTACATGCAGCTTATCTTAATTGGTATTGAATCCCTTCTGGAAATGTCCTGTGTAACAGATATGGCTGTCTGCTGTCTCTTACCGTCTGTACTTTCCCTATTATCAACGGCTTGCATGACATTTTTTTTGTGTGGCTGATGATTTATTTCAAAGACTTTGTTAATTTCATCATAAACAAGAAATTATCTCAATACTAATAATTAAAGAAGTTACCCTTAAGTATACAAGCAGGGGATAAGACTTCCTCAATCCAACCCACTCTGCAGGATCAACTGGCCCACTGTAGAGGACTGAGGTTTTGAGTTCTTCTAAATTGACCTTAGTTTCATTCTCTCCTGGCTAAAAAGAAAATGCAACAGTTTATAAAATATTTGTTTAAGGCTGCTTGGGGAGGGAATGTTAATCAACAATAATATCAGGTGAACGGTAGTCTTCAGTGCTTGACATGCTTCCTTTTGCTCTTCTTCATTGAAGAAGGCAGCAGTCAAACCTTTGTAATATGCACTTGTACTCACCAATGTACAGTTACTGGAAAAAGTGCTGGGATCAATAGATGTGAGCTGGTACAACATTTTGCAGACAATAATCACACATGTCCAAACAGTGCAGATACTTGATGCCAATGGGCGAAACTGAGCATATGGCAAAGCAAGAGCCCAGGCAATTAAAAACACAAAGTTAAACAGAGACACCTGAAAACACAAAAACAGGATGGAAATTACATGGAGTAGCAAGAGAACTGAGAGTCTGACCTTTTCCACAGTAATTTTAAAAAAAATCATTCAAAAGAAAGGGACATAGAGGAACTGTGAGAAAAATACAGAAAAAAAATTTACAATATTCACAATGACACAGACACTAAGTGGTAAGTGAAGAATGAAAAACTTAATAGTCGGTTTAGGAAGAACACTATCTCCTACATAATATTAACACTATTAGACCCACAAAACTGCATACCCACCCTACAAACAGACAGGAAATCTGAAGGACCACATGCTGGTTCTGTGGCTTTAGTAGACATGAAACAAAGAAGAGGTGATACAGATCCGCGTGTCTGTGGAACCTGCCTTCACCCTTTTGAACTTTTTCCCCCCAGAAGATGTGAGAAAAAGGATGTTTTATTTTGTTTTTTTAGTGAATCCTGTCCTACTACACTGTTCAAGGAATGGCTATGTCAGGTAGAGAACTCACACTGCCCACACCAAAGGCACAGTTAAAGGTGTTACTCCCTTTTTCTTTAGGCGTAGTTCCATGTTCCTGTTTCTTCAGCACCAGACCCAGTTTAAGCAATTCTCCTAGATGTTCCTTCCCAACCCTGGTCTACACCCTCTATCCCTGGATGTTGCCCACAGCCAGCTTGAGCAGGAGAGGGATTACATCTCTTGAGTCCAAAGAATTAGACTAATAAAACCTTAATATCTGGAGAATAGCGCGGGGCTGAGAATATCTAGGCAGACAGAATATCACCGCGGGAGAAAATGTCAAGGCAGGTCCCAGCAGCTGACAAGCCCAGCTGGATCCCACAATTTCAGTGAGGTCTGACATGAGGAAGGCATATCCCTACACTTGGGTGCGCCACTGCACAGCAGATGCTGACAAGCCTCCGCCACAGGTAAGATTTTGACGGTGGGTGTTTACTTGCCTCTTTCACTGTGACCCAGATGATGTAAGAGGAAACGATTTTGATGATGTGCAGCTCCAACAGCCACCACACAAAGACTTGCATCTTATGAAAATACTCCAGGAATTTCAAAAACAGCACTGTAAGGCGGTCGATCACCAGATGCCACTTGTTCCTTAAGTCTGCAGAGACGTTCAAGCAGAACCATTGGGAGGAGAAAAACAGAAGGTCTCTGTAAAAAGGAACGGTCCACTAGACAACAATGAGCTTTCTACTTCTTCTCTTCTAGGCCTCTGAGTAAGACAAGAAGGAGGTCAAAGGTATGGCTCAGTGGTTAACTAGGACAAAATGGAGTTGAGGCCCACTTAGCTGTGATGCTGTTCCTTCTGACCCACATTCACTGAAAGGATTCCCCACTTCAAAATTGGTGGTAGTGGCTTTCCTTGCCAATTCTGCTTTTACTCCTCTCTAGCAGAGCCCATCTTGGGCTCCATTTTCCTCCAGTATCTTTGGACCTAAACTTAGGGATCTCATGAAGGAAGGGGTTAAAAGGGATTTTAATAGAAGTTGCATTACCTAATAGTTGCTGTGCATTTAAAAAACTGATAGTGCTTATCTATTGTCTAAATTAACTGAAGCAG
>Ga0181612_162637_pt1 | contig 23696 bp, 14 predicted proteins | sample HoacroProtozoa21_FD_119630 | JGI IMG/M metagenome (GOLD analysis project Ga0181612, IMG submission 119630) | Hoatzin crop microbial communities from Cojedes, Venezuel. Combined Assembly of Gp0051906, Gp0051904, Gp0051908
CAACGGGAACAAACTGAGGCATAGAAAGTTCCAGCTGAACATGAGGAAGTGGTTCTTAGAGGGTGACGGAGCACTGGAACAGGCTGTCCAGAGTGGTGGTGGATTGTCCTTCTCTGGAGATATTCAAGACCCGCTTGAACAAGGTCTTGTGCAGCCTGCTGTAGGCGGCCCTGCTTGGGCAGGGGGGTTGGACTAGATGACCCATAGAGGGTGCTTCCAACCCCTACGATTCTGTGTGATTCTGTGTGTGATGTTTTTCCTTCTTGAAGACATCACCTGAAGAATGTTTATTGACATTGTTTCAATTTATCTGTAGGGATGGTCGCTGACGCAGATGGTTTCTCAGCAGAGTTCCTTATTAGCTTTCAGAGCTAAGCTTTCTTCTTCACTCAGCTGAGTATTTAGAGATCACAGCCAACCACAGGAGGAAGGAAAGTTCTGTTAAACACCTTACTGGATTCTCTGGCTTGGAAGAAAGCCAGTAGATAAATTGTGGAAAGCGCAATATCAATTTGCAGAGAGCAGAGGACGAAGCAGCATGGTACTGCAGGACAAAACATATTATCAATTGTTTGGAGCTCAGAAGCAGCAAGAGATCAATTGACTGAGAGAAGCTGGATTAATGCCAGATGATCAATAGATATTGGGATGATCATTTGATAGTTGTTTTTGGGTAGGAAAATGTCAAGCAATGTAGTTGCCAAGAGGCAGAGGCTGACTTGCACGGAAGCGTGACAGAAATAAGAACTACAGCGAGGAGCATAGAGGGGAAAAAAAAGTCTTTAAAGACATTGAGTAGATACGATGGTAATTGTTGCATCTAGATAAAAATATTGGTAGGTTCATGTAACATTAAGAATGAATGAAAGATATATATGTGAAAAATATCTTCTCTCTTGTTTTTTGATATCAGCAAATGACCATACTAGAACACTACTATAAGATATGTAAAGTTACCAGACAAGATCATGGACCCTTTATTCTATGAAATCAAGAAAGTAAAGAAGCATGCTGCTGGACTTGAAAATTGCAGCAACAATAAAGATAAGCTGACATCACAGACAACCTGCATAATTTGGTACTTAGGAAAAAAAGGTATAGGTTTTTTATTGTCTGGGTAAAAAGCAGTAAAGCTTACCAAGGTGGTGATAATGTATTGGAGCATTTGATGTTAGATGAGTGGGTAATTTTGGTAAGACGTTTGTATGTTTGGACTATTTTGACATGAACGATTTAGTGAAGATACTTGTAAAATCACCGTTTTACTAGTGATGCTGTGAATGTGCAAGTGATGTAAGTGAATCATTATTTCATCATTGGAATAAGACATCTTGAGTAAATTGCAGGCTGTAGGTAGGAGGCTATGTAACTTAGGTTTCTGAGGTTTTCAGGGGGACCATTGTGAGAAAGGCTTTTCAGAGATGGTACTTTTAACATCTGTTGATCACCTTGTTCTGCCAAGCTAGGAGTGTTTTGACCATGAAGTGGATGATAAGTTGCTAAGAATATTTTACTTGGTAAAAATGCTTCTTTGTTTTAGAAATAATTGTTCTTAAACTTTTCAGATGCTGCTTAAATGAGCCTAGAAGTTTCTATCTGTAACTTTTCTAAAAATGTTGGTGCAGTTGGTCAATCAAAAGTGACTGTTGTCAAATACACCATTTCTGATAAGTAGCTAACCTGATGTTGAAAGACTGCAAACGCATAAATGTACAAACAGGTGTGAAAGAAAAGTACCAGTACTGACAAAAACATATTATAGGTAACCAGATATCAGCTATCTACAAAACACAAATACTACGCCCAGTAAAATGAGCAAATCTAATGCTGAGACTGCGTAATCTGAAATATGCGTATCTCTCCTGATTAGACGCATCTGTACACTTGAATTGATGATGATTAGCCTCCATTTTTCATTGTGGGTTTTGTGTGTCTTTTTGATACATTGAATCCCTATTTCATTTTAAAATGTCTATTGTATTTACTAGGAAACTAACCAGATTTTTCCTTTAGACATTATAAGAAAAGAATCAGTAGTTGCAGAAGACGGAAAAATAATTAGTGAAGAAGCTACTAGGCTGTGACAGGAAATACATAATACATAAGCACAATATATAATCTTCTGCATAAATAAGAAATTATATATTGGCAACTGACCAACTTTCTAAATTCAGCTAAAGTTGTCATGCTATGCAATCTCAAGTCAACATAACATAAAACAAAATTGCCACATCTTTGATCCAAAGAACAGAAATGAGACAAAAGAGACAGTATGTCCTTCAGGTCTGGTAAGTAATAATTGGATAAATAGAAGAAAAATGTAGGTGGTTCTTTCTTGACTTTCTGCCTGTTCTAATGTCGTCCTACAGTGTTGAGACCACTACATGAAAGCAACTGTGACGATATATGATTGATGATGTTTTTACAGCGGTAGTTGAAGAACAGATATTTCAGATGCTAATAACTTTATGTAAATGGAGACTTTTGGGTATTATTAGAGCTGCTGACATTGTGTGCCATGTTGCAGAAGACCTTGTGCTGGTGTAGTGTGTGTACGTTCTCCTTTGTACCCAAAGGCCAGTGTTAGACACAGCACACATGAATCCATCTCCTGATCTAGGTGGCGTAAGAATTGCTCTTACTATAGTGTTGTTAGTTCTTCCAGCAGAATATTACCTGGTGGCCACAAAACAGAATCACGCAAAGGTTGGTGCTTGGTGTAAGGGGACTGTTACTCCTGTAGTATGTATGTAAGCATGTACGAATAAATCTGTTGATCTTAAGCTGGAGGGAGATGGACTGAGGCAAGTCACAATTTACACTGTTGCGTTGTGATGGGATTACACTAAAGTAATAATACTAATGGATGACAGTGTACTCTGTGTGAAGCCTGAGGAAGTACCTGATCCAGGAAATTTGTTTTGAAATTTGTACAGCTTCAGTGATCCACTTAATGATCTCTGTGGGAGATCCTCCTCCTCTGCATATCTTTTTTTATTAAGCTTCTCCTCACTTAAAAACTGAGAATGCTATTAACAAAACGCAAACACAGGTTATGCATATCCAATATAGCATTTCCTATAATCCGCTTCACAGAGGTATTCAGAAGCTGATAGTACAAAATTTATGGCAAAAGCCAGCTTTTGCTTCCTCCCACTTTGCCTCCAGCTGTGTCAGAGCTAATTTGAGTGAAACACCTAATTATCTATTAACCAAGGTTATAAAATAAAATTAGTCACAACCTTCTATGAAAAATGGCTAACAACTTTCTGCTCATTAAAAATCAAAGCATATACTTACCAATTTTTGATACAGAATGACCGGAATAAAATCTATTTGAATTAGTATATTAAAATTACTCTGAAAAAAAAATCACAATTAAACCAGAAACACCTGGAATGAAATGGCAATTTACATTTTAAGGTATATTTTGTAAAATATTACAAGCCTATGAATGCTTAAGAAAGACCTTATACTTCATTTCTAGCTTTGAATTTCTGAATACATGGGTGGAGCATTACTTCATTTCTCACTAGCCATCAAGGAGTTCTTTAAAACACATCTTGATCTTCAATTGTAGAATAAAATACCATTTTGAAAAGCAGTATGATTCAGATTACTAGGAGAGACACGTATTTAGCTTTAACATCAGTAACTTTAAACCAGAAGAGGAATCAGCGGGTTCAAAAAGGTATTTTACAAATTCATGGTCAACAGATACTAAGGGGAATAGCTGTATACAAACCCTCTTAACATCCCAAATTCAAAAGCTGTGGACACCAGGGAAATAAAAGGGAAATGTACCACAGAAAGTGGCTGAGACTGTATGGAATCAAAAGTCTGTTCCTAAACACACTTTTCTATTGCTTCTGCCAGAACTGCAGTCTTGACAGGCCACTGATCTTAGGGGGACATTTCTTATGTTGTTTTTTTTTTTGTTTGTTTGTTTTTAAAATTCTTTGTTCTTCAGATATTATAAAATATGTATATTTTAATGTGTATCAGTTTTCTGCAGTTATTCTTTGGTTAGTGTAATTAATCTTTCAGAACTAACAGGTCACAGTAAGAAGAAAGGGAGGAAAAACGCCAAAGACCCATAAAGGTATAATGGCCATGCATATATATTCTTCATATGCATCAGCATTTATTGTTTTCTGGTGTTGTGAAATCTGTATTCTATAAGATACAAGGCATAACAATGAAAGCAAGTCTTGAAATCCCAAATATGTTGCTTAATTTAGCACCCCAGGGTTTGTTAGCTTCAGTTGATACTTGGTAGCATCATTTAGTGAGAGTTTTTTCAGGGTCACTTATCAGCGTGGACCTAGGAGACAGTTTCAGTCAAGCAGAGAAGAAATCCATTGAGTGAATGACAGGGGCATTACCTTGCAAAACAAGAAGGATTTGTTTGGTGTAACTTGACTGTCTGACCATCAGCTGACAAACTCTGATGCATACAACCTGTTCACTGAACCCAAATTATGTATGGTTTGTTTAACATACTTCCACTTTCCACTTTCAAGTAACAATAAACTCTTTTGTAGTATAGTCAAAAATGCGGTAATACGGCTTGACCGAAAAGCCATAGTTGCAATGCTCAGGTTTCTTTCTCCAGATAATGCTTTTGGTTTCTAATTATTCTGAAAATCTGCCAAGATTCCCATAACTGCAGGACACCACAGATGTCTGTGTGCCGTTTAACACCTTTTGGGTGAAATAATGTAGCAGGCAAATACGGCAATTGACAGCTAGTGCATGAGTTAAAAAGCTTGGCCCTCCTCATTGGATAAATAAAGTAAAAGACTTACTGCATGATTTAAAGAAGCTGAGCTTGTGTGCTGTTGGGTCGGAAAAAAATTATTTTCTTCTTTTATGCTGCTAGTTCGCATTCTTTCTCTTTTTCTTTTTTTTCTTTTTTCCTTGTCTGATACAAAATCTCTGCTTTATTGGCATAATTTAATTTATTACATTGACTTTCATAAGGATTTTTCCTCTCTTATATGAGAAGTATTAGTTTTCCTCTTCTCAGAAATTCTTGCTTTTGCCGATGTATTAACACAACCCAACAGCAAGTAAAATCGCATTATTGCTGATTGCATTCAAAAAGACAGCACATTCGTTTCACCTCTCAGCACATGTGCAAAATTCCCGTGTACCAGGTGGTTGTAATTAGTCTGGAATGCAGTTTGGCTGGCAAATTCCTTCCTGTTCATTGAATAATTTCACTGCTTCAGTCCTGAAACAGAGATGGGTAATGGTGAGAGAAGTCTTATAATTGTAGATGCTCTGGTATAAATCTCAGAGAATTTCCAGTAAGTACTGCTGATGCAAATGATACTCTGAAAATTAAAATCATCCAGGTTTTGGGATCCCTGGCACTCACTTCACGTAACTGAACTTAATGTTAAAAAAGAAAATTTCAGTTAACACAGTGCACAAAATGCAGAGTACTTTGTTGGTTTTTACATGGACCTGTAGGATGAAAATGAACGTGTGAAGAAGTCTGACATCTCTAACTTTTAAGTGGGAATTACACAAGCCAGACTTGTGTTGTCCTTATTTTTGAGGCATGTTCCATGATGATCCATATGATGGATGACATAGAAAACCGAGATACTTGGTGTCAGCTGAAATAGTAACAGAAGTAATTTTGAAAACCCTTGTGCAGGCAGCTGCGCGTGCACTACAGTGTAGAGAAGATGTGTTACACTCGTGCACAGAGAGGTGTGTGTCCTTATGTTGCATTGATGTTTAAGTCTTGTAAAATGATTTAAGGTGGACTTTCCTCAAGTACTAATTATTTGGAGGCTTTCCCAGATTCATTGACCTTGCCAAAGAAATGATCATAAAAACATAGAAATATTAATGCATTGAAATAGAAAACAGCATTTGTGAAAACTGAAATGTTGGGAGTGACACAAAATTGGTGTTCTACTTAAAACAATCAGTTTGCTTCATTATTCAAATAGCTAAACATTGATAAACTATACAGTTATAGTGTACATTCAAAGCCTGTTTTTTTTCAAAAGAAAATTAAATAGTTTCTTAAGCCATTCAGTGGCATGATTGGGAGGTTCAGGCTAGTTATGCATTTGTTAGGTGGCTACATATCTGCTATGAAAAACATACCAAAAGGCAATATTAATTGAATTGGTGAGCCACAGAAATAAAATACTTTTTATTTCCCTCCCCCAAATGTTTTGTGGACTTCTTTATTATTCATTCCTAACCTATGTATTTAGAACAGGGATATTTAAATACATATCAACATAACAGCCATTCTAAAAGTTTTCTATCAAGTGTCAGTAGATCTCAGTAAAAATCCTCAAATCTCTTGTTAGAAAATGCTGCTTCATCGCAACTTTAAAACTTTTCATAGGGAATGTCCTGCTTTTGCTAAAGCTGGCCTTGCAAGTCCCTCAAAACCTGATGTTTTGCTTGGGCACCAAGTTTAAATCATGTTGTTTATCATGACAATTGTATAAATGGCTGCTGAAGTGCAGGGGAAGGGAAAACTGGGTCTACGTACTTCATGTTCGCCTTACAGTGCAGACAAATTTCAACAGCTGAAAATGATTGAATAACTGGAATGACTGATTGAAATACCATGACTATCAGAAAACCCACATCTGAAACTGTAGCTTTATTCACATGCACACAAAAGTTCGCCTGTGTACGTGGATTGAAATTCATCTGTGTTGTGCTATGTGAAGTATTTTGTTCTTCCTTCTCCTGCACTTCGTGTAGTCATGCATGTAAGTTATTTTTTTTGTGGTGCTATCCTGTAATTTCTCCTTATTGGTAGAAAACATGGAAAATATTAGGATAAAAATGTTTAGCAATCCTGAAACCTTGTTTTGTAAGCTGAAATGTGCTTTCAAAAATGAGATCATGGGTTAACTCGGTAATAATTGCCAATGATATCCATATTGGTGATATTTAACTGGAGAAAAAATTTAACCAAAAACCTTAGGGAAAATTATTCTTGTCCTTACTTTCCTCCTAATTGGACAATTTTATGTGAACTAATATGTCATCTGATGAGGCTTTCAGGTGAGCCAATTACATATTGCAGCATCAATATTGCAGCATTATAGGGTTTTCCTGAGACCTTTTGTAGCTTACTTGTAAATATTGATTTAGGTCTTGCTCTTTGGGAGATAGCATTTATAGTCTAACTATAGTTATGACAGTTACTTCTGCTGATACAGTCTGTCAGAAGGAACACTTTAAATAAAGCTTCAAGTAAAAGTGCTCCAAATAAGATTAGTATCTGAGAAATTTCTCTGGCAGAGTAGCCATGATGTAAGAGACATCTCTGTAATTATTATCCCTCTTTGACAAATTAACTGTAGGACACTTTCTGTCAGAGATCAAATATGTTAAATGTGAAATTTACTAAATCTGTCTGTTGGTGACTTACAGCACTTGAAAGGTCAAACTGTATGCAAGTCTGGTGACATCCCCTAGTAGGTATGTTTACATGTGTGTCTTAGGGGTTAGCTGTTTTGTGCAGGATTTTTATTTGTACTCTTCATCTTGGTATCTGAACACCTTTCCTCAGTACAGTGAATGACAACGTGATAAACATGTTTTGTGTGCAGGTTTCTGTCCATCCATCCTTCCTACCTCTCTCACTCCCTCTCTCTCTCCCAGGAACAGAATTGCATGCTGGTTTGGTTCTGTGTTTCAGTTGTGTACAATGTGCTTTGTAGCTCTGAGAAGAAAGACGGAAAAGTATTTATTGATCTTGGAACAGAAAGTGGTGAAGCTTGCGGTAGTTCTTAGGTGTTCTGTGAGGTTTTCGACCTGCCCCAGGGTCACTTTGCCTCTTGCCCACTGAGCTTTATTCTTGAGATGTACAGTTGCATTTTTCTGGTATGTAGACTTCTTGGTACTAATCCTTATCTTAGTGCTTCACCATTTAAATTATTCTCAGTCCATCATTTACTCTGCTCTTTGCCAGCATACTACCATACAGGGGAAGGGTGGAAATTTCTAGGGTGTTTCTTTAGAAAAAAACAGTTAATTATCTTTAATGAAATTAGCAGCACACTCTTTTATTCTTTCAGTTATTCACTTGTGATAAATATCATCTGCAATTCAAAGGGCACCAACAAAGTTCTCTGCCACACTAGATCCCTGCTGTAGAGTGTACCACCTTTAGTTGAATTTCTATATGATCTGGAGCTTAGGGAAACCAGATGGTATTGAATAATAATGCATCAAATAAATAGCAAAATACTGAAAAAGAGCTTAAAGATTAAATAAAGTAATGACCTCAGATCTCACTGGCAAAATAAGCTGGGAAAGAGCTGGTGGAGAAAAAGAATATTAGTTATTGAGCTTTTTTGTTTCATTCTATAGACAGCTACATTTGAAGTCAACCAACAGACATAATCCAGATGCTTATGAGAGAAGGTTTTTTTCTAGAAATAAATATTATCCTTCTTTGTCTCTATTTTAATTAATTTTTAAAAAGCTTAAGATAGAATTATCTTTTTTGCATCTTGGGAAGGTATTACAGATATTCTTTTTTGCAACTTGAATTCATGCAATCTCAAAAGAAAAAAAAAGAGAAGCTGTCCTAGAATATTTTACTAGTTTAGGAATAAGTGTTCTGGTAAAAGTAACATTATTTTTTCGCATGCCTTTTTTTTCCTCTGTTCAGAAGGAGTGGAGAAAATTCCTTTTCCATTTGTGATGGAGACAGGAAAAAGAACCACACATCCTTTAGTATCATTTCTGCATATATCTTCACAGGACTTCAGGATTTAGACTGAGAATAATTTAAATGGTGAAGCACTAAGCTAAGGATTAGTACCAAGAGTTCCACATACCAGGAAAATGCAATTAAATCAGATATGGTGAAAGACAGACACCTTATTTGGAGAATAAGAAAGGTAAATTAGAATCAACAACAACACAAAAAAAATCCCCTGGAATTCCTTCCTATTACTGACAAGAACTAATACCGTAGTTTCAGAGGGAGGTCATGCTTCTAGGCAGGGAGCCAGTGCAACCAATGAGTTGTTGCATTTTATGCCAGATTTGCATCTGCCTAGCACAGGTAAAATTCAAAATGACCAGGCAAAAACTAGATATTACAGTATGTAATAACATATTCTAGCTATGTTTTGTCAGATGCAGGCAGCAGTGTAAAGAAGTTCATGGTTTTGTTTTAAACTATATTTCACTAGAATGTATTTGGCATGAAGAACCCAACATCCTTCAGTTTGCCTAGGTGAGGCTTCACCAGCATAAACTGTTCCAATGACCCAGTCCAAATGCACTGTGAATACCTTGAAGAATGACTTATGAACTCAAATCAAGCAGGCAACTGTTTCTCTGCTGATACCATTCAAACATGAAGGCGGAGTATATTTGCTATTCGGGTGAAAGAATTCCTGCAGCACAAGGTATGACTGATAAAGTTTAGTATGTTCATCATGGAGTTAGGGTCAGTGAATTAGTTATCTCATGCTTTATGAATCAGTTTGAGAGAATATTCAGAGCATATGGATTTGGTGAACAGGTTATAAGTTCATTTTTAAATATTAAAGAATGTACATTTAACTAAAACTTGGGAATGGGAAAAGGCTGGCTTTTTTCTTTTTTTTTTTTTTTTTTGGCAAAAGATTGTTAAGTATCATTTCCAGAAAGTCAGTGTCACATAGCATTCAGAGAACAGGACAGAGCAGAAAATTGGTACTTACCTAGCTTTGCTGATAACTTGCCCTCTTAGCCAGGCTTTACACTTCTTATTTCTGTACTTAAATGTACCCATCTGTAAAACTGTCATAATCTCCTTTTCACAGTAAAGTTGTGAAAAGCAGATTCATAAAAGTGCTTTTACACCTTCTGATGAACTCTATATTCGAGCAAATAATCCTGTTTCTTCTCTATTCGTGAAAAATTTACCAATGAGTTGCAATTTTTTGATAAAATGTTTAAGTAAACAAACATTTCATGTGTAGGTCATTGCAGAAAGGTCACTATCCATAGTTTCTTCTTTAGTAGATGTATAGGAATACTTTGTAGTTTCCCTGTTCAGATAATGCGGTCATGCTGTGATGATTCTTTCTTACTGTTTACAAATGATCTACAAATAGCTGGTAAATCCTTGAGAAATGTTAGCCTTTCTGGGTAAGAATTCATTTTAGCGAATATAGATGTCAGTATAGACACCTGTGCCAGGGATGCTAATGCAATGTTTTCCTTACAGTGAATGGAGACACTTTTAGGGCCCAGCTTACCCAAGACATCTGCTAGAAAGAGATGAGTTGTTCACTGGAAGTGTCTGTGTTTCTATTGACTACCAAAGAAGCTAAGGTTCAGATGCAGGCATCTGTACTGCACATGCCTAAGGTTAGGTGAGGCTAATCCTATCCTTAGGCATACTTTAAGCCAACATAGCAACAGTCATGAGAAAACTTTTAACGTTATTTTTATTACAAGCATTTGTTTGTTCCAGTGTTCTTTGAAACCTGTGAGATAACCGGAAATACAGGTTTTTCTTGTAGGCTTACAAGTACTGGTACTGTGGGTATTAGCGGGCATATTTTAACAGCAGAGATATTCACACCTTCACACATACTTTTAAAATGTGCCGTTTTGGTTTTGTGCTACTTCTTTAGCTCTAGAATGTTAGTACACTTACTGCAATAGCACCTGAGGGTCTATGGTCAGAAATTAGGAGCCTGCTGTGCCCGTAACTTTGGAAGTGATAAAATACGAAGAATCCCTGTTGCAGCAATCATTGTCTCTTATTTATGGAGAGAAAGTTGCAGTAAGTGAAAGCAGTCAAGGGATGAGGTGATTTGAGAGACAAATGACAGTGAGCAAGTGCATACTTGGAATAATGTTGTTGACTTCTGTGCAGTTTATTTATAATCTATGTGCTTGGACTTCAAGGTTGTTTGGGGGTTTTTTGTCTTTTCTATTTAAGTGAACGATTCTTCTTCTTGCAAGCTTATCTTTCTCTTTTTGGAGGATGAAATGCTTTCTCTCCTCCTGTTTTAAAATTCATTTAATAAAGTTTGCTGTTCTTACTAAGTCCTTTGGGGGGCATTGGTGCCTTGAACATATAACTGTAATAGTAAAAGTAGCAATTTTGCACCTCTCTTCTCTTTTGAGAGTATTGATAATTTGTGGCACAGCAGATTGCACAGTGTTGTGTTTTTAGCTTTATTTTATAATGTATTTGAAATATGGCAAGGAGATGGATAGACACACAGGTGAAGTAATTGTCAAATAAAATGGTATCATGTCTATTATAAAGCCAAAGTTTTTGAGAAGTCCTTGAAATAATTCTTCTGACAGAATAGTGGGAAGGTCAGATTGAACAGCAACTGAAAGTTGGATATTGTAGCACTCAAAACCTTTTGTATAGCTTTTAGTGGCACTTTTGTAGCAATACAAGAAGAAAGAAGTCTTTCTTTGGGAAAAAAAAAAAAAGTCTGTATGAGGTGTGTTATATAAGCAGTGCAGGCTTAAGGGGAGAAGGTTACCAAGACTTCCCATAACACTGCTCTGTAATATAGACAGATACCATTTTGCCTCCTATTTTTCTTATATGTGTGATTGATATGTGTGACACCAAGATGCATCATTTTGTTTGCATAAATTAGAATCAATCACCTATATTAAAAATTGCAATTGTGCACATAGAATTTGGGTATGTATTTATGCCGTGGAAGATAGAAATTTGGGATCTGCTAATTGCTGTATTCATTCATTTTCTTCTAGGACAAGGCAAAACTACAGGTTTTTTGTTTGGCTACTGGAAATAGCAATAAAGTGTGTATGGTATATGCATGCTTTTGATATTTAGTATCAGTCTCTAGTTGTCAGGATTCAGGGAATGTAACATAAAGAGAAATAACAAGCAACATGCAAAAAGGAGTTAGCTAGGAAAGTGAAGAAAAAGCATGGCTTAAACCCATTTGGAACCTTTCGTACATTTCATTTCTTTGTTGCAGAAGTGGGTAGGAAAAGTAAGAATGAGTAGAAAGATTACATGCAAGAATTATTATGTTTTGGTGTCCTTTCCCGCACTCTATCCCCAAAAAAAGAAGACAGTAAAGATAAGGAGAAAAATAATTCTATTTCTAAAGAAACATAGAATATTTTTAAGAGGAAGAAATGTCCTATAATATATTTCTAGACCTCAAGAACTGTGGTGATGTCTTTACCTTTTGTTTAGAAAAAGATTCATGAATAACCATCTTTCTGAGGTGGTTTCTATTACAAATAAATAAACAAATCCCAAACACCCAAAGTTAAGTACAGATAGGGAAATGGTAGGATTGTTTTTTGTTTTCATGATCTAATAAGAAACCGTTTTTAATGAAGGAAGAAATTGCCTGACTGTCACTGCTGAAAAATTCCATTAGTTTTCTTTTTAATTAACAACTCTGCATTAACAATTCAAAAGTATTCTGCAGTGTAGCCATCAAACCTCCCTTCCAATAACTTCTAGGCACATGTGGTTAAAAGTAAATTTGAAACCTGTCCTTCTATGAAGTATGTGATTTATCCCTCTAAAACAGAGGTGGAATAATTTAAAAGATAAGAAAAGGATTTTTGATTTTGTAAATGATGTATGTAGACCTCTTCTGACTTTGTATTTTTTCTGCAAAAAGTGTGAGGAGATTAAAAGGCCACAAACGTGTTCCTGGTCATCCACTTCTGATTCCAAAATCCTGTAAAGGTGTATCTTGCCAAGCAGGCAAAGTCAGTTGTGCAGAATTCTTCTGGAAAAATCTCCAGAAGCAGCCACACTAGCAGTAGAGGAACGTTTACTGTCATTGCCAGCTGTCTCAGCAGCCTAAGGAACAAAAAGGATAAAAGAAGATAGGTAGTACATATTTTAACCAGGAATGTAGGATCTCGTTCCTCAGATATTCAGAATATGTTAAAAGCAGAAGGTGGCTAACTTTTTTCTGCAATTGCCTGTCTGGAATTTCAGTGTTTTGAGAGACTATTGAGGAGCAAGGCCATCTCTCAACTGTGTCATGATTGACTTTTCGTTCTCTGATCTGTGTGATACATCATTAATTGTAGTTTACCTCTGACATCGCCTTGCCCAAGCATCCATTTGGTGTTGTTGAGGCTAATGGCTTCTCCTCCCAGGCTTTACCAGTGAGCGACCTTTTGACACTGCATCAGTGAACAGTCATCTGGTTCCAAAATCCACATGCTTTTGTGTCTTGCATAAGATTCTGGAAGCAGATGGCCTTATTTCTGATATTTGCTTTTATCTCTTATTGGTAATTTGCTCTGTGCCTTCAGGATGGAGAACAGGTAAAATACCTCTTTCCTCTGTCAAGAAACTGAAGGGAAGGAGATGCTCTGATTAGTGATCAGGGAACTGATGCTAAAAATAAAATTTGGTTATTGTTTCTGCTCCTGAAATACTTGCTCTCATAGATATATGAGTAGAGATTAAATTTTGATTAATTCTTCCAGTGGCTGATGAAATTGTCTTCACAGGACAGTAAGTGGTGGGAGCTTGCTGTGAATGAAAGCATGTCCCCATCATAGTGCTTTATTGCCATTGCCCATGTGCTGAACAGTAGACGGGGTGCTTCAAAATCACCAGGTTTGGACTTCAGTGATCTGAATGTCTGAATTTTCATTGTCAGCTGACTGAAAGGAGACCCTCTTCACGCTGATAGTAATTGTCTATTAAGGTTCCATTTGCTTTTCTCTTCTAATTACTTCATATTGTCTCAGTCAGTAAATGATCTCTCCTAATAGTCATGTTCCTTTACAAACTGTTGAGATCTTTCTTTTGAATTCGTATTATGTAATAGACTGTATACAATAGCTTTTACTGAAGCAGAACACTGATCAGTTGATGTAGGTTTATAAAGAGCTGTGTATCATTTTATCTTCCACAAAAAGAGCTTGCCTGCTGTCACTCGATAAATAGTCTTTAACAATAACATAACCACAGGGTATCTCCAGTATGCATTCTTTAGATAAAGTCCTCATTAGGTTAATGTAAGATCACTGGCTTTAGCCTGCATTTTATTTTATATAATGAGTTCCTTTTTATACAATAAAGCTTATGAAAGAAGAAATTGTTGGCTCGTAGGGAAGAGATGGATGAATATAATAAGGCTTCTGTTGGAGGGATTTATGATGTATATTTAGCATTGCAGACAACATAGTAAATCACTGCCACAGCCAACGTGAAAGATACCTTAGTTGCCGTTTGTTTTTTTACCAGCCTAACTAAGTCCTTTTCAGATGTCATTCTAGAGATTTATAAATCAGTCTCATTTCATGTTATTAAAAAGTCTATTACACATTATAATGCAGCTCTAAAACATGGCAAATTATTTCACTTGCATTGTTGTTGGTACCATTAATATCTCCTCCCTATTCTATGATATTTAACCTAGATAGAAGAAGCACTGGTGCCAGTATTGTGAAAACAACATTGTAATTGGAAAGGTAGATAAAATGTTTGTGAGAAATGTAATAGAGATAAGTCTCCCCAAAATGTGTCTTACAACATCTATGTAAGGTGATGTTATGGTCTTTGGTCAGATATTGCTCTTAACCTTAAAACACTGCAAAGAAATTATTCTTTTGGATATAGCTTAGAAGAGCAGGTTCAGTACAGTGTTACATTAACTATGTCCATAATGTTAACTATGGCAATATTCATATTAGACGAATGCATGCAATTGCATTTTTCTGCTGGAACTTCATAGGAGCATCTATGGGCACACTAGTTGAAACCAGTGTTCACTCACAGATAGACATGTCACAGAACACTTAATACTATTTTTACACTGTCCAGCACAATCAGATCCAAAGAATTCATTAAGACTTTTAAACAATGGAAGAGTTTGGAAGATAAAGACTCAAAGAAGGGACGTGATTACATTTGAGTGAATATTCACAACTCACATTTTTCAGTTTCCATGGCCTCTAGTGACTAAACATGGTACTTCAAAATGCTCCTTTGATCAAGAGTAAATGTACCTATCAGAGACAATGTTTGTATCTTGGAAAAAAAGATTTGAAAATTAATTAGGAGTGTTTTGTTTTGTTGTAATATATGGCAACATCTTCCAAATATCTCAGAGGACTGTAATATCAGCAGTGGTTTCAGTCAAGAAGGAAGAAGGTGTGTACTGAACTGACATGACTGAAAACCAGTCAATGACAGTTTCTTGTCTAGCTCTCAGAGGAAAAAGTAGAGAGCAGCACCATCACTACCAGGTTTGCGCTTTCTTCAATAGATATTTACTTGATCTCTTTCAATTCATGTGGGATCTATTTTACTCAGGCACATGAATATATAGATGGCTGGTTAATAGTAGATGGTTTATATTATTTCTGTGTACTGTATTCAATTCTTTCGCAGCCTGTTTGAACATGTTATGCCTCATTTTCTTTGAAATACTACTCTTTGGAATGACTCTTTTCTGCATTTCCCTCACCACCACCACCCCCATCAGATCGTTCAACTTGGTTGTTTTACCACCTGACTACTTTTACTATCCATTTTTCAAGATTCTTCTTTTGGATTATTTTAATCCCACCTTGTCTAACTATCTTGAGTGACGGCTGTATATATTAAAGTACTGGAAATTTTACCTGAATAAGGACAACAAAATTGGTTTGTTAATGAACTGTTTCAACAGTGTGAGGACTGTTTTTGTAGCCCTGAAATATTTTGCAGTATTGCAGTTTGAGGGGGGAAATAAAAGTGGATTGTTTTCTTGCTGTTAATTTTACATAGTATCTTGGTGTTTAACCTAAAGGTATTTTAAAAAGGAAAATACATGACTGTATTACTCTGTAGATAACCCCAGTGAGCCTGAGTGGTGAGCAAATTTGCATATTTTGTTTCATTATGTGCAGGAATATCATATTTATAAATAGTTTACTAAATATGAAGTCTTTATTCTTTTATCTTCCTTTTGAAAATCTAAATCTGTTCTTTATTTTATAAAACTGGAGGAACTAAAGTGTGGGCTGTGTATTTGTAGTTTTATGGTTGTATGATCTATACATACATATGCACAGATATACGTATGTGTGTGTGTACGTTTACCAAACTGTGGCTTCCTTATCAAACATTCCTTGATCTGCTTTTTAATACCACTTTTTTTTTCCATAGTCTACCTTTGTGGGAAAAAAAAATCTTTATGAAATTTCAGTAGCTGCTGTTTTAAACTTCGCAACGTCCTGTCTTCAGTTTCACAGGCTACAAATTTCATAGATTTCAAATGTGGAAAAACAGTGCATACTTATAATCAAGATGAGGCAACCTGGGTTTAAAAGTTCTTTTTAACCTGTGATCAGAAAACACTGTGGTTCTGTGACAGAAGCCATAGGAACCCCGGTAAGATAATTCTGCTTATTCTTTTGGGAAAGATCTCGAGAAGTAGAAGAGCTGTCTAGTGTGAAACATGCAAAGTTTGTTCTTCTGTCCCTCCTGTTCAGAGCTCACTCAAACCTTCTATGAAACTACTGAAAGAGTTCAAGGAATAATATTTTTGTTCATGTGATGAGTAGTTGCCTCCAGTGCTTCCTTCACATCTATTGCCTACCTGACCCAGTTTCAGTGCACGTAAGTACAAGCATTAAATTAGATTTTCTGTGTGAGGATTTTATTGTCCTGGGTCTTCCCATGGGTGGACAGGCTTCTTTAAGGAGTTATTCAGCACCTCTAAAAATGTAACTGATTGGTCGGATTTATCCATGCCCAAGTGGCTTCCAGATACTTGTTATTCATCGTATTTTTCCCATTTTAAATTAACTTTAGATAAAGTAGAAGCTGTGTTAATTGCCAAAGACAAATACTTGAAATGGGTGGCAAAGTTTTGTACTGCACAAGAAACTTGTCACTGTGGAGAAGAAACTTGAAGGCAACAGCTGTTGTAGGAGCAGATTTATTTGTCTATTTTATTGTCACCTAGTCAAAAACACATTCACTTTTGAAATGTGGATTGTTCCATGGTTGCTGATGCTTTTCTCTGGCAGTAGCAATCTGTACAGCAGTATCTCTGTGGGCTTTAACAAGTGGATTAGTCTGAAGCTTGGTGTAAATGCATAGCAGAATTACTAGTCTTCTGATTGCTAGCAGGAAAAAATGGCAAGCATCTTTATCTGAGCTCTTCTTTCTACACTGGCTGTTGTTCAACATGCAGAATACAAGAAGTCTGTTTTCCGTCAGTCGTGAAAGGCCCCCTGGGAAAGGCTCAACAAATGTGTCTCCACTTGTAGTCTGTTTGACTGTTTGCACTCATATGGAATACTGATGATAATTATCCAAGTGTAATGACAAAAGTGAAGGAGGAAAACTAGTAGTCAGTCTTCAAATCCAAAACAATGTTTTTTGCATGTACTTTTAACTTTCGAAAAATGGGCACAGACATTGTGGTGATAGGTGCTTTGTGTATGTTTACAATATCCTCATCATTGATAGCTTCCTTTTTACAGGAACAATGCCCTCTGAGGACCAAAATACCTCTTTATCTTGATTGCCTGAGGAAACAAACCTCCAGGATAAGCAAGATAATAGGAACTAAAATAGCTCCAAGTCCCATTAACTCTAGCCATCATAAAGGACAAGTAATGCACACTCAAACCAATCATTATTTATAATGAATTCTGAAAATATGATATAAAGCCTGAAGCCAAACTCAGATTAAAATCAATATGATGTCACTTCAGCACTGATGTGTCTTTTGGAGTTGGCATGTGAAACGTAAAATGATTGTAATAGAATATATTAATTACAATCTCTGAATTTGTATTTTTTAAAAAAAACCTCATTCATAATTGTGTTATGCAAAGAACATCAATGTTCATGGTCTGGTGATAAACCATTTGAGCTCTGCTGTGATTTGCAATTTAACCAAGACCCACTGAAAAAAAAAATCCTTGCATCTCATTATTCCTTTTAAATCCATATTAGTATTTTTTTATAATTTTCAGGCTATATTAACACTTCAAATAAATTCATTGTTTGTGAAATTGATCGAGGTAAATACTTATTTCACAAAATAAGATAAATACTATTTATTTCACATAGGAAGATGGTGACATTGCCATGTGATCACTGAGGGATAAAACAATGGCGCTGATACCGTGTTCTGCTTAGTCAAGATCAAAAGACTGCAAGAAGAATCATCTTTCCTGCAGCCCCTCTTTGGTGTGAGTGTCATGAGCCTTTCTTCGTATGTGTGTACTCATGCTGTCATTGACCTCCGTTTGAATGAAAAATAGTCAGATGCAACAACTCCTGGTCACCAACATGCCATGTGTCAAAATATGATCTAAATATCAGAATCTGGATCAATATCTCCATTTTTCTTTGTATCTCCTCCTCTGTGGCTGTTACTTCAACTGATTTTTTTATTCTTATTAAACACCACTTATTTTTAGTCCCTGTAGCAACTTGCACGACTACGTACCTACGTTTTTCATTTATGTTTATTAGAGTGTGTCTGGAGGATGGCAACCAAGAAGGTGAAAGGTCTCAAGGGCAAGACTTACGAGCAGCAGCTGAGGTCACTTGGTTTGTTCAGCTTGGAGAAGAGAAGGCTGAGGGGTGACCTCATGGCAGTCTGCAACTTCCTCAAGGAGGGCAGTGGAGGAGGAGGCAGTGATCTCCTCTCTCTGGGACCAGCGATAGGACACGAGCAACTGGAATGAAGCTGCATCCGGGGAAGTTCAGATTGGATGTTAGGGAGAGGCTCTTCATTGAGAGGGCGATTGGTCACTGGAACAGACTCCCCAGGGAAGTTGTCACCGCACCAACCCTGTCAGAGTTCAAGGAGCATCTCGACAACACTCTTAGTCATATGGTTTAGTTTTCACTAGTCCTGCAAGGAGCAGGGAGTTGGACTCCATGAGCCTTAGGGGTCCCTTCCAACTTGAGTTATTCTGTGATTCCGTGTTGATAACCTGAATTGTTCGGTGTCTTGCTTTCCACCCAAATAAGAAATCTTGACCACCCATCAGTTCCTGCAACAAGCAAAAGAAAAACAAAGGAAAATTTGTGTCTTTTTCAGTAGCAGTGTTCAGAAAGCCCAGAGAAGTGACAATATTCTAGCCAAGACCTAGTAATTATCTAATCTCCCCCACTTACCCTTATGCATCGTCTTCAAGATGCTTAAGTAAGACTTGAAGATGAAATTCAACTGTTTAGATTGGGATATTACTACTAGAATAATATTGTACATATAAGGATTTTTTTTCTTTATTTACTAGCTGTTACATGTGTGCATGAAAATTAAAATATAGTCATTTCATACAAAGAATGAGCCATTACTGTAGCAATTACTTATGAATGGCATTGTCGAATACACATAAAAAGTGTTACCTCATTGGAAAACTATTTGTCTGTATAGATTTTGATTTAAATACTGTGAAGTTGTGAGTTTAAAACACTATTCATTTCATGGGTTTATGTATGGATATACAGAATACTTGTGGCAGTGTAACCTTCTGTATAAAGAAGGCAGATCTAGAGAAAGAAATATTTATAGGCAGATAGAAGAGTGTAGAAACCAGAGAGATCATCAGTGATATGCTGACTCTGAATGTTTTCTAGATGACTTTTCAGGTCACTCTGTATAATTATCATGTGCATATATAATGCAGAAATGGACTAGATGCATTAATGTGACACATGTGTATCCATGCAATATTCTCTTTGATCTGATATAAAAATAACAGGGAAAAAAATCATGCAAAAAAAAAAAATCAGTTGTGGGTAGAGGAAAGCTTGTTACTGACCTCAGTGGGGCTATAAATGCTACAGTGTTTTCCTGTTCTGTGCTAGCAGCATCCATTGAAAACAGTCTATTAGAGTTGCTTATATTATCCAGTGCTAATATTTCAAGTGGCTTAAATCATGCCTTATGCTGCCTCAGTCATTCCATTTTTTGGCTAAGCTGTAATTGGTGTACATCTGTTTTTCTGGCCTACAGCTCTTCAGACATACCTAAATAGCACAGTAAACCAACACTAACCATGATAAGTATTCTATGGTAGTAAAACAGTGGATTTTTCTCGGGGGGGAGGGGGGAGGGGGGCTGAAAAAATGATTTTATTTCCTTGCAGTCAGCTTCTGGTTGGAAGAAATAAGAGTTATTCCATTTATCAGTTCTCAACAAATAATCATTCTGAAACAAATTAAATATAGAAAATTTGTTTTATAAGTCTAGTACAGACCACGAAAATACAGATTGAGTATTTTAGTATATGTGCAGTACGTACAGTTTAAGGGTATATAGATTGTTACTTGTGATTTGTTTCCCTTTGACTGGCAGCTGCTGGTTCTATCAGGTAATCAGTGATATTTTGTATTCCAGCTATTAAGATTCCACTAAGCCGTGTTTGGGCATTTTCATTGCAAGATGTCTCCTGTAGGAGCCAGGTTTCATAGTATGGTATCAAAGAAATAATCATGTCTCTCCCTTTGAGAAATATACTGCATATGCTCAGGGCTGAAGCGTAGTATGTAGCAGTAACATATCTGTTTACTTAGAAAAACAGAGGAGGAAAGTAGCAGTATTTAATTTTTGCGTTTATTTGTTGTATTTGTTTGTTACAATTCTGTTTGCTGGTAAATTTTTTTGTGTTTTCCTTTAATTAAGAGTTTAGCTGCACTGGAAAGTGGTTATCAATATCTTTTTCAAGAATTTTGATTTTACAGTTTTGCTCTGACAGTCAGAGGTTGCATAAGGGGCAATTTAAAGGAAACACATTTTAGACCCATGCATACAGAAATCTCTTTTTTCTTGACCAATCATTCTGGAAAACAGCTAGTATTAATTTCACATCAAATATGCTGTCTCGATGTTTCAGAAATATGAAAGAAAAGCAGGAGGAGAAAAAAAAAAGTCATGCTTTATGCCTAAGCCCAGTAGTGAGTTTATAGGAGCAGCAGGATTGTTTATGTCAGGGTCAGGGATCTTCTGAATTGCCATTTAATTTCAGCTACAGTTTTTTAACGAGCATAGCAAAAGTTGCATTGGTAGTAAAGTTCATAGATGGACTGAATAAGGCTCTTAGGCTGATACCTAATATGAATCTCTGATCAGATTGTCAGAATGTAAAAACCTGTTTCCATCTCAATACCTGAATTTTGTTTGTGTCTTCTGTATGTGACTGAAGTCTTCCCTACACAGTGTTTTGTGAAGGCACACAGTGCAGTTTACTTTGGAAATACTGAAGCACAGAGAAACACAAAAGAAAGTTTCTGAGAACATGGGACAATATGCAAGGTACTTTTTTCTAAGCAGAGTGTTTGTCATTGTTATGATTACTATTACTTTGAGATGTTTATATCTTCAATTTTAGACTTCTAAGAGTGTGTGAGTAGACTTGTGAGTAGAGTTGTACAGTAATGAAAATTAGAGCATGCATGCAATGTGCTGATTTTCTATGCTATTTTTTAGGAAGAAAATGAAATAATTGCTCTTGTCTTAAGCATTATTAAAAGCCTAGGACTGCATATCCACGATAATGGCCGAGGAGTGTGCAGTCTACTTAAAACTTTTTGTGAGTGAATGTGCGTATGTATAGATGTGCCAGCATGTTTCTGACTTTGGGGAACTGTGTTGCTTCGTTAGTCACCAGTCTCTTGAGACAAGTGATCAGGGCTTAATGAAGGTGTGCTGGTACAGCTGGGGCAGCTGGCAGCCACAGGCACCAAGAGCCGTTTCTAACCATGCCACAAGCACCCACGGTGGCTCCAAGTAGGGAGCGGGAGAGCCAGGATTTAGGGCACATTCAGAATGCCAGGGTCCAGCCACCTCCAGTGTCCACTTCCAGGGTCTGTTTCCTCAGTGGAGAAAATTAAGAGCGTCAGCTGGGTTATCCAAAAGGATCTTAAATTAGGAACAGGAGGAAAAAAATCCCATATTAGGTAATTCTAATAATAGCCCTGTACTTTAGAATCTGTGATGGTTATTCAGCCTCAAAGGATGCTCTCTTCTGCTGCAGGGTAAAATGCATGGGCCTTGCTAATGCTGTGGTGTGTCTTTTCCCAATCTTCATGATAACTATGGACATACAGTTTTGTGGTGTCTTGTTATCGATCAGAATTTCACTGCTGACAAATGTGGATTTTTATTCCTGTATAGCATCTTATTTTCAAAAAAATATTAGCTTATTTGTCTTACTTTATTTGCAAAATGTTATTGCAGCTGTTTGTGTATATATATGCATTATTTATATGTACAAAGAGAGTGTCTCTGATCAAGACTAAAGGTTTAGCATTTGTATATATATACAAAATTAACTGATTTTACAAATGAATGTTGGTTTCTTAAGTCCCTATTGATGAAGGATCCTGTTTGCTTTTACTTCTGAAAAGAGAATGTGGGGGTTTTTTCCGCTGTGTATGTATACACACATGGGGCAAGAACAGTCCAAACATATTTCAGAGGCTGTGAGAGTGGAAAGTTAAAAACTGAATTTAGCAGTTGAGCTTAATGTCCCTTAGCGCCTACCCCCAGAAGTTTTATTTTTTCTATTTTATTGGTACTTGCTACTCGTTATGTCTCAGGTCAGGATTCAAAAGTTTTCATGTATCTTCTTTTGTCCTAACTGGGAGATGCTTACATCTCACACCCGCAAGAAATTGGGGTGTGATATTAAATTTTCCCTGTACCTAAAGGTTAGAGATTAGTGCCTACCTTCCTTTTGGGAGTTAGGAAGTCTGGTCACTCACTTCTTACTGGTTGATCACAAGGCTGTAGTTGAAGAGAGGATTAATTGCTTCTCTCCATGTTCAATTGGGACCTGAAAGGCTGTCTCCTCCTGCTATTTAGAAACAGAGGAAGCTGATTTTCTGTTCTTAAATAATAAAAGTCCATTGTAAGTACTTAAAGGATGTTCTAGTTTGTGAAAATCTTAACATTGTTTTTCTTTCTGTTGTCATTTCTGATGCATCCCATGCTAGGAGTAGCCTAGTTAAAGAGAAAGAAAATGAGTGCTGGGAGCGTAGCTCTTTCCCCTGCTTCAGTGTGTACAAACATTTTGTGTCTTCTAGAAGTGATCCTGTCTGCATTCATAGGCGGATGTCTTCAGGCTATTGGTACAGAGCTCCAGCCACTCGTTCAACACTCTGTGCAATCATGCACTAGTGCAATTTCTGGAAGGGCTGAGACTCTTTTCTAAAGGTACATGCATCAGACAAAATACTACAGTTGTGTTTTAGCAAGCTTGCTCCTCTCAGGTCTCCTTGCCCTGTGTCAGCAGTGAACTTTGTCCCTTCCATGCACAGATAAACTTTAGTTCTAATGGCATAATTGCTTTTTCTTTATTGTAATTAAAAAGGAATTGTTTAATACACCAAGGTATGCATGAATTGTAACGACAAGAAGATTGTCTCATTACTTTTCCTGTGAACTGGTTGTGTTTACAAATGTGAAAACTTGAAAAAGTGGTTTTTCATTCCCTCTTTCTTTTTTTGCTAGTGTTTCATCATCTGCTTTTTATTTTCTTTTGATTTTAATTCTTTACAAACATTATCTCCTGAGAATCACAGAATCACAGAATCACAGAATTGTAGGGGTTGGAAGGGACCTCTGTGGGTCATCTAGTCCAACCCCCCTGCCCAAGCAGGGTCACCTACAGCAGGCTGCACAGGACCTTGTCCAGGCAGGTCTTGAATATCTCCAGAGAAGGAGACTCCACAACCTCTCTGG
>Ga0181612_183082_pt1 | contig 23696 bp, 9 predicted proteins | sample HoacroProtozoa21_FD_119630 | JGI IMG/M metagenome (GOLD analysis project Ga0181612, IMG submission 119630) | Hoatzin crop microbial communities from Cojedes, Venezuel. Combined Assembly of Gp0051906, Gp0051904, Gp0051908
CAACCACCTTTGAGGCGCGTCATGGCGATGCCGACGAAGGCAAATACAAGATCTCCCAAACCTTTGCGCTGGACAAGGACGAGTCGATTTACGGATTGGGCCAGCTCAATGACAAGGAGATGAACCGCAGGGGCTGCCACCACCAGATATGGAACCACAATACCTACATATCCATACCTTACATCACGAGCGAGAAAGGCTATGGAGTGTATTGGGACAATGCCGGCAAATCGCAGTTTGATGACGATGCCGGCGGCATGAGGTTCAGTTCAGAGGTGGGCCTATGCACAGACTACTACTTCATGTATAAAGACGGCAGCCAGGACGGAGTGGTGGCGTCAATCCGCCAGCTCACCGGCGAAGCCACGATGTTCCCCCTTTGGACGATGGGTCATTGGCAGTGCAGGGAAAGATACAAGACGAGCGACGAATTGGCAACGGTGCTTGACAAATACCGTGAATTGAGGATACCTCTTGACGGCATAGTCCAAGACTGGCAATACTGGGGATGCGACTCCAACTGGAACGCGATGAAATTCATGAACCCCTACTATATAAACAAGGTGGGCGACAAGAACTGGGAGAAATACCTGCCGGGCGACATGAGAAACCTCAAGGCTCAAGGCGAGCCGCGGCTGAAGACCCCAGAAGAAATGGTGGAATATGTTCACAACAACAACGCCCATCTGATGATTACCATTTGGGCCAGTTTCGGGCCTTGGACAGAGCCTTACCGTGAGCTCAAGAAAATCAATGCCCTTTTGCCGTTCGACACCTGGCCAAGAAACAACGGCGTGATGCCCTACGACCCGTTCAATCCCAAGGCGCGCGACATCTACTGGAAATACCTCACCAACCTGTACAAGATGGGCTTTGACGCTTGGTGGACCGATTCGACAGAACCCGACCATTTTGAGAAAGCCGGCGACGACGACTACATGACATTCGACGGAAGCTGGAGAAGCGTGAAGAACGCCTTCCCACTGATGACCAACAAAGGCATATACGAACACCAGCGGAAGATGAAAGGCAACAACAAGCGCTCGGTGCAGATGACCCGCAGCGGCTCTTTCGGCATCCAGCACTACGGCACATTCAGTTGGAGCGGCGACGTAGTAGCCAATTGGCAGACCATGAAGGCGCAGATACCGTCGGGCCTCAATTACACCCTTTGCGGCATACCTTTCTGGAACACCGACCTTGGCGGTTTCTTCTATTGGGAATATGAGCAGAGCCCGAAGAATCCTGCTGTTCAGGAGCTTCAGACGCGATGGATGCAGTGGGGTTGCTTCATGCCCCTTATGCGCAACCACTGCTCGTCGCCAATGGTGAGCGAGCTGTATGAATTCGGCAGCGCGGGCGACTGGGCATACGATGCCATGGTTGACATAATCAAACTGAGATACCGTTTGTTGCCATATATCTACAGCGCGGCAGGAGACGCGGTAATCAACAGCGGCACGATAATGCGTCCGCTAGTGATGGACTTCGTGAACGACAAGAACGCCATAAACCGCAATGACGAATACATGTTCGGCAAATCATTGCTGGTTCATCCAGTCACCGACCCAATGTACACATGGAAAGGCAGCGACAAGAAAGGCCACACCATCTATCCAGACGTGAAGCAGGCGTCGGCTCCAGTAGATGTGTATCTGCCGGCAGGAGCCAAATGGTGGAATTTCTGGGACAACAGCCTTTCCGACGGCGGCCGTACCGTTCAGTGCATGGCTCCAATCAATATCATCCCCGTATATGTGAAAGCCGGCACAATAATGCCATTCGGTCCGGAAGTGCAGTATTCATCGGAGAAATCATGGCAGGAGCTGGAGATAAGAGTATATCCTGGAGCCGACGGCCAGTTCACTCTGTATGAGGATGAGGGCGACAATTACAACTACGAGAAAGGGATGTATTCCACAATAAAGTTCACCTACGATGACGCCAGCAAGTCGCTTACGATAGGCGAGCGCAAAGGCAAATTCAAAGGCATGATCACCAACCGCAAGTTCAACATAGTATTGGTGAATGGCGAGTCGGGCAGCGGAGACAAACCTATGACAGCGACAAAAACTGTAAAATACAACGGAAACTCTCAGACCGTTTCGCTAAAGTAATGACAAGACTATAAATATCCCGTGCTCATCACTTGTTGGTGTGCAGTGAGAAGTGTTTGGGTTTAAGTTGGATTTGATAATCGCCAACGTCTGAACACAAGTCACTGCACACCAACTTTTTAGCTAGGGACAGCAAAATCAGCGCGCATGTTTTGTTTTATGGCTTCTTATATTTATCTTACTGAGAACGATGATGCGCTAAGGCTTATTCCTGGTCGCTGTCCCACCACACATTAATGGTCCACACATCATCAGCCTTGTTCCAGATGACGCTGGTGTCGGCGCCTGGCACAGAGTCGCCTATAGCCTGCAAGTTGGCTGCATTGTAGTCATACTCCAAATAAGACTGTCTCCATCGGCGATATGTTTTGCCGGCTGGTATGGATTTCAGTGCTGTTGCCGACTGGTAATGGTAGGCTGGCACCGACCATCCGAAGAATATGTCCTCATTATAGTCGTAGCGGCGCATATCGTTCCAAATCTCAAATGAGAACATCATCGCAAGCCTTTTCTGTGTCAGTATATGCCCTAATCCGTATTCGTTTTTGCGGCTCTCGTTGGCGATGCTTTCCACGAAATTGTCGATGGATGCTGAAGACATCGGGGCAAACGAAGGGCATTCTTGCAGGTCAGGGTCTTCGGCAACCCATGACGAAAGCCTCTCGTTCATGAGTTCGCACGAAGCTCTTATTCCCTTCTTGTACCATTCGAACGACAGGTCCTTTTTCCCCATAGCCAAGTAAACCTCGGCATAGATGAAGCAAACCTCAGGATAAGCGCCCACGTAGGTAGGCGATGTGGAACGTGTGTAGAACGAGCCCGACTCGGCGGAATTGGGATAGTTGCGTCCTCCCCTGTAGTAAAGCATATTGTTGCCGCCCAGGAATCCGGTGCTGTAAGATGTCTGCTCCACATACACGGTGTCTCCTTGTCGGTTGGCGTCATCGCTTGCAACATACCACTTGTCGGTTTCTGTGTTGTAGTTAGCCCTCAAAGGCCCGTTTTGAGATGTGATTTGCGAAGCCATGTCCACTCCTAATGTCCTTCTCCAGTGTCCGTTCCATTTCACTCTCTGATTGTCGTAGCCATTATCGTCGAGGTTGACGCCGGTGGAACCGATGCAATAAGCCCATGACAGAATGTGGTCGGCTCTTGGGTCTTCAATTCCGTATCCGCTGAAGTTGGTCAAGTTGTCGTAGAGCATTTTTGTTGCCATATATCCGCTGTTGCCTCCGCAAACAGAGTAGAGCGGCGAATAGTCGATGGGTTCATTCCAACCGAAAACGTCATGAGTGCCATTGTTCTCGTCAACGTGATGTATTATTGTGCTTTCGTCATTGCTTTGCATAGCCCTGTCGAGGCAATACAGGATTTCGTCATAGTCGAGTTTGCCATCGAGATAATCGCCAGTGGATTTTTTGTTTAACTTGTTGAGCCAGCGCGCTTTGAGCAAATACGCCAGCTTGAGCCATTTGCCGGTGTCACCGTTGTTCCACCAGTCGTAATCAGCCAGTTTGGGCATGTCGCTTTCCAATGTGCCGCCGTTTTCGAGAAGACTGATGGCTTTGTCGATGCATCTCACGCATCCCAGGAATATAGTCTTTCCGGAATTGTATTTAGGAGAGGAATTTTCTCCCGCAGCCTCATAAAAAGGCATTTCCCCATAGAGGTCTGCCATGGCCATGAATCCGTAGGCCTTCAGGATGTTTCCTACAGCCACAAACTGATAGTTGCCGTCTTTCTCGGCCTTGCTGATCATGTCGGGGATATTGGCGTATGCTCCCACGAACCACCACTGATAGGGCGTGGTGCTCATGCTTTCGGATGGATTCCAATACGACAGGTTCCAATAATTGCCGCCATTATAATTGCGTGTCCAGTCGCCGGCTCCCATGTTGCTGCGGAACGTTCCGAACTGCACGCTGCTGTTGGTGTAGAACTCAATGTGCGCCAGCCTCTGCTCGTAAGGAGTGTTTTCAGAAGAGGGTTTGTTGGGGTCGGTGTTCACGTCGAGCCATTTTTCGCATGATGTAAAGGCGAATGCTAAGATTGTAGCCGCCAATGCGTATGTCGTTACCTTGAAAAGTTTCATGAGTCGTTCTTTTTATATATTATATGATATATATTATATGAGATACCTATATGATTTTTATTTGCCGAATGTGATGTTGATTCCAATAGCGAACTGCCTTGTTGACGGAATGCCGCAATAGTCGAATCCCACAGATGTGGAACCTCCGACACCGCTTCCTGCCGCTGCCACTTCGGGGTCGCCGTCATAGTTGGTGAACAGCAAGAGATTGTTTGCCGATGCGCTTACGACAGCCCGTTTGATGCATTTGGCGGGCGCGAGCAATTTGGCAGGCAAGTTGTAAGAAACCGAGATGGTGCGCAGCCTGAGGCTGTTGACCCTGGTGATCCAATTGCGTGTTTCGTAGTTGTAGGCTCCGGTGTAGTAATTCTTGATGATGTTGTATCCGCTCATCATCACTCCGTTGAACATATAATACTGGTCGGGCGACCATGTGTTGCTCACTGGTTTGGTGCCGATTACTTCTCCTTTGTCGTCATAAATGCGTTCCACTCCTTCGATGGTGAGCGATTCATTGCGTATGTCGCCTGAGAATTTGCTCACACCGTTCATTGTCATGGCATATTTAGTGCCGTTGAACACGTCTCCTCCGCATCTGAACTCCCACAACATATTGAACATCCAGTTGTTGCCGATTCTCAACGTATTGTTCCATCCACCGGTGAATTTCGGCTCGCGGTTGCCCACTTCGTAAGTGTCGTCGTCGGTTATGGGGAATCCGTTTTTGTCAACAATCAAGTTGCCGTCATCGTCGCGCAGCCATCGTGTTCCCGATATGGCCATGAAGCTGCCGTCGGAGAACGAGGCAGCCCTTGCTCCTCCGTATTGCACGTCGGTGAGATACATGATGTCCATGCCGTCGATGAGGTTGCCCATGGTGCCTCTGTTGCCGGCGATATTGATGCCGCTTTCCCATTCAAGTTTCTTGTTCTTTATGACTGTGCCGCTGAGGCTTAACTCCATGCCTTTGTTGTAAACATTTCCGGCGTTGACAGAACAGAAAATGTAGCCAGTGGCTTGCGACCCGCGCGGAGAAAGAATCTGGTTGTAGGAATTGTTGGTGTAGTAGGCGAGGTCAAGCTTTATCCTGTTGTCGAACAGCCTCAATTCCATACCCACTTCAGTGGAACGTGTCTTTTCGGGCTTGAGATAAGAGTTGCCTCTGGTCCAGCTGTTGCCAATGCCTGTTTTTCCGCCTATGTAAGTGCCGATAGGCCAGATGTAAGTGTTGGTTTCGTAGGGGTTGGTGTCCTTGCCCACTTCTGCCCAGCTGGCTCTCAGTTTTCCGAACGTGAGCCAATCGGGCTGTTTGTCGCCCATCAGTTCGGTGAACACCAGCGATCCGCTCACGCTTGGGTAGAAATAGCTGCGGTTGCTTTTCGGCAATGTTGATGTCCAGTCGTTTCGTCCCGTCACGGTCAAGAACAGGGTGCTTCGCCAGTCGGCTCTCAGTTCTCCATAGAGCGACACCAATCTCTTCTTGCTTGTATTGTGGCTGAATTTCGTGTAATTGTTGTCGGTGTTGTTGTAAGAGTAGAAATCAGGGATGGTGAAATTCCATGCCATCTCATAGTCTCTTCTTGTCTTGGTGTAGTCGGTGGATGTGCCGACCATGAGGTTGAGATAGAAATCGCCCAATTGCTTATTCCAGTTGCTCATGAAATTGGTGGAAATGTAGCGGTATTTGGAAAGGTTGTCGCTGATCATGCCTTTTTGCCATACCTGCTTCACCACACCTCCGGCAGCAATGATATTGCTGTTGCCGTTGTTGTACGTGTCAATGCCCATCCTGAATTTCAGCCACCAGTTTTTTGTGACGTCCCATTTGGTGTCGAGCGACCCAGTGAACCTCTCCACATTTTCTTTCATGCTGTTTTTGTTGAGAATCCAATAGGGATTGTCGCGTTCTTGCCATGGGTCGATGTCGGTGAACATCCTGTAGCGTGTGCCATCGTCGTTGAGGTAATGCTTCATGTCGTCGGTAGGCGACCAGTTGTAGGCGGAGTAGAGAGTGCCGGTGCCGTTTGAAGAATATAGTCCGGTGCCGGTCAATGTCTTGGTAGTTCGCGCATCGCTGTATGTGGCATTAGCCCCAAAGGTGAATTTTCCGACACGCTGTTCGCCGTTGAAACGGAAGGTGTTTTTTGTGTATCCCGTAGTTTTCACTATTCCTTCCTGGTCGTAGTAAGACCCGCTTATGAAGAAGTTGCCGTTTTCGTTTCCTCCGCTCACGCTGAGGTTGGTGTCCCATATCATGCCATTCTGGAAGAAGTCTTTCAGGTTGTTGTATGTAGGTGTGCCGTTGTTGATTTCCTCGCCCCATGAAGTATAAACATCATTGTTGACGAAGGAGACACCTGTGAGAGAACCGTCGCTTGCGTATTGCTCTTGCATATACCCGCGTTTGAAATGCTTCTGATATTCTGGAAGGCTTCTGACCGAACTGCTTATTGCCCGAGTTGAGAAGTTCACCTCGGTGTGTCCGGCCTTGCCTTTCTTGGTGGTGATTAATATGACACCGTTTGCAGCCCTGCTACCGTACAGCGCTGATGCGGCAGGACCTTTGAGAATAGATATGTCCTCTATGTCCTCAGGGTTTATGTCCATGAGTCGGTTGGAGGATGTCGTCGCGTTGTTGCTCATGCCGTCGAAACTGGAATTGCCCACAACACCGCTGGAATTGCTGTAGATGATGCCATCGACTACAACCAGCGGTTGGTTGTCTCGGCTTTCCGACGCCGACGTGCCACCGCGCAGAATGATTTGCGCTCCGGCTCCAGCGGCTCCCGACGACTGAGTGATGTTGACACCGGCTATTTTGCCCGACAGGGAATTGATGACGTTAGTGTTTTTGTTGAGCATCAATTCATCCGACTTGATATCGTCGAAAGCATAACCGAGCGACTTTTTGTCCCTTCTTATGCCTAATGCCGTTACAACCACTTCCGTCAGCACTTGGTCGTCGTCCGACATGATGACGTCCATCTCCTTGCCATTCGCTTTCAATTCCTTTGTCTTGTATCCGAGGTAAGAAAACTCGAGGATGTCTCCATAGTCGGCTTGGATTTCATAGCGTCCATCCAAGTCGGTGACGACACCTCGTCCAGTGCCTTTCACCGTTACCGTGGCACCAATCAGCGGTTCACCGCTCTTGTCGGTGATCAATCCGCGGGTAGTGGTGTAGTCTTGCTGCGTTGCAGTCTGCGCATTCATGAAAACGGGCGATGCCAATTGCACCGTTGCCGCCAATGCAAATAAAAAAACTATCTTTCTCATATCCTTTAGTGTGCGTGAATATCAAACCTTTTGCTGCAAAACATCAGCAAATGATGGCGTAAAAAGGTTTAATCGGTTTAATTTCTGCAAAATTACATAAATTATTGTAAATGTAGATTAGTTTTTGGGAATTAGTTGATGGGAAAGGTTGTTAGGAAGTAGGAATTAGGAAATAGTCGTTAGGAAATAGGAATTAGGATTTGTCGCGTTGCTTCATTATGTAGAGTTTAGTCTTTAGTTTTTTTTTAGGTAGGATAATAGAAAAATGGAAGTAATGAGCTAGAAACAAAGAAAGGAAAGAAAAACCAGATTGAATAATCGGTTTATGACCTAAATTAATTAACTTTGCATAATCAGAACATCAACCAAAAAGAATTATGCATATAGTCATAGCCGGAAACATGGGAAGCGGAAAGACTACGCTAACCAATATGCTGGCAAAACACTACGGCTGGAAACCGCAATTTGAGGCCGTGGACTACAATCCTTACCTTGAAGACTTTTATAGCGACCCCATAAGATGGTCGTTCAATATCGAAGTGTATTTCCTTAAGCAAAGGTTCAAGGACATGCTCAAAATTGCGGAATCTAACGACACCATCGTGCAAGACAGGTCGATTTATGAGGGAGTTTACGTCTTTGCCACTAACAACTACGACATGGGGAACTTGGAGGAAAGGGACTTCATCACATATATGGAACTGTTTAAGCAGATGACGGAGGTGGTGAAAGAGCCTGACCTGATGATTTATCTCAGGGCTTCCGTGCCGCACCTCATTGAGCACATCCAGAAGCGAGGGCGGGAATATGAGCAGCAACTGCCTATCGATTATCTGAAAAACCTCAACGAGAAATATGAGGACTTTATCTTCAACAAATATAAAGGGCAATTGATGGTAATCGAAACCGACAACCTCGATTTTGAGCACAACAAGCACGACTTCAACGGAATAACCGACAGAATTGACGCTCTGTTGTACGGACTATTCTCAGTGACACAAAAAGAAAACATAACATCAACAAAACCATAAAAACATTTAAGCCATGCACATAGCTGTAGCAGGAAACATCGGAAGCGGAAAAACAACGCTCACTAAAATGCTCTCGAAAAGATACGGATGGACACCAAGGTTCGAACCAGTTGACAACAATCCTTACCTAGAGGATTTCTATGCCGACATGGAACGATGGTCGTTCAACCTGCAAATCTACTTCCTAAACAAACGCTTCAGAGAAGTGGTGGAAATATCAAAGAGCAAGGATTACATCATACAAGACCGCACAATCTTTGAGGATGCATGCATCTTCGCGCCCAATCTGCACGCCCAGGGGAAAATGAGCGACAGAGACTTCGACAACTATAAGGACCTGTTTGAACTCATGATGACCCTTGTCAAATTGCCTGATTTGCTGATTTATATCAGAACCTCTATCTCCACCATTGTGGCGCAAATAGAGAAGCGAGGAAGGGAATACGAGCAGTCGATAAGAATCGACTATCTGCAAGGACTGCAAAACCTTTATGAGAACTGGATAAAAGATTACAAAGGCAATCTCATCATCGTGGACGGCGACAACGTGAAGTTTGAGAACAACCCAGCCGACTTCCAGAAAATCACCGACATGATCGACGCTAACCTCTTCGGCTTGTTCTCCAACCAGCAGATGTGACATCAAGAAATATCAAGAAGGCTCCAAGCGCATAGCTTTTGGCCAATTTCTATTGTCAATCTTTGGCGGTAGTGAGTGTGTGTAACTACAACTGAACATTAAATACTAAGCGAAGAAGGCGTAGCGTCTATGCATCTCTGATGCATTCCTAACTACACTCTGAACTCTAAACACTACACACTAAGCGTAGCGTTATAGCCACAACATGTAAACAATAATTGCAGAAAAAAATGAAAACATCGATATTAAGGGGCATGAGCAGAATCATGCCCATACTTTTAGCGACATTGGCTATTGCAGCCAACAAAACTGACAACAATCCGCAACGATACATCGACCCGAGAATCGGAACGGCTGAGCATGGTCATGTGTTCATCGGAGCGAATGTTCCTTTCGGATTCGTCCAGCTCGGTCCCACTCAGCATTGCAGAGGATGGGACTGGTGCTCAGGTTATCATTACTCTGATTCCATATTGATAGGGTTCGGACACCAGCACCTAAGCGGAACAGGTGTGGGCGACCTCGGCGACATTGCCTTCCTGCCAGTGGCTGACACTGAACAAAGGGAAACGAAATTCTCGCACGCCGACGAGCACTCCGAAGCTGGGTATTATTCGTTGACGCTCCGCCAACCGGAAGTGCTTGTGGAACTCACGGCAACTGAAAGGACTGGCATGCACAGATACACCTTCAAGGACAAAAACTCCAAAAGGCTGCTGCGTATCGACCTCAGGCAAGGAATCGGATGGGACACGCCGAAAGCAACCGGAATAAATCAGGAGTCGCCTACAAGCGTCACCGGATTCAGAAAGTCGAAAGGATGGGCTGAAGCGCAGCAGGTGTTCTTTGCGGCAGAATTTTCACAACCAGTCAAAATCGCCAAGCAAACGGGCGACACCATCGTGGTGCTGGAAGCGGAAGGCAATGCAAACGAACCGTTGACTGTGAAAGTGGGACTGTCGGCAGTAAGCGTGGATAACGCCAAAGAGAACATGAGGCACGAACTGCCAGGATGGGACTTCAATGCTACTGTAAATGAGGCTAAAGGCAAATGGAACAAGCAACTGGAGAAAATAAGCGTCACTACTGATAACGAGAGTTTGAAACGGGTGTTCTACACTGCCATGTATCACACTATGACTGCGCCTTCAGTGTTTTGCGATGTCAATGGCGACTATTATGGAGCCGACCGCAAAACCCACAACGGCGACTTCACCAACTACACCACACTGTCGCTTTGGGACACCTACAGGGCTGCTCATCCGTTGATGACAATCATTCATCCGGAAAAGCAAGCCGACATAGCAAAGACGTTCATAAATATATGGAAACAACAAGGGAAACTGCCCGTCTGGCACCTCATGGGATGCGAAACCAATTGCATGGTGGGAAGTCCTGCTGTTCCTGTGCTTGCCGACTTGGTGTTGAAGGGATTTGTGAATGATAAGGAAACGGCTTTTGAGGCAATGAAGACATCGCAACTCATAGAACCAAGAAGCCTTGGACTGCTTAAGAAATACGGATACATTCCTTACGACAAAGAACCGGAATGCGAAACTGTAGCGAAAGCCCTGGAATATGCGCTTGCCGATGATGCCATCGCAAAGGTGGCTAAGACGTTGGGAAAGGACGATGACTACGAATATTTCTACAAACGGGGACAGTCGTACTCCAAATACTTCGATGAAAACACTCATTTCATGCGCGCTGTGGGCACCGACGGGAAATTCCATGAACCGTTCAATCCGTTCCATGCTTCTTATCAGCACGATGATTACACCGAAGGAAACGCTTGGCAATACATCTGGCTGGTGCCTCATGATGTGCATGGATTGGTGAAACTTTTCGGCAGCGAGGACGCTTTCGCGGAGAAACTCGACTCGCTCTTCATCGTGGAAGGCGACATGGGAAGCACCGCATCACCCGACATCACAGGACTGATAGGCCAATACGCTCATGGCAACGAACCTTCTCACCATATCATCTATCTGTATAATTACATCGGACAGCCCTACAAAGGCGCGCGGTTGGCAAGAAAAGTGATGAAGGAAATGTATGGCGACGGTCCCGACGGATTGTGCGGAAACGAAGACGTTGGACAGATGTCGGCATGGTATGTGCTGTCGGCATTGGGAATGTATCAAGTGGAACCCGCTGGAGGCAGGTTCATTCTGGGAAGCCCGTTGTTCGACAAGGCTGAAATCAACGTTGGAAACGGCAAGAGGTTTGTCATAACAGCAAACAACAACAGCGAGGACAACATCTATATCCAAAGCGTGAAGTTGAACGGCAAAAGCTACAAATACTCCTACATCGACTTCAAGGACATCAGAAACGGTGGCACCCTCGAAATTGAAATGGGTCCGCAACCATCAAAATTCGGAACAAAAAAGAAATTCAGGCCATAAGCAAAATATGATTCTGACAATAGGTGCTGGAGCAGTTTCCATCAACTAATGGATGCCCCAATATTTCAAAACCTGAATACAAATAAACATACTACCACAGCCGGCCGTATCTAATGACAAAAACAACCGGATTAAGCATTTTATGAGATGTCATCTCTTTGCTTAATCCGGTTCTTCGTATAATAACACTATCTGGCTATAGTCCCTACCGTCATTTGCCTGCTATCATCTTCAGCGTTCTGGTGGTTCCGTTGCTAAGCACTTCCTTTCGTATGTAAACGCCCTTTTGCATTGGCAGCGACTGTCCCAAAGGAATGCCGTTGATGGTGAAATATGAAACGCTGACCACATCATCAGACAAATTTTCCGTCACATCATCCACGTTCGTAAGGATTGAATAATTGATGTCTGTCATGTTCACAGGGTCGATGCCTTTGCGAGTAGGGATCACTTGCCTTATGCTGCCATCGGCATTGAATGTAAGGCTGTCGATGCATACTTCTCTGTGGTATCCAGGGCCATTGCTGCGGTATGCTTTGTTGATGCGGTGATACACTATATACCAGTCATCGGTGCCTGGGATGTTTATCACTGAGTTATGCCCTGTACCATAGATGCCGTTCGATGGGTCTTGTATAATCACTATAGGGTCGGCTGCCACAGTGATTGGACCAGTAGGGGAGACGCTCGTTCCGTATGCCACATGGTAATTGTCCGACCCCGTATCATCAACGCTCCACAAGAAGTAGTATATTCCGTTGCGGTAGAACACGTAGGTGCCTTCGCGATAAGCGTAGGTGGAGAGGGTTCCGCCAGATGGCGTTATATTATACTCTGTTCCCTTCACGCTGGTCATGTCATCATTCAGCAACCGGTAGCACATCTTCCCATTGCCGTAATAGAGATAGGATTGGCCTGTCACTGGGTCGGTGAAGACATCTGCATCTATCATCTGACTGGCTGACGACGAGGTGAACAAAGGACTGCTCGATGCGATGAAGGGTCCTGTGGGAGATGTAGAAACTGCCACGCCTAAGGTCTTCTTGTTCAACTCTGTGTTCTGACCGCTGAAATAGAAGAAGTATCTCCATTGACCGTCAACGAATTTCTCTTCTATGCATGGTGCCCATGCATTGCCGCTCGACCAATCCACGTCACCGCCTGATGCAAGATTCAGAATGGTTCCCTCGTCTGTGTAATTGAGCAAATCAGTCGATGAATACACGTTAAAATACTTGCCGCCCCAATTAGCCACCCCGTCTGTTGTCGGGTATATATAGAAATGGCCCGTCTGCTTGGAATACAGCACCTCTGGGTCGGCATGGAAGTCGGGAAGAACTGGATTACCATCTACTTCCACGCTCACGCTGTAGGTCTTGCTCTTTCCGCTGCCAGTGATGGTGTATTCCACTGGTCCTGCTGTAAAGTCCTGAGGTGTTGAAGGACTTACCGATGTGCCTGTACCGCCATATATCTCTGGGTCAAACGAGCTGATGTCTGTGCCTGGAACAACGGGCAGGAATATGCTTGCGCTCTCTATCTCCATGTTGTTCTGCTTTATGTTGGGATTGTTGGCTCCAACTGCTGTACAGCTTAATCCAGATGTAGGGAATGCTTTCAGCAACGCTGCGGTCTCTTCTGGGGTGATGGGTATCACTGTGCCATGGCGAGGTGTGAACACTCCGCTGGTCTGGGTGTTTCTCACGAATTTGAAGTTCTGCAAGTCGTCGCTCGAACAGAATTGATAGTAACCGCTAGTGTAGCAGTCATACATCAGCACCCATTTGTCTTCATTGATTAACTTGAACACGCCCGAACCCTCGATGTTGACGTTGGTCTGCTGATGAGGACCGCTCTCGTTGCCCCATTGGCTGCCTGGTTGCTCGCCTTCCTGTGGCATAAGGGTTTTAGCCGTCACCTCGAATATTCCGCCAGTTCCGCTGAAAAAAGCATGATAAAGGCTGTCGGTCTCGCTATACACTATGTCCATGTCGATGGTTGTGGAACCGCGGTCGAAGAATTTGACAGGCTTTCCTATCGCATCAGTGAAGTCGTCGTTCACATAGAAGCAGTAATCTATATCGTAGGGGATGTCGCTGTTGTTGTTCCATAAGGAGAAGTAAACGAGGTAACGTCCCTTGCTGCCGTCAACGTTCACATATTCTGGATCCCAAATGGTTTCTGGTGCCCAGACTCTCACTGCATCCGCAAAGATAGTACCGGCGAAACGGGTGGGGAAGTGAATAAGGCTGTGTTGCCAGTTTATCAAGTCCTTTGATCGCATCAACACTATGCCGCGGTTGCTCGACCATCCCAGAGAGCATTTCATGTCGGTCACTGCCATGTAGAACCATCCGTCGTTTCCGCGCAATATATGAGGGTCGCGCAGGCCTTTCATGTATGATGTTGTGTCGCAGCTTATCACCATGTTGCCGTTGTTCAATACAGTGTAATTGTAGCCATCGTTGGATATGGCGTAATAGATGTTCTCGTTGCTGTTCGACGGGAAGTAAACAAACAGATAATTGCTGTAAGGCTCGTTCTTGTGGAGATACACATCAAACGTTTTCTCCCTCACTTCTAAGCCTCGCCGTATCGTGGCTGTCAATACTATGTGTTTCTTTTCGTTATCGTCGTATTTCACTACACGTCCCTCATCTGTAATGTATTCTGTGTCGCTCGATTTCCATGTTATCGCCGAACCGTTCCGACCTGCCGATGGCAAGATTAGGTCGTAATACAGATTGTTGAGGTTGCCATCAAGCGTCAGGCTCTCATAGTCTAAGTCGGCTGTCTCTGCATCAGTGAAGAGCGGCATCACACCCACTTCAAACAACAGCGTGTCTTTTATTATGCCCTTGCTGAAACATGCGGTCAGGGTGGCTGTCGATATTGGCTGTCCCGATGCCGGACGGGTGATTTTGCCTGTATTGGTAATCACGCTGGCGTCACTGGTATGCCACTTGATATTGATGTCGTTATAACTGAGCGGCAACTTGATGTCGGATGTGAGATGACTTACATCACCAAGACTGAACGTATTAATCGTTTCCATCATGTCCATTGCTTCTTGGATATCGTTGATGGAGTCGTTGATGTTCTTCAGAGCCAGTCGCTGTGTTGATTTTATTTTGTAGTTGTATATCCTGAAATCACTCATCTTGGCTCCTGCGAGATAACTGTCGCTGCTGTAACAGCTCTTGCCGAGATAATTCATCGATGTCTTGCCGATATCCGATGGCCTCAGCGTCATGCTCTTGTTCCTTTGGGAGTTGCTGAAATTAAGGTAGAGATATCCTACATTGTCACTCTGGATATACACCACATTCACCCATTCGCCTTTGGTGAAAGCCGTTTCAAACGACACTTCTTCCTCAGCGTTCCATGTGGTCTTGGTGATGGCATAACGGCTCTCTCTGGCACTCATGAAGAGATATCCGGTGGAAGAACTGTTGGCAAAACACCAAATGAAATTGCCGGCGCTGCTGAGCGACGTTCCCTTCGGAATATACACGTTGACTGATATCGTGAACTTGTCGCCTAATGTGGAAATCACATCACCGAATTCGCTGCCGAAATCAAAGTAACCGTTGTCTTTACCTAGTTCAAGAATGCCGAAATCACCCATCTTTCCCAAGCTCGCGCCATTTTCCAACGTACCCGTATATTTGCCACTGGCATCACTGGTGGTCAAGAAATCAAACCTTGTCATAATGGAGTCATCGGCGAATATATTGCCAGCGAATGACATCATGACGCTGAATGCGATAACTATCAACTTAATCCTTCTCATATCCGTATTTGCTGTTTTATATTGTTATTCTAAAATAATTTCATCCATTCGGATTGGTTTATGTTGCAAAATTAATTGCAATGCTCAAAAATCCAGTCCCATATTTTTGCAGATTAAAGCCAATTTGTTGCAATTATGAAAACCCTCAACTTTATTATCAAAAATTTCATCCTTATTGGCTAAAAACTCTGCATCTGTCTTCATGGCTCCACTTCACCTGCTATTGCCATCTGTCTTTAAACTCCCTTGCAAATTTAAACGAAAAATCATTACAAAACAAATTTTATTTCCTAATCACTATTCCCTAATTCCTAACCACTACTTCCTGACTACTATTCCTAACTGCAAAATTACAACACAAATTCCCATTCCGTTTCCCATCCGTTAAGACACTACTACTTCCTACTTCCTAACGACTACTTCCTATTTTCTACTTCCTAACTGAACACTAAATTCTACACGCTACACACTGTCGCTACGCGACAAGCGGCTCATCCCGAATTTGGAATGAGCCGCTTTTGTCTATGGTTTCAAACTGTTTTTGCAGTTTGATGCTTTATCTTGCATTTAATCAAGACTCAACAGAATTAATATCCTGGGTTCTGCATTGCCTGCTTTTCCTCGTCTGTGAGTGCTGAACCATCAGCATTGGTGATACCGTCGAGGAATGTCTGCGGAATCGGACGATAGTAGTGAGTGTCAGGATCAAATTCGCCTATACCGCGTGTTGAACCGTCGTTGAATGCGTGCCAACGTGCATCGAGTGTCTTTGTGCGTGCAAGGTCTTCCCATCTCTGGCTTTCACCGATAAGCTCGCGTGTGCGCTCATTGAGAATGAAGCACATCATCTTGGCTGAATTGGAAGTGCAGCCCAGCTTGTTGTAGATTGGAAGGTCGGGTTCTGAATTGTACACGTCTTCAACACTGTTGAGGTGCATCTCGCTCTTTGTCGATGCTGTAGTCTCTGCTATGTTGTTCGACTCGTAGTAAGTGTTGGTCTCTATGTAAATGGCTCCGTCGGCTGACAAACCGCCGCCCTTGCCTTCGCAATATGGGTTGTTCTTGTATGCCTGGCCACCGTCAACGTGTTTTGAACGGTCTTCGCCTGAATAATAACCTGCACGGTCGCGAACCATGTTCAGATATGTGAGAGCATCGTTGTAATTTGATTCACCCTTGCGAGCGTAAGCCTCTGCAACCATAAGGCAGTCGTCGGCTGAACGTGCGATGATAGCATCGCGAGTACCAAACTGGCTGGCGATAGATATGCGGTAACCGTCACGGAACTTGCTCAAAGCGACGCTGCGGTTGTGAGGATAGATGTTGTAGTAGTTGCCTGTTGTGTTGGTATAGTCAGCATTCCAGTTGAAAGCCTCGCCTGCGTAATATCTCACGAATGTGTGAGGTGCCTGCAGAACGCCGTCCTTCAAAACTTCATCGTATGACTTCGATGAACCCATGTCGGTGTAACGGGTGTCGCCCGGATTGTTGACGATATACTTGATACCTACTTCACCACCAGCGAAACGGCCTTCACCTACTACTGCGCCTTCAGGAAGATAAGCCGACTGCTCTTCTGTCCATGTTGGTGCTGCGCTAGGCTTGTTGCATCCGTAGCATGTGATGAATGACTTCCAGAAACGGGAGTCGTTGACACGGTCGAACACTTGCATTGAGTACTCGGTAGCGCTGACATAGCAGAACTCACGGCCGCCAGAGATGTCACGGGATGTTCCGGCAAGGTTCTGATAAACTGATGGGTAATACAAGTGCATCTGGTTGCCGAATCGTCCCCATGAGTCGCTGTTATCGGAGAACTGTGCAGAAAGAACTATTTCCGATACTGTCTCGTTGGCGCCATCGGCCTCCTGATAGTCCCAAAGGGATACGAAGTCATCGCAAAGAGGATGAGCTGCTATCACTTCCTTGCCATACTTTATCACTGCGTCAAGGTCGCTGCTCACGTAGGATGAGTTCCATCCGCTGTAGAGCTCGGATGCTCTGAACAGATGTGCCTTTGCCAAGAAGTGAGCTGCTGCCGACTTAGTGATGCGGCCTGTCTGTGATGCTGTAGATGGAAGAAGGCTGTATGCCTGCTCAAAGTCGGCTATGATCTGAGCGTAGCATTCTTCTTCTGAGTTGCGGGTGAAGTATGTCTCCACTCCTTCTGACGGTTTCAGCTTGAGTGGCACGCCGCCGAATTGCTTCACGAGCTCGAAATAACCGTAGGCACGAAGGAAATAGCCTTCACCCAAACGGGTGTTGTAGTCACTGCTCGAACTGTCGTAATACTGCGGTATGTTGGCTATGATGATGTTGGCGGGCTCTATCAGTCCATAGTAGTTGTTCCATACGGGCTGGTTCGAAGCCGTCTCACTCGAGTTCAACAAGGTGCTGTAGTGGTTCCATGCTGCCATGTCGTTTGCACCGCCGGTGAATTCGTCAACACCCATGTTATAGCAGTTGATGCCCCAAATGTAATTGAACTTGAATTTCAACTTCTGATAAGCGCCGGTCACTAGAGCGTCAAGACCTTCCTGACTCTTGAAATAGTCGGTGCTCTGGGTCGTTATCAGATTTTCGTCAAGGAACGACTCGCTGCAAGAGTTGAATGCCATTCCCATTGACCCTGCCATTAAGATGGCGAAAAAATATCTGTTTATTTTCATATTTGCAGTCCTCCTTTTGATTAGAATCCGACATTAACGCCAATAACAAAACTCTTGACTGTGGTCTCTGAACCGAAACCGGTTGTGTTGTTGGCATAAGTGAGAAGGTCGGTGTCAAGCCACTTGCACTTCTTGTAAACTGTGAACGGGTTCATGGCTTGAACATAGATCTTTAGTGAATTCAGGCCCAACGACTTGAGCTGGTTTGGCTTGAAGTTGTAGCCCAGGGATATGTTGCGCATCTTGATGAACGAACCGTCCTGATAGCCCATTGAAGTGCTATAAGTGTCGGCTGCCTGTCCGTTGGTGCCAGGACCATAGTATTCAGCATTCTCGTTAACGCCTGGAATCCAGTAGTCAATCTTGCGCATCATGTAACGGCCATCAAGTGTGAGCGAACCGTGTGGAACTGTGAACTTCCAACGTGAGTAGAGGAAGAACGAGAGCTCGAAGTTGTGGAATGTGAAGGTGTTCTGCCAACCTGCTGTCCAGCGAGGACGTATCTTTCCTACTATGGCGCGGTCTTCTGCATTGATCACACCGTCGTTGTTGAGGTCCTTAACTCTGATCTGGCCTGGCTTTGCTCCGTAGGATGCAGCTGTCTCTGCCTCGTCTGTAGTCCAGATGCCGTCATATACATAATTGTAATAAACTCCAATCTCTTCGCCAACAAACCAGAGGTTGCTTGTGTCTTCTGTGTTGCCGTTTGAGAGAGCCTTGATCTTGCTTCTGTCGAGCGACCATGTGAATGTGGTGTTCCACTCGAAATCGCGGTTCTTGATTGGAACTGCATTGAGCTGGAAGTCAATACCCCAACCTGAGGTCTCGCCTACGTTGGCGTATGTGCTAGTGTAGCCTGTCAGTGAAGGTATGGTCATTGCCATGAGCAAGTCCTTGGTGTGGGTCTTGTAGATATCGAAGCTACCGCCCAATCTGTTCTGGAAGAAACCGAAGTCAATACCTAAGTTGTACTGTGTGGTTCTTTCCCAACTGAGTTCCTGGTTGGCCATCTTGTTTGGTGTTCTTGCCGAAGCGTCGGATGGCATATAACCGGTCTCTGTGGTTGAACCCCATGTGTAAGTTGCCGACTGGAGGGCTCCCTTAGTGGCGTATGCGTTGATGGCTGCATTACCTGAGATACCGTAACCGAGACGCAACTTGAGGTTGCTCAGCCATGGAAGGTCGCGCAAGAAGCTTTCTTGGTCGAGACGCCATGCAAGAGCGAGTGATGGGAAGCTTGCCCACTTATGTCCCTTTGACAACTGGGAAGCGCCGTCCCAACGTACACTGGCTGTCAAGAGGTAACGGTCCATAAGGCCATAGTTGAGGCGTACCATGTAGGATGCCATCGACATGTCGGTCAAGCCTGTGGTGTAAGCCAGAGGTGATGACAACGAACTTGTGTTGTACCACAATTCCTCTGCCGATGCAACATTGGCTCTGATTGTAGCTGTCTCATAGTGGTAAGCTGATGCCGACTGCAAGAAGGTCAAGCCCAAGCTGTGGATGTCAGCGAATGTGCGGTTGTAGTACAACAGGTTATCGAGTGTCCATGAAACCTTCTGATATGGAGTGTAAACCACGCTGTTGTTGCCGTCACCGTTGATACCGTCAGCTGCATTGGCTGTACCAAGACGATAGTACTGGAGTTCAGGACCGAACGAAATCTTATAGGAAAGGCCCTGCAATGGATGAATCAGTTCACCGATGTCGAGCAATGCGAATACGCTGCCGCTTGCACGGAAGTTGCGGCGCTCGTTGGTGTTGTATTTCAACTCGTCAATCGGGTTGATGATGTTCACATCGCCATTCGGCAGGCGGATGTAGTTGCCGTCTGAATCGTAAGGCACTGTCCATGGCAACATGCCGCGCAATGCTCCGTAATAGTCACCGGCACCTGTCACCGACTTGGAGAAGTTGTAACCGTAGTCCTGGTCACCGTAAGTGGCGTTCATTGTGGTTCCCATTGTGAAGTATGGGAGAGGCTTTGCCTCAAACGAGGTGTTGAGGGTGAATCTCTTGTACTCCTGACCTGGGATAACGCCCTTCTGCTGCATATAGCCGAATGAGCCGTAACCCTTGAATCTGTCGGTACCGCCCGATGCGCTCAGGGTGTGCTCTGTGGTTATGCCGGTCTGCTTGCCTTTGGATACCCAGTCGTAACTGCCTACAAGCTCTGGATGATAAACTCCGTCAACCCATGCCTGGTCGATATTCGCCCATGATTCGGCAACACTGCCGTAAATGCTCTTGTCAAGGTCATAGTTAGGAGTCATTGTGCTGCTAGTGCCGTATGCGCCCATGTTGTAGTATGCCCAACGGGAATAATCAAGCCATTCAGCTGCGTCCATGTATTCTGCCACTTCTTTCATGTGGGAGAATGTCACTGTTCCGGCATAGTTCAAGGTCACCTTGCCTTCGCTACCCTTCTTGGTTGTTACGAGTACAACACCGTTGGCGCCACGAGAACCGTAGATTGCGGTGGCGGAAGCGTCCTTCAAAACTTCGATGCTCTCGATGTCTTGCGGGTTGAGATACTCGATGCCGCCGTTCTGGATAATCATTCCGTCAACAACATACAACGGGCTGTTGCTCGCATTAAGTGAACGGACACCACGAACGTTGATGCTACCCACGGTTCCAGGACGCTGGCTGTTGGTGATATCCACACCGGCTGCCTTTCCTTGCATACCTTCCAATGCGTTGTTCACCGGCATTGCGGTAATCTGGTCGGATGTGATATGCGCCAAGGCTCCGGTAACGTCACTCTTCTTCTGGGTGCCGTAACCTACCACAACAACTTCGTCTATTGCCTTTGTGTCCTCAATCAAGGTGATGTTGATAAGGCTTCTTCCGTTCACCGGTATGTTCTGTGTAAGGAAACCGATGTAGGAAACTACCAAAGTAGAGTTCGACGGCACATTAGGTATTGTATAGCTACCGTTGATGTCGGTAGTATTACCTATTGCCGTACCATGAACAATAACGTTGACACCGATAAGCGGTTCACCTGCCTCGTCAACGACCTTACCCGACACTGTCTTCTGGCCAAATGCGTTGGTCGCACTCAACAAGAATAAGAACAGCATCAGCACTTTGGAAATTCTTTTCCAATTGCATTTGTCTTCTTTTTTCATAGAGGTTAGTAATAATGAAGTTAATAATTAATATTTAAGAATTGCAGAATATTGCCACGTAAACCTTTCCAAAAGTATCCCGCCAAGGGGATGATGCCTTGTCCAAGTCTAAGAGATGGACTTTTCAATATTGCCGTTTTCTCCCAATTATTGACCTTTAGGTCGTGCTCTATCAGTTCAGGATTTTTCTAATCATGAATGGAAGAATCTGTGTCTAAGTTTCACATTTTAACGGTTGGTCGATGTAAAATAAAAGAAAATTAAGAAAATACCCAAAAAAATCTTTGGATATTTTCTTAATTGTTTTGTTTTTTAACATTTCAATGCTGCTAGGGGGCGATTTTTGCTAAGGATTGCCCCTCTTCAAGCATTTTATCTCATTTTTTTCATCTGATTAGTTTCAGGCTGATGCGCTTCCGGTTTCTGTCCACATCGAGAACCCTTACCGTCACGTGCTGGTGAAGCTTTACAATGTCATTTGGGTTCTTCACAAACTTGTCTGACAATTGTGATATGTGGATGAGTCCGTCTTGATGAACGCCTATGTCAACAAACGCTCCGAAATCGGTGATGTTGGTCACGATGCCTGGCAATTCCATGCCTGCGCCAAGGTCGTCAATTGTCTTCACATAGTCGGCGAATTCAAAGGTCTCGATTTCTTTCCGTGGGTCTCTGCCCGGTTTCTCCAGTTCTTTCATGATGTCGTTGAGCGTTGGCAGTCCCACACTGGCTGTCACATATTTCTTCACGTCTATCCCTTCTCTTTTGCCCTTGTCGGTTATGAGTTGCGCCACTGTGCAACCGTTGTCCTTCGCCATCTTCTCCACTATGTTGTACGACTCTGGATGAACCGCTGTGCCGTCCAACGGGTTGTCGCCGCCTGTAATCCTGAGGAAGCCCGCGCATTGCTGGTAGGCTGATGGTCCCAGCCTGGGAACTTTCAGCAGTTGGCGGCGGTTCTTGAACGGGCCGTTGCTGTTCCTGTATTCAACGATGTTTTTAGCAAGCGACGGGCCCAAACCGCTCACGTAGGTGAGCAATTCCACACTCGCAGTGTTGAGGTTCACGCCAACTGAATTCACGCAGCTCTCCACTGTCTGGTCCAGCTTCGCCTTCAGTTTGGTTTGGTCCACATCGTGCTGATATTGTCCCACTCCTATGCTCTTGGGGTCGATCTTCACCAATTCTGCCAAGGGGTCCATCAGCCGCCTGCCTATCGATACCGCGCCGCGCACTGTGACATCGTAATCGGGAAACTCGTCTCTCGCCACCTTGGAAGCGGAATACACCGACGCTCCGTCCTCACTGACGACAAAGGTTCTTATGCTCTTGTCCAGGTTGAGCGACTTCACAAATTCTGAGGTCTCACGGCTGGCGGTGCCATTGCCTATCGCTATGGCTTCCACCTTGTAAAGTTTCACCAGTCTCATCACTGTGTCGGCTGCCTTCTCGCTGAATCCGCCGCTGTTGGCGCTCATGCCTGTTTTCATGCCGCTCTGGAGATTGACAAATGGATGGATAGCCTCAAAATGCAGGAGTTCTCCTTGCGAACCAAGGCAAACCACCTTGCAGCCTGTGCGGAATCCGGGGTCGATGCCCATCACTCTTTTCTGTCCCAATGGAGGCGACAGCAGCAACTGGCGGAGGTTGTCGGCAAACACCCGTATGGCTTCCTCGTCGGCATGCTGCTTGCTGATGTTGCTGAATTCCGTCTCTATCGATGGTTTCAGAAGCCGCTTGTAGGAGTCTTCTGCGGCATCAGCCACCAATTCCGAGCAGCGGCCGTAACCTCTTACGTATTGCCTTTGCAATCTTTCCACACACTGTTCTTGGTCGGGCGATATCGACACGCGCAGTATGCCTTCGTTTTCGCCTCTCCTCATGGCAAGCAGGCGATGCGAAGAGCATCTGCTTAGAGGTTCGCTCCAATCGAAATAGTCCGAATATTTTGCCGCCTCTTCTGTGTCTTTCTTGTCTTTCACCACCTTCGAGGTGATGACACCCTGACGCTGAAAAGACATTCTTAATTGGTTGCGCGCCTGCTCATTCTCGCTCATGGTTTCGGCTATGATGTCGAGGGCTCCCTTGATGGCTGATTCGCTGTCTTTCACATCGCCCTTCACAAATCTCTTTGCAACCATGTCGATATCGCGCTCACGCTGCAAGAGTATCACATTGGCAAGCGGTTCCAATCCCTGCTCGCGAGCCACCTGCGCCCTTGTGCGTCTTTTGGGTTTGTAGGGCAGGTAAATGTCTTCCAGCACTGTCGCGTCCCAAGTATCTTCGATGCGTTTCTGAAGTTCTGGGGTCATTTTGCCTTGGGCGGTGATGGTGTCGATGATGGTCTGTTTCCTTTTGGCGGTTTCTTTGTATTTCTCATACAAGTCGCTGATGCCGGATATCTCCACCTCGTCAAGCGAACCTGTGCGCTCTTTCCTGTATCTTGCGATGAATGGTATTGTTGCGCCTTCATCAAGCAGTTCCAAGGTGTTTGCCACTCCTCGCGTCGGGAGGTTCATCTCCTTGGCTATGA
>Ga0181612_145326_pt1 | contig 23694 bp, 13 predicted proteins | sample HoacroProtozoa21_FD_119630 | JGI IMG/M metagenome (GOLD analysis project Ga0181612, IMG submission 119630) | Hoatzin crop microbial communities from Cojedes, Venezuel. Combined Assembly of Gp0051906, Gp0051904, Gp0051908
AGCAGAAAGGCTTTACATTAGTAATTTGGGGGAGCCTTTTCAACTGCAGTGGATATTCCCATCTGCAAAAGGTAACCTCTAATGTAACAGGGGTATCCTCCTGGGAAAGAGCACTGGGAAGCAATGTTAAATATTTAAATTATTGCTCTCTTTAACTACTGTCTCTTCAGTGACTAAAGAACACCTATGTAAACAAGCTCCCTAAATGTGGTGATGTGTTTGAGTCATGTGAATCATTCTCCTTCCTTATATTTCATCTCACACCAAAATACTATGGGATACCAGGAGCTTCCTCGCCCACAGAACTCAAGGCAAAACCTTAGTGATGGTCATGATTTGAGCGTGTTCAGCTTCTTCCAGAGCAGGAGCTTTCATTTTGCTTTCTCTACAGATTTATGGTCAGGATTATAAACTGGCAGATCTGTGTTATGAAGTTTCTGATGATGAACTAGGGGACTGAACATGCTTCTAACACTCTTATCAAAACTTTGAAGCGGGATTTTATGTTGTCCAGTTCCGTGGGCTCAGCCTAAGCTGTTTTGTTGGGCAGTCAGAGTTGCATGAAATGTTGCTCAGTGCAGAACAATAGTTGGTACCAGACCAAATGAAACAAGGATCTGCAGACACAACTTGATAGTTTTTTACCTGTTTTCACATGTAGAAATCCTTCCATTTTTGCACAAACAGGATTTGCATATGCAAATGCCAGTGCCTGTCAACTACTGGCTTGAAAGAAGGATCCCTAAACATATTGGTATATAGACTTCACAGAGAAAAGATGTTTCTAAAAATCTAAAGAAACAAGGCAGCCTAAACCAGCATAGATGAAGAATTTGGAGAATTTATCTCCCTGTTGATATGATCATAAAACTGTTGGTACAAGTGCCTCCCGCCAATACAGAGAATGGCACTTCACCAAACTAGCCTCTGTTGCTTGTCTGGCTTTCTTCAACAAGGGGGCTGCTCAGATCCTTCTGGGCGTGGATCTGGGTGCAAACTCATGGGTATGCAGTGTGACTGCCTGGGCAAGGAACAGAACAAGGAGGAAAATAGCTTGCAGTGGAGAGAGGCAACTGAGAAAGCTGACCTTCATGGAGAGCTTTGTAGAACTTCAGGCTGGTGTTACTAGCTTGAACACAACCTTCATCACCCAAAAGAATGGTAAACTTAATGAAACCATCACATCTTTATCCACAGAGCAACTCCACAAAAAAAGATTTTAAAAAATCCGACACCATAAAACCACTAATGTTTTAATTTTAGACACACTCTAAACATTGCTTAGGATTTTTTTCTCCTTAAGCATATTTTCCAGGAAAAAGAGTAGGTAAGGATATTTTTTTAAACTGTCTAATAGATCTTCTGCCTGGTATGTCAAGAAGATCCACCTCACTTCTGAATTTTACATTGGAATTCAACTATGCTTTATGGAGTTATGTAATTACTGCATTTTATATTTGGTCAATATTTTACATTTATATTGGCACAGAGGTTTTGCTAAAGGTATGTGGAGACTGAATCGTCAAATACCTTTAGCCTTCACCCTGCACATAGGGAGCTCTTGAATTAACTAAAAGGGAGACTTAATTTGCATGGCTAATTCATAAATTCTCAACAAATTGCAGGTTTTTGATAGGTATTGATGAATTTTCTGGAGATGCTCAGAAGAGAACCCATATCAGTAGTACTCTACTCTAGCTGTGTCATATTGCACTACTCAGCTACGTTTAACATCTTACCATGACAATCTGTCACGTCTGGTAGCATAAATTAAATTAATTTTCCAGAAAGGGAGAGAAATACAATTTTTAAAATTATAAAATTCATCAAAATTCAAACTGAAATGTCATTTCCAAAAGAACAAAAATGTCAACACATGCCATTCAAAAAATTGCCCAAGTTGAGTCCATTTCCACCTTCCTAAAGAGATTAAAAAAAAAAAAAGATATAAAACAGTTTATATTAACTCAAACATTACTATTATTCTGTGAAACAACAGTTTTCTTTGTGGACAAATGACAATGATTTTAGAGCAATTACTTTGTTTCTTGAGTGGCTGAAACAAAGTAATTATTTTCCTGATTCTCATTTATGATAGTAAGGATTCAAGCAGATTGTGAACGTTTTCAAGGTCAGAATCAGAAGTTGTATTAGCACATTCCTGCTTTCAAGTTAAGCACGTGTTTAAGTGCTTTGCTAGACTGAGACCTGACACCTGTTTAAATCAAAACATAACTCCATTGAACTCAGTGCTGTTGCATCTGTACGTACAGTACACATGAGAAGAAAATGAGGCCCATATGGTATTGAAAAAAATCACAGCAAAATGTTGGACTAGTGTTATGGATTAAAAGGAGGCCTAAAACTCACAGAACTATTGTTATTTTAGTTGACAGTGTTGTATTTCTCTGGTATATCCTGGCTGTCTATTATACATTTAAGATAACATAGCCTCATCAGTTTATACCATTTACAACGTTGACCTTAAAAGTGAATTTTAAATGTATTATGCACTCCAGAAACCAAACCTTGAGAATTGTATTCCTTTAATCAGGGAAGAGAAGTGACATCATATGCTTATCACAGCACAGCTCAAATTTCAAATATTGCACAGCTAGAAGCAATCCAGCTGAGTGAACAAATAAAATCTTTCAGGACTGAAAATGACATCTGAGCAAACCATGAGGATTCTGCCTATGAAGAAGATGATGACATTCATTCAATGAACTATTTCTTTCTAGAAAAAATATAAAGAGATGTTGCACACACAGAGAGAGTACAGCTACACTGTGATTGTGAAAGTCAGTAAGATAGTTAATGTACCCTGGACTGAGCTCCGTAGTCCACAACCAGATTACCAGTAGACATCTTTAGCTAGTCTAGAAGAAGCTATGGTTCCATGACCCCCATACAGACATATCTTCATTGTCATTTGATAGAATTTGAAGATAAATGTCAGTCCTCCTACTGCTTCTGTTGCTTGTGTTGTACTGTACTACTTCAAATTGTTTGTGAAGGCTCACTGAACAGACCAATATATCATCTCTATAGGCTATGAAACAAAAGTTCATGTTTCTTCTTGAAAAAGATCTGTTTCTACATTGACCTATTCATTCAGGGACATCAGTAAGTAATACCTAAAGATAAAAAGAGTTGGCCTAGATTCCTAGGTGATACAGCTCGGCAGAGATCAACCGGTGTCCACATAGTTAAGGTAAAGATCTGGCGCTCTTTGGTTTCTTTAAAAATAAGTCAGGAAATTGCTTTAGCAAACTGCTAGTGAAAATTTTCTTCTGAAAACAGCATAGTACTTAGAACTATCTCTTGCCATGAACGCTTTAACAAAGGAAATATTTAACGCAATATGCACAATTCCCATTCATTTGCCCTTGTTTATTTGAAAGAGAGTTACAAAGGGTTCTCAAGATTACAAAAAAAAACCAAAAAGACAATGCCCTGTGCAGTTGTCTTTCTGGTGTTTCAGCATAACCCTGAGGAACACATCAGATTTTTCCTTGCAAAATGATGGTATGCACATTGCAGAAAGAATCAGCCAAGAAGGCAACGTGAATATCTGAGGAATGTGTCAGACTTCAGAATTAGATACCTTCGACCTTATGACTGTAGTCACTAGATCAGTGCTAGACAAGTTTCTTGCAGAACTATTATAGCCAGCCAATCTCAATTACCAAATACGAAGTCAATAATCTTTTCTGCTAGGTGGGTGAGCTGGGAGGTAAACATCGATACCCCAGCGTGGATTTCTGCAGGTGCATGTCATTGGTGTGTCAGTCTGACTCACTACCCAGAGGAGTACAACACTACAAATACTAAAGGGCAGTAAATGTCATTATTAGGAGCAAAGACAAAAATGACTGGAAAAGGTGTCTTTGCATACACCAGGTAGATGAGCCGCTAAACCCCTGGCTACAAGGCATTGTGGACACTAGGAATTTACACAGACCCAAAGGGAGAGTGAACGAGCTCATGGAAGAGAAGTCCACTGAGGCTGCCACCAGGCTGTGCCTGCCTTAGCAAGTTCAAGGTGATAACAGTTAGAGGTCAGGAATGCAGTAAGTAGAGCTGTATCATGTGCTGACTCTCTTCTCATACACTTTGCTAATTCCTTACTCTCAGCTACAACTGGAAATAGGATCCTGAGTTTGATGGAACTGTGGTCTGGTCCATTACAGCCATTCTCACGGGGCTCTCCGTGGCAAAAAATCACAGAGCTGCTGGCCTGCAATCTGTCGTTTTCTAACAATAATTTGTCGATTGTACACACACTCGGAAATATTCTGATCATTACTGGTTGCTTAGGTAGGCCAAATGCCAGCTTTAGGAAAAAAAAATGCCTTGGTGGCAAGCATATAAAGGCAGTTGACAGTGCAGTACTGACAGCGGTAAAGAAATGCTGCTACCCTGGCAATGCGCTCTCTTGGAAAGGCACGGCTGCCGAGCACAACAGCAGCCCTGGGGAGATCAATACAGCGTGTCTGGAATGAAGGCGACATCTGACTTCACACGAAAGAAAATGTCTACAACAGAGTTGTCATTACTCTTTTGTATGCCTGAAAAGACAGGACAATGTATAGCTGTCATGGCAGGCGCTCTAGTCAGTTCTTCACGCGATGTCTCTGAGTCTTGGCTGGTACAGAAGGACATGATGAGGTCTCCACAACTGAGATCTCGGAGTATTGCCAAATCCTCCTCTTCTCTTCAGAAAATCTGGGACACCCGTCAGTTAACAGCAAGTTCAAAGCCACCTCTGATGGCCCACTCTGACAGGGTAAAGAGTTGAAAGACTCTGAAGAAATGCTATCAACCCCTGCTTAAGGCAGACTGTTAGCCATGAGGCACAGTGCTGGCAACCTTGGCTAGGACAGAAGACATCCGGAGGCTAAGAGTAACGGTACGGTGCAGTATGAACAGTGACACAGGAAAGCAGGGAGAAGAAAGTCAGGAAAGCAGGTGTAAGACAGAAATCTGCAGCATTTTCTGTTTTGGGGGATTATAAAACTCAGTTTTGTTTCTCACCTATAAGGCCACTCAGTACTTGCTCTCAAGCCAGTTACTGCCCAGACAGACAGTAAGTACAAACTGCCATCCTCATTAGGGACTTGCAGATTGAGTGGTGCCAAGGCATGGATTGCAGAACTAGATGGGACAGATTAACAAACCTAACCTGGTAACTCAGGATCCTTATCATGCAATTTTATGATGGCATTTACTCCTTACCCCCTTATTTCCAAAAATAGCCATCCCCTGAATACATCGTACTATCAGGAACGTTTCCTGTGGAATAGCCTTTGTTGCCCATGTTTCTGTAATGCTGTGACACGTTCTGAAGCACATTGTGCTCCTGTGGGATCTACTGTCCTTTTGCACTTCAAGTACCATTTTCCTCCTCAAATGACTCCGGCAGTAAGAGTTGCACAGAGGGTACTTCTTCAGTAGCTGCAAACTAGTGTAGCTCTGGTGAAATGTTCCTGTTTTTAATTTACTTTCCTAACTGTGCTGGCTGCTTGGCAATCAGGAATTGTACCCTACCAGTTCTAGCAAGTCCCAAAATTTGGATGCAATTGATCAGCTCCTACAGAGCAGGTTTCCCAACTTGGGGGTGTGATGACAAGGGTCAAAGCAACTATATGTGCTCATTTACAAGCTGATTTAGTGTTCATTGATGACTTTCATATGTCCTGCATGATCTTGATCTGTGCATGGAGAGTGGCTATTACCCCATGGGTAGCTGGTTTTGTGAAGGTTTCTAAAGCACTGCTGACAAAGGGAAATGGACTGGATTTTCACTGACTGAAACACTGGCCCAGGGCAGACAGGAACAGCCAAATGGGCCTACAAACATCTTCTGCACATGGAACTAAAGAAGGCTCATGCAGAGAGAGCCCCGGACTCTGGTCTCACTCACTCTGATGTGAACACACAGTAACTCCACTGGACTCAGCACGGGCTATTAGTCATGTAAAACAACGAAGTTAGATCATTTAATCTTTTTTTTTTTTTCTTGCTCTTCTCTGAACTATCTCCAATTTGTCGATATTAGCAATTCAGTGCTTGGCCCCACATGCCAGGTACAGCCACAACAGAGGAGCAATTACTTCCTCGCTCTGTAAGATGACGCCTTTTGCATATGCAGCCTCAAAACTTTAGTCGTGGCGGTTTTCTTGCATCCCATCAAATCATTTTATGTGCCAGAATCATCTCTCCAGAAACATGCCTATATTTCCACCACTCTTGCTGCTGCATAAGCTTCCTTTTCCTAGTAAATAGATTGGCTTCAGATTTTTTTTTCCACAATCTACTTGCTTGCTTGCTTCTCTCCCTCTTACATTATCTTTCTTTTCAGCAACCCATCTCTGTCTTTATCAGCCATCATCCCATCTCCCAGTTAAAGACTGCAGCAGGTTTCATGACCAAGAACATATAATGCACTTGAAAATTTGTTTTGTTTCATTTAAAATCAGCTCTGTAAGTCAAGAACCTAGATCTGTGCTGATCTCTTCAGCGACCCACCAAAAACCCCTCCCTGCATCTTCAAGCTGCCTGTTTTCATTGCTCGCTTAGAGAGCATTTTCAGCCCAGCAACAGAACTGCTCTCCAAGACAACTTCCTGTGGATCACCTAAGTAGGTTTCATTGCAAGACACTGTGATTATTTATTTCCCTAAAATCCAAGTAATCTGTTAAAAAAAATTACAGATTTTCCAGGCAAGATTAACTTCTTATGAATCTATACTGCTGATTTTCATTTTTAAAATTGAAGCAAAAATCCAATCTGACAAGAAGATCCGCTTCAGGTATGGCAGCCCCAGAACAGATCACTAGAAAAGCAATTGCAACATTTGTAATCTTTTTTCTTAACTTGAAGATGGACTGTGCTGCTTTTCTCTGCTCTTTCAATGCCTCCCATCAAAGGCTTAAGTTTATTAAACTATTCCTTAAACATCCTAGGATGCATAATAACTTCTTATCTCTGTATGTTCACGTGTTCCCCTAACACAGTTATTGAGGCTTGGTCTTTCTGACCTGACTTTGCATATTTCTCTTGGAATAGGATTTATTTTTAAAGGGGATCACTATTTCAGCCAACTTTTGCATCATTAACCACCTCCTCCTCTTTATTTATTTACATTTTAATTAGCCACTAATTTCCCAATCAAGGAACAAGGACAGCTTTGGCTAAAAGCCGAACTCTGACACAAAGACAACAGTAATAGAAAAAGCTACATGAAACCGCTCTTTTAAAGAAGGAATAGGCAGCATTAACTATCAGTTAGAAGCTATGAACTGCAGGTAACTGATAAAGGAGGCAAAAGATATCAGGAAAATTACTGCCAAAGACAAGCAGTTAAGCAGAAATGTAATGAGAGAAATTGCAACAACTACAATTGTCTATTAACTATCGGAGAGTGTAAAATTGTTGATAAGAGACAACTGAGAAAAGCAAAAATACGCAGCAAGTAGTTCAGCTTGGGATCTGGAATACTTCTAAAGGAGGACAGCAATAGGGAGAAGGACGTTTCACCTCAGTCTGGTGTCTGTGCACCTGCAAGCTACCAATGACTTAGCCAAATGCCAGTAGCTGATAAGCGTGTCAAAAAAGGCGGAGAAACGCAGGAGGGCTGACACGTGGTAAATACAGGGTGAGCTTCCTAAAGAAAAAGCAGTTTTACCCCGCCAATTCTAATCCAGGGAGCCTGAAACCAGCACAGGCAAGAAAATGGAAAATTTAAGAGATGATTCAGCTGAAAGGCGAAGAAGGAATGGAAGGCTGAAAATAAAACTAGTGCCAGTCAAGAAAGTTTTGTGGAAAATAGAGTTTGCTACACAAACCTGGTATCAGCTGTATAGATGGTTGGTAAATGTAATGTGCAACGTCTGGGTGTGCGTTTGACTACAAAATGCAGCTTTTCACAGAGAAACTGGCATAAGGACCTACTGATAAAGGCACATTTAGGAAAAACTTGATGAGCTGAGATCTGCAGAAGACTCTTGAGAGGTCACAGTGACAAACTGGAAAGGAACTAAATATACTGTCCTCTGGCCTCCAACCCCTTTGTAGTCTCCAAATTTTACAGCCTCTACTTCCCTTCAGCCTCCCACTCCTTTTCGGCCTCCAATGCTTCTGGCCTCTACTTCCCTCTGGCCTCCCACCACTTTTTGACCTCCCACCCCATTTCAGCCTCCAATTTTTCTTCCCTGTGCTTTTCCTCTGGCCTCCCACCGCTTTGTAGCCTCCCACCCCTTTTCAGCCTCCAATTTTTCTGGCCTCTACCTACCCACAACCTTCCCACCCCTTTGCAGCCTCTCACACCTTTTCCGCCTCCAATTTTGCTAGCCTCTACTTCCCTCCGGCCTCCTACACCATTTTTGACCTTGAATTTTTCTGGCCTTTACTTATCTCTGGCCTCCCACCACTTTTTGACCTCCAACACTGTTTCGGCCGCCAGTTCTTCTGGCCTCTACTTCACTCTGGCCTCCCACCACTTTTTACCCTCCCACGCATTTGCAGCCTCCAATTTTTTCTCGCCTCTACTTCCCTCTGGCCTCCAAACCCGTTACAGCCTCCCACCCCTTTTCAGCATCTGCTTATCCTCTGGCCTCCCACCATTTTTCAGTGTCCAGTTTCTCTGCCCTCTACTTGTCCTCTGGCCTCCCACCCCTCTTCAGCCTCCCACCACTTTTCTGCCTCCAATTTTTCTAGCCTCTACCTACCCAATAGCCTCCCAACCCTTTTTGACCTCCCACCCTTTTTGGGCCTCCAGTTATTCTGGTCTCTACTTTCCCTCCGCCATCCTAATCCTTTTGGGCCTCCAGTTTTTTCTGGCCTCTACCTACCAGCCAGCTTTCCAACCGTTTGCAGCCTCCCATCCTATTTCAGTCTCCAATTTTTCTGCCCTCTACTTACCCTCCGGCCTGTCACCCCATTTCATCATCCAGTTTTTCTGGCCTCTACTTTCCACTGGCCTGTCACCACTTTCCTGCCTCCTAGCCTATTTCGGCCTCCAGTTTTTCTGGCCTTTTCTTCCCTCTAGCCTTCCACCACTTCTAGGCCTCTCACACCTCTTCAGCTTCAAATATTTATGGCGTCTTCTTGCACTTCGGCCTCCCACCCTTTTTCAGTCTCCAAATTTTCTGGCCTCTTCTTTCCTCCGGACTCCTACCAGTTTTTGGCCTCCAATTTTTCTGGCCTCTATTTCCCTCTGGCCTCCCACCCCTTTTTTATCTCCCACCACTTTTCAGCCTCCAATTTTTCAGCCCTCAACTTGCTCTCCAGCCTCCCACCCCTTTTCAGCCTCCAGTTTTTCTGATCTTCATTTCCGTCTGGCCTCCCACCAATTTTTGGCCTCCCAACCCATTTTGGCCTCCAATTTTTCTGGCCTCTACTTCCCTCTGGCCTCCAATCTGTTCGTGGACTCCCACCCTTTTCAGCCTCCAGTTTTTATGGCCTCTACTTCCCTCTAGCCTCCCACCGCTTTTTGGCCTCCCACCCCTTTTCAGCCTCCATTTTTTTCTAGCCTCTACTTGCACTTCAGCCTCCCACAACTTCTTACCTCCCACCCCGTTTCAGCCTCAAATTTTTCTGCTCTCTACTTGTCCTCTGGCCTCCCACTACTCTTTGGCCTCCCACCCCTTTACAGCCACCAATTTTTCTGACCTCTGCCTACCTACCAGATTCCCACCACTTTCCAGCCTCAAACTTCTATATGGCCTCCAAATTTCAAAGCCTCTACTTGCACTCCAGCCTCCCACCCATTTTAGGCATCCAATTTTTCTGGCCTCTACTTCCCTCTGGTCTCACCACCCCTTGTCATCCTCCAGGTTTACTGGCCTCTACTTCCCAATGGCCTCCCATCGGTTTAAGGCCTACTCCCCCTTTTCAGGCTTACGTTTTTTCTGTTCTCTAATTGTACTTTGGCCTCCCACCAATTTACAGCCTCCCACCCCATTTTGGCCTTCAATTTTTCTGGTCTCCCCTTCCCTCTGGCCTCCCACCCCTTTTCGGCCTCCCACCCCTTTTCAGCCTCCAATTTTTTCTGGCCCCTACATTAACTCCAGCCTCCCACCCCTTCTCAGCCTCCCATCCCTTTTCGGCCTCCAATTTTTCTGGCCTCTACTTCCCTCTGGCCTCCCACCTGTTCTTGGCCTCACACCCCTTTTCAGCCTCCAATTTTTTCTGGCCTCTACTTACACTCCGGCCTCCTAGCCCTTTCTGGCCTCACACCCCTTTTCAGCCTCCAGTTTTTACTGGCCCCTACTTGCACTTCGGCCTCCAAATCCCTTTTTAGCCTCTCATCCCTTTTCAGCCTCTAATTTTTCTGGCTTCTAATTCCCTCTGGACTCCCACCCCTTTTCAGCCTTCCACCCCTTTTCGGCCTCCAATTTTTCTGGCCTCTGCTTCCCCTGTCCTCACATCTTTTTTTGGCCTCCCACCCCTTTTTGGCCTCTAATTTTTGTGGCCTCTACCTACCCACAAGCCTCCCATCACTATGCAGCGTCCCACCCCATTTCAGACTCCAATTTTAGTTATCCTACGGCCTCCCACCCCTTTACGGCCTCCAAATTCAGCCTCCAATTTTTCTAGCCTTTACCTGCCCACCAGCCTCCCACCTCTTTTTGGCCGCTAATTTTTCTAGCCTCTACTTGCCCTCCGGCCTCCCACACCATCTTCAGCGTCCAATATTTCTTGCCTCTGCTTCCCTCTGGTCTCCCACCATTTTTCGGCCTCCCACCCCTTTTCTGCCTCCAATTTGTCTGGCCTCTACTTCCTGTTTGCCTCCCACCACTTTCTGGTCTCCCACCACTTCTCAGCTTTGAACTTTTTCTGGCCTCTACTTGCACTCCAGCCTCCTACCCATTTTTGGCCTCCCACCCCTTTTCAGCCTCCCACGCCTTTTTGGCCTCCAATTTTTCTGGCCTGTACTTTCCTCTGGCCTCCCACCCGGTCTTGGCCTCCCACCCCTTTTCAGCCTCCACTTTTTCTGCCCTCTACCTGTCCTGTGTCCTACCACTACTCTTCAAATTGGCATTAGAACATATCGATAAAGGCACATTTTACTCAAAACTTAGTTACCTGAGATCTGCAGAAGACTCTAAATTGGACACACTGACAAAATGGAAAGAAACTAAATGTATGGCTTTTACTTGACTAGAGGAACAGAGCAACAGACAGCCATGTAGGCAGGTGGTTCTCTCTCTTTGTGTACTCTTGGTACAATACTAAGGCCCATTCTTGTGTGAATTATTAAAATACATACCAAAGTTTGGAGAGGGTTTTTTTTGAGGGAAAACCCACAATATTAGAAGTAAACGGATAGACAAACACTTCTTAACAGTTAATTTAGAGCTTGATTAGTTATCAAACTGGGTAGAGACAAGTTGATTAGAAGAAATAAAAATATCTTCACCCAGTGAAAACACCCCAGGTGAATGGACTCTTTCAGCCAGCAGAGAAAGGCATAGTTACAGTCTGTTCCTGAAAGGCAGACCCAGATACTGAGAAATAAAAGACACATTTTGACTGGAGAGGATGATTAATTTTAGGACAAACTACCAGGGGAAGTGGTGAATTCTCATATGATTCAGGTCAGCACAAGGTGGGATCCATCAGTGACACACAAGGGATCTGATTAAATCATTTGCAAACCATTTGCTGTCATTAAGGTCTCTGCATTGCTGAAGAAACCTAGCAATAAGCCACACCATCTGACCCAATAACCTGCAGCAGGAAAATGTCTCTGGTCAGCTGCACATTGCAACCTCACTCTTCCTTGCTCCCACTCACAGAATGGATTGCTCCCTCATAAAGTGCCCATCCTGGCAACACAGGAGCTTAAGAGATGAACAGAGCTTGCTTTGAATTGGAGGGAAACTCATATACATACCTCACCAGCAGGGAAACACATACTTTACAAGGTAAACCGCACCTAAGACTTTTTTTTCCCTTCCCTCTCTTTTCAAATCAATCAGGCCCTGTAAGTTTGACTCTGTATGCACCTCTCTTGCTTTCTGTCAAAGAAAAAAAAAATCAATTCTAGGTGAATATACAATCTCTTTCATTCAGGACTGGTGCTGGCAAAGCACAGGACTATGGGAAGTTGCTGCTGGCAACATGGAGATGGGCTGTGGCCACAGAAATTCAACAGGATTGCCACATGCTGACAGAGCTTAGATGTCATCAAGGGTTTTGGATTTGGGTTGCTCTGCTCTGAGAGGCAGGGTGCAGCAGTCAGATTTTCTGCAACTCATTCAGGAAGCAGCAGCCGCCATGGGAACCATCTATCTGCCAGGGACACAGGTCCCACCGCTGGTGCTGTCTTGTTGCTTCTTCTGCTGGAGCTCAGGTCCACACTCAGCCCTTGGCATCCTGTTCATTATCTTGTCACAGCCCACAGTTTGGAAGAACCTTGTTGTCCCATACAGCCTGAGAGAGGCTAGGTACCAGTGAGATGCCCAGGTCTTAGAACCCCTTTGAGAGACTTCTCTGAGCACAACTCAAAAGCTGAAGAGAGATTTTAGACTTGCTCGTAATTTGGGCTTTGCCAGGTCTGAGCATAGAGACCTTCAGTTTTCAAGTCCGTCAATCCATTTTCCCATGCCAGCTTCATATTCATGGGAGGAAACAAATGAGAAAGAAGAGGTGGGAGAGACGAACTTTGTAACAAGCCACATAAGTGTAGGGAAGCAGGGAAAGGTAAGTAGAGTTTATTTTATCAGCACTGCACAGGAAGTCTCAGTACCAAAAACTGCTCTCATCCCAGCCAGCACTCCATGTTATTTCTGGCACCTTTGTAAATTGGTTTGCAGAACTCCCCTAGGAGTCCCTCAGCAGACCGTACCTTTCAGCTCCCTCCACCTTGAGCATTTTACTGAAACCAAGAGCTGTTCCTAAACTGTGAGGTTGAAGCATCTCTTGGGGGCCAGCGACACTCCAGCCAGCTTAGACACATTGACTCCAGTTGCTAAAGAAGAAAGGCTGCCTGTGGGCAGAGGCTGCTCAGACAGTCAGCTTTGTCACTGGTACTACCCCAACTGAGTGCATTAAGCCAGCTTAGATATGCAGATACAGAGACGTTGCACCTTCAGCTGCAGTACAGGTCTAGTTTAAGGAGAAGGTCCTGGGCAAGACCCTGCCGCCTATTTTCCTGGATGTCGCGTTTCATTCATGCCATATTAGACCTTATTAAGACATTTTTAAATTTTTTTTTTATTTATTTCGGCTTCCATCTTCCAAAACAAATCATGCTGCTGCTTTCTGGGGCAAAATTTCTAAAGCTCAGTTTCAAATTTTGTTTCAAAAAAACCTTGCAAGTTATTCATCAATGTTGTCTTGGTCAGAGGGGTAATCTGCTCATTTCACAGTCTCCTAAATCTTTTTTTCAGGCATGAAAGTGAAATACAGCGGTCAGACTCAGGCCCACCGTTTGGATGGACCCATAGAGGGCACCAGACACTCATTTTTCAATGCACTGGCCAGGTGCTTATTCTATCCTCTCCAGTAACTGTGCAGAGGCCTGGGGACTCCTGGGATGAGGAGTGGGAGCTCCACGGAAATACAAAATTTGAATTCTAATCTGAACTGCTAGAATGATGGCTATTTCAGTTTCCTGCCACTTCCAAATTAAATATCAAATTAAAATGTTGGCTTGACCTGAAATTTCTTTCTCAACTATCTGATGAAATGGGGAAAAAACCAGCTAAACTATTTTCTTTTCCATTTCAAGAATTCAAACAAGGAACAAAAAACACTCTGTGACATGAAAAGTCTTTTCACATGGGAAAATCCAAGCATTTAATTTGCAAAACAACAAAAAAAAAGTGTTCTGACTTCTAACTTCTTTTTTTCCCTTCTGTAACAGAAAAAGATTTAGAGTTTGGTGTCACTGAATCTGGATTTTTCACCAGAACCATTCAAACAGGACATTGCCTCCCCCTCCAGCCCCAATTGTCTCAAACCAGTGCTCTCCAGAGGAAGTGTTTCAGTGGCCTTTGTAAAGATCACACTCTGAGAAGCCCATTTCACTGTTTACCCACCACCAGCGATAAACCAGAGGTAAATGAACGGGAAGAAAACAAACCCACTATGTGACTCACTCTCATGTGAGAAGTGTGCTGTCTGCCATAACCACAAGTCCTGGTATATTATCACAATGGTTTATTTAATCTGTGAGTGAACTCTAGATATCATCTAACACATCTGCTCCCATCTTGCAGGTCATGGATCTCTGTCCTACAGGCAGAGCCTTTTCAAAGCTCATTTCCACATCTGACAGGGTAAAGAGGAGCTCAAGCGGTACCACACCAGCAACAGCCCAATGCACCCTATGACACAGGGCATCTGAAGTTACTACCAAGACTGAAATATTGCACAGAGAGCTGCATAAGGACGTATTGTTGCACAAATATGGACGTAGCCAGTTAAATAGATAGGATCTAGGAAGTGGCTCTTAGTAAACCTAAATAAATTTGGGAAAGGGAGGGCAGGAACACCAGACTCGGAAGCAAGATTCTGATCAAAATATTGAGGCAGTTCCTCTCTCTTGGTCACTGTCCAAACTAGTATCCTCAGTTCCAGCCCTTCAAAGTCTCCCTGGGTTTGAAATCCGCTTGCTTCTGTGAATTTCTCAGTTCAGGCTTCTCTCTTACTTTCAGCAATCTTTACTCCCCCTTGTCTCCCATCTTTCAAATGTCTCTTCACCTCTTGCAGCATGGAGGATGCAACCTTCACAAGTTTTTCATCAACTTTAGTGGAGTTGGATTAAGTCCCAGATTCCTGCAACAGCTAGAATTTGGGTGTCTTTCTAGGACCAAGTATTTCTTACTGCCTAGGTCAGTTTGTGCTCTGTACTCCTCCTCCATTTCTCTTCCTTAAGTAAGAGATTAGACTATCCTTAAATAATATGTTTTCCAACTGCTTTGTGTGCAAACCCTCTCTGCTTCCTTCTTTATATGTGGTTTGCATCCTGTGCACATGGCCTAAGAGCTCAGTTGTTCAGCCTCAGGGGGCAATTAATCCCCAGCACTATAATCTGTACAGAGGCATTTAATCTTCCAGGGAAGATGCACCTGAAAGGAACTTTCTGAGAAGCACAGGGTTGATAGAAACCAACGAGTAAAGCCAACAGCTTAGCCAGAGGCTGGGAATCTCCTTTCTGCTCTGATCAAGTTTCCCCTGCAATTAAATGCAGAGCCTTCCAACAGACGTATTTTTTTCTAAGGCTGATGAGCAACAGTCTCCGGGACTCAGTTTCAAGATCTTCTCAGAGGTCCCTGTTGCATAACCGGACTTCTCCCAGGAGAGCATTTGATTCTGCTGTCACTGGTGGAGGATTCTTTCCTGGCATTGGGCTGATCTTTCCTCAGCTCTCATATAAAAGTTCAGTCTCCAGATACTGGATCTACAGGGCAGAGACTCTCCCTGTTTCACAAACTCCAAATATACAGAGGTCCTAATCTCTCCTTTGGATTTGGAATTGCAACTAAGGCCACAGTCATTTGAAAGCTCTTTCATGAGGCCATCGCAGAGTGATGCATCCTTCATTTTGCCACCTTGCTCTGCACCAAGATATTCTGGATGACTTTTTCAGACTCCTCAGGACGTTCAGACCTTTACAACAGAACCAACACCAAAGCTTCTGCCCGGGATTTTTCTGGAACTTGGCAGAATTTCCAAAACTCTCTATTTGTCATTTGGCTTCCTCGAGTTCTTTTCCATTTAGGCTGTCCCTACCTGTCCCCTCCGATAGCTCAACCCTTTTTTTGCTTAGAGGGTTGGCTGAGGACAATGGGAAACAGCACAGGAATCCTACTTTTAAAGCAGCAGTGAACTGGCACCACATCCTCTTCTTATGACCTATGCTTAGGTGCCCAGATAGGAAGGGAGTACTAGGATGTGGACACCACCCCCTCCTTTAGAATGCTCTCTGCACACCCAGGAACAGTTTAGAGCCATTCAAAACTTAGATTTATGGCTCGAGGGACTTGTTCCAACTTAACTCACTGTAGGGACTCCACGTTGGGAACGACTGCACTATGACATTCCCCAAAAGAGATGACTCATCCTTCTTCCACCACCTTCCGTGTTTCCATTCTTTCTACTTTGGCCTCAATGAGCCGTGTTCACCTTTTTGCTCAGCTGCTGACCCTTAAGTATGGGTGGAAAGGGAAAGCAGTTAGGCTTGCCTTGCTGATTTACCCATTCTCAGCACACGCTTTTCTTCCCACCCAGTACATCAGAACTGCAGCCACTGCCTTCAAAGCAGTGCCACCCAGCTGCACTCCCCAGTGGTCTCACACATGCAGCTCCTCTGCAGCAGTTGGCTCAACTGAGAAACAATGCTATGTCCTTCTCCCATCTTTGTAGTAGAGCTGTAGATCTCTTCAGCCAAGTCATCTCCCTGCTGCCTGCAAAGCCAGACCACTGAACCAGTGTCTGGATAAAACAGCTGCATTTGCAAGGTCTCGTGCTTTCCCTTTGACTTGCCTCACCTCTTGAACAGGTCTGCCAGGCGTGCAGGTGCAGAGACACCTTCATTTGCAAGAGGTGAGGATCACAGGTCACCAGCACACATCAAAAGGACCACATAAAGACCTACATTCAGGGCTATGTTTTCAAACGCAGGAAACAGACAAAAAAAGACGTTAAGCAGATAATAAGTTTTAGGCAAATATCTCTTGTGAAAATGGCTCCCTGGAAGCCTATAGGCTTTTCCTCTCTTTAATGAGGTTCCTTCTCTAGGCTAAGTGATGTCTTGTGCCTATCGCATATGAATGTGGTCAGGATAATGGAGCTTTAAATCAGCAAGTAGTTCTGGACAAGCATAGGATGAGGTCAGTCTTAACAAAACTAAAATTAAATTACATTTGAACTGGTGTCAGATGAAAAGATGTTTTCCACAAAGTTGGTCTTCTAGGAAAAGCAGAAGGAAAAAACAAACAAACAAACAAACAAACCCAACCTATGAGTCACCAGGTTGAAATAGGTTATTCAATCACAATGTCCTGAAGCCACATTTCACCTCAAGTAAAACAGGTTTGAAGTTTGTAGTCTCGTGAAATATTCGGGAAGACGAGCTCAGCAGGATGGAGATGAGAAGAGCTGCCGTGCCAGACCAGTGTTTTCTGCCAAGTCCCACCCATCTCCAGCCCTGGATTGCTGCTGGGGTTCCTTGGACAACGTCAGTGAGTGGCCGATGCTGCATAAGGACTGTACCTTTCAGTACCCCTCTCTGCATCCCTGTTCTTCAGGTTTTTTTTAAAAAATTAATATTTTGTCCCATTCTTGAATTTATTATCTCTATACTTGTTAGGTTTCTCCTCGGTTTCTTCTTCTTTAAACCCCCTTTTTAAAGTATTACTCTTAGGATTTTTTAGGGATGGGTTGATGACAATTTCTAAGGAGAAGACATATGGGAACAATGGATGTCTTGGGAAAAGAATAAGAGCAGAGAAAATATACAGCAACACTTCTGAAAACTGCCAGCCTCCAAGGACTTTCTAAGCCAGACATGGTTGCTTTATATTTAATAGCCCTTGATAGATCTTTCCCCATCACCTTGTCCAGTCATCCTTTGAATCCCTTAAGCAAGCATAACTTCCCCCAGCAAGGTGTTCCAGATCTTCATTATGAACTGGCTACTGTCAAAATGATCACCTAATGCCATATTACAGTTCTTGAATGTTCAGCAATCATTATAGTAGCTGAATTTCTGGAAGACTTTCTGATAGATCTAGCATGCAAACCATCAGCAGATACCTGTATCCTGAACTCTGGCTGCAAGATTTTGTAAGTGAAAGATGACCTAAATGTAGTTACTGAAATTAGTATTAGTATGATTTTTTATTAATTTTCTGAAGGGAAATGAACTGTGTTTGTAAGAAGAAATATAACTGAATGTCTACTAAGAACTGCTGAACTTGTAAAAGCTTGTGGGACTGAATATATATCAACAGGTATTAGCTGCTCTGAGAAAACTTTAGAGGTCCAGTCTGTACACTGAGAAACAAATCCAGAAATCCAGTTCCAGAAAGCTCCTGTCCCGAGTTAGGCAAAAAAAGAAAAGCAAAAAGAAAATAAAAGGGAATAAAATGGGCTCAAATGTATATTTAACTGATCGACCCCTCTCTCCTTATCCCCCTTGCATCATGAGCATCAAGAAACCAGAAGGAAATGTTTAATTGCCTCCAAAATAAAGGCGGAGGAGAAGCAAGCTTGAATGTGAGTTTCAGGCAGAAGCTTCCATGGGTCTTCTGTTAAAGTTGTTTTGCTCACTAGTTAAACATACCTTCAGGAGCTCCTCCCCAAAACACTACCCTTAGGGATCCCAGGGAAGAACAATGCAGTGATTTTATCAGCCCTCCCTCGGCGGCAGTGCAACCGTAGTAAAGGACAGGCTTCCCGGGCAAACACCGAGGAGTGTCCTGCACCTCAGCCCTGAATCCCTCCCGCCGCTGAGTGAGTCAAGGCAAAGGGAGCCTCTTGCACAACTGGCTGGTGGGGAGGGAGGAACACAGCCCCCGGGGAAAAGCAGCAGCCAAACAGACTGAAAAGTAAAAGTCACCTGCAGGGACTACAATCCAGAAACCTTAAACTGAACTCCACGAGATTTTCATCAGCATTTCCAAAGGAGAGGTTAGCAAACTGTGGATTGAAATGTGAAATCATTGGGCAAACTGACTGAACCGCAAAATGAGTAACTTCCTCCGTGAGCTCCCCCGGAGGGACTGGTATTGCTTTAAGGTGCGCGGCCTCTGTTATGTAAATTGTCTTGAACCCTAAGAGGTTTTGCAGATTTACATGATAAGTAATTGTTTTCTCCCCCAGCTATTAAGCACGGTGTGGGGGAGAGATCTCAGACTGAGAAGGAAAGCAGAAAGCTGGAAGGAGGCTGTAGGGAAGAAGGTTCTTGCAACGGACTGGTAGAGGAGGCTGAAAGTCAGAGGAGTAAACAGAGTGAGAGGTGAATTTGGGCAGAGTAATGCCAAGGAAACTCGAATAACATCTGGAGCACCTCAGGCCTAAAGCCAATCTACGAGCATATGCTTTCTCCCAGGGCACCCAGGTGTAGATTGCTACAAGGCAGTCTAGGACCAAAGCAAAGATAGTTCTGCTTCTCTATGACGTTTGTCCAAATTTCAGAAATTGTAAATTCAGGCAATTCTGGAGCCAGTGATAGTGTCTTTGGATTTAAAAGGACTTGATGGATTTTTGTGCCATGAATTTGGCTAATTTTTGACCCTCATATAAACTTTTCACTTCTATTGCTTCACATGGCAAGGAATTCCATTATTTAATTAAACATCTAACACGTAACCTTTCAGAGAGGCATCATTTCTCCCAGGAATGGTGCTTTGAGCAGACCCTGCAATGCACAAAGAGCTGTGGGGATTGTCTAAGAGTACCGATCATGCAATGATCCTTTGAGTCTGGGTAACCAATAAAAAGGGTCACAGAGACTTCAGGTATTGAAAGGCTGAGGGAAGAAGAACAGAGCTTCTTTGTGGCGATAGGAAGAAGAGGAGTCTAGGGAGCAGAGTATACAAGCAATGCTTTAGAAGTTGGCCATTTTCAGGCACATCATATATAGAAGGAAACAGATGAATTGGCATGAGACCACATCTGTAAATACAGTAGTGATACGAGTTGAAGCGCTCCCACAGAGGAGCAACAAGTCAGCCCTTGGGAGCATGGAGTGGCTGAGAGGCTGAGATGAAGACATGAGATAAATGGATGTGGGGAATTAATATCATTCAATGAGGGGAACAGGAGCAGAAGGATGACATGGATTTCTCTGTGTCTAAAGGAGACTTTAAATTCTTTCCAGGAACATTTTTCATCTCTCATTCCTCCTGGTCTTGTCACAACAGAAAGCTTCATTCCCTCCATGTTCTCAGTGATGCAACTCCCTCCACATCAACAAATTTACATTAAGGGAAGAGAGCAGAATGATTCCCAGGGCTGGAAGAACAAAACTCCCTCATCACAAGTCCTCTGGTACAGCATGTGAGAAGGCTCTTTCCTTTTAGCCTTGGAGAGATATCAAATTGCTTTTAATGTTGCATCTATCAATGCTGGGCCACAAGACGTTTGTTTGCTTCAGGTGTCATGGGAGCTGAAAAATCTTTGTGTGGGGAACGATATTATCCCTCTAAAGTCTTATCTTAAGGAAAACATATGCGATCTTGCAAGGAAGCCTCTCTCGGTTGCATTTTAACTTAACAGGAGGTTCCTTTCCTGACATATCTGTTAGCACAGGGATACACACACACACACATACCCACACCACTTTAGCAACCAAAGAATGTGGAACCCTCCTTGGATGGGCTGGGGGAGGGACACAGCTGGGGGACGAAGGCTTCTCATGCCATTCTGGCTTGGAGATATCCCTGGAACGAAGGGGTAATTACACAAAAGCCAATGATGCTGGTTCTGAACGCCTGCCAGCCAGCGGCCTCTGCGTCAGCAGGGCCCAGCCCACCATCCTCCAGCTGCTACCCTGGACTCTCACACTGCCCGATGCTGCCAAAGGGATGAGATGTCTCCTGGCCCATGCTGAGAATCCTAAACTTTGCTCTGAAAAAGCACTTAGTGGGCTCGTTACAGTGCAGTAACTGCACACTGACCATAGTGCTGTGGGTCATGGCCATCTGAATGGGAGGGAGAAAGTAGCTCGTCTGTTGCTGACACTGCCAGAGAGGGAAGGAGTGGATTCTGTGGTCTGAGATAGGGCAGAAGAGGTTCAAATTACTGACAGATTTTCGAAAGCTTTTTAAGTGGTATCTTCAAAGGGTATGATACTTGTCCTAATTCTGATGGTGTCATAGAATGTTTCAAAGGAGGCATTGTTCAAGCACTTTCAGATGTCTCACCTTTAATGTCTCTGAGCTTCTGATCCTCCTGTATAAATGTAATTCCCTACCTTGTCTGTGATTTACTCTACAGGGAAAACTTTTACCCTCTGGAAGGCTCCCATAGTCCCTGGGATTGTAAGGAGCATGATGAATAATCACACCCAGCGTCTCTCTTGCAGTCTAAACATTGTGATTGTTAGAAATGGAATTCTTACATTGTTAGTACACTTCTGTAATAAACTACTGAATTAAATTATGCCATTATTCTCTCCTTACCTTGCGACTGCTAAGATTTTCCAGTATATTTTTCTTATACGGCAAAACACTTTTTCAAAACACATTTTCCTTTAAAAACGTTTGCTGTTTTCACCCATTACTATCTTATTTCATCCTAATGAAAACTAAGATTTAAACAGAAGTATGATTATGGCTGGCAGGAAAATCTCTGAATTCAAAATACAATGAACTAATAAAAAGGTAGGTGTCACTATCATTCTTCCAGCTCATTTGGGCACAGTTATCTTTTCTTAGGATGGGTTTTTACTGCATTTTGCACAGTACTAGATCTTGTCTAAGTGCTACAGCTAGTACTTGAGCTTTTCTAAGGTTTGTGGGCTTCGTTTTTAGAGAAACAGCAATAGTAATACAAAATCCAGCAGCATGAGTTCAGCCCTGCTGCCAAAGAAAAAGCTTCATAGGACCAGCTACTCCTCATCCCTTCCGAACCCCAAGGAAATCCATTGATTACACAACATATCTTGGAGGTCAGCAGCTTTAGGTTGTTATGAACTGGGGGCCTCTTCTAAAACAAACTTAGATCAGCACATACACATATACCCTCCTGCACGCACAAACCACATACATCATTTGTATGATAAAACCCTATCAAAACAAGCAGTCCACTGCTGTCAGATAATTTAGCCCCATAAGAAGATGAAGAGAACGAGCAGTGTCATAGACACAAGTCACCTCTACTACCAGAAGTCTAAAACTTTGTGGTGATAAGGGCGGCATGATAACATGGCTATAAAGGAACAAGAAGCATTTGGAAGCGTGGGTGTTTTCATGGGGATTGTGGCTAAGGAGGGAACAGGCAATGTTAACTGGCAAGGGAGGAAAAAAACAGAAGGAAAATGGTGGTCTGTAGAGGATCTGAAAGGGACTGCAGCATCTCCGGACAAATGCTTCTGTCTTCCCTGCCTCCTCCCTGAGTACCCTGCTGGAAAACAGGAGCTAGGGTTTCAGGCAGAAGGGAACGTGTCATTTACTGGCGCTGCTTAAACCTCCCTTTCCCCGGCACTCGTACAGCCACTGTGGTTTTGCTCACAGGCCCAATGGAGGTAGCAGGAATCCTGTACCTGGGCTGGAAACACCAGTAAGGAATGAAGCAAGCTCCAAAGAAAGCCTGCCCCTGAACTCAGCCAGTGCACTAGGACTAAAAATAGAGCCACTGTGCCCACCGTACCAAAGCACAGATCACTTCTGTTTCTGCCCAGCAGCATCTTACCTTTACCATTAGCCCAGGCTACTCCCCTTGTTTTGACTACAAGATGACTGGAAACTTCCAGCCAGAGCATTTTTATTTTATGAGTCAGGTTTCTTTTTGAGGTACCTAGCTGTTACCTCAAAAGGAGAAAAAAAAAAAAAAGAGAGGAAGATGGAAAGAAAGGAAAAAAAAAGAACATTTGTTGCATTTTACATCCCATAGTGGCCTGAATCAGAACAGCAATGTCCAGCATCCCAGCCCTTCTCTCAATGCTGTACTGTGGCACTGGCCCCTTTCCTAGAGATATTAGGACAAGACAGCAGTGTGTGACCAGCTCCTCTGTCCTGAGGGATTAGAAAGTTCTCAATTTTTTTGCATTGTGCATTTTTGCATTTTCTGCCTTGAGCTTTCTGGGTCTTTGGTGCAATCCTAAGGCTAAGCACTACTTTAAAAACCAAAAATGTTCTTTTCTGGCATTCATTTCCAGAATAACTAAGAAGAGCACAATTTAATATGCAAGACTTCAAGAGGTCAAGTAAAATCTATTCCTTGTACACAATCTAATGCTCTTGCCATAAATTCAGATTTGTTCATGACCACAACAAAGCACTTCAATGGTTGAGGAAGATCATTACAGGATTTTCCTTGTTATTACAGCCCAGCAGAGAAAGCAGTTCCAGCACAGCTAACAGAAGTTTCCATCTAGCATACTCTGCAGATGGGCCACAGGCTTCCAAGTATTGTATCAGTCAGAGATGAATTGGATTAAAGATAATCTGCAATGTGAAATCCTGTTAGAAAAGCCTACGGATCTCCACTGTTTCCAGAGCTGAAGCTCTCCTGGATTGAAAAAAGGCAGCTGATGTTTGTTTAGACAGCTGCGTAGAGTGAGATGTGTGTGTGTGTGTGTGTGCTGGGGAACAACACATATGGTGACCATGTGACACGACCCACAGCCAGATGAAAGAAGATTGTCTAATATCTCCAGCAGCGTGGTTCAAATTCCACTTCAACCAAATTGGCGGGCGTGACAAATGCCAGCTAGTCCCTCTTTCCTACAATGATTTAGGAGGGAAAGTAGTCCATTTGATCACCTGCATGCTGTGGTTTTCATCTACTCCTAAAATTTTGGGACACCAAATAGGAAAAAGCTGCTGGTTGTTAAATTGTCTCATTGCTTCTCCAGTTCAAATTTTTTACTCTTTCTCCTCCCTTTTTGAAATGTTTTTTTCCTTGGAGGCTAATGCTACTGTGGCAGCTCTGGGAAATTAAACTTTGCGTCCCTGCAGAAGAGCAGAGCAATGCAGCATCTGAAAACTCACCATCAGGGGACAGGACAGG
>Ga0181612_118084_pt1 | contig 23692 bp, 17 predicted proteins | sample HoacroProtozoa21_FD_119630 | JGI IMG/M metagenome (GOLD analysis project Ga0181612, IMG submission 119630) | Hoatzin crop microbial communities from Cojedes, Venezuel. Combined Assembly of Gp0051906, Gp0051904, Gp0051908
GCACATCGGCGACAAGACCACCAGAAAGCGTAGTTCTTCGGAAATCGCCGACCAGGTGAGGGCACTCCTTAAGAAATATCCCGAAATCCGCAAAGGAACCGTATCAGAAGGCGGTGGCGGTATGGGTGGAGGATCCAGCGTTAAATTGGAAATCTACGGCTATGACTTCCAGGAGACCGACAAAGTGGCCAAGGAAATCCAGTCCAAGATGCTTCAGGACCCTGCTTTCTCACAGGTTATTCTAAGCCGTGATGAGTACACTCCTGAGTATCAGGTGGACTTCGATCGCGAAAAATTGGCTTTGAATGGCCTCAATTCCACCACTGCAGGTGCGGCTTTCAGCGCTGCGATGAGCGGTTCTGTGGCCTCCTACTATCGTGAGGATGGTGATGAGTATAACATCCGCGTGCGTTATGCTCCTCAGTTCCGTACCAGCATCGAGGATATTGAGAATATCATAGTTTACAATTCATCAGGAAGGGCCATCCGCTTGAAGGAACTCGGCACCATAAAAGAGACCGAGGTGCCTCCTACAATCGAGCGTAAAAACCGTCAGAGATACATCACGGTTACCGCTATGGTCGCACGGAAAGTGGCTTTGTCCGATGCGGTTGCGGCAACTAATACGATCGTAGACAACACGGAATTGCCTTCATCAATCTACACTGCCTTGTCAGGAGACTACGAGGACCAGCAAGACATGTTCAGCGATATGGCCGTGCTCATGCTTATAATGGTGATTTTGGTTTACATAGTCATGGCATCTCAGTTCGAGTCATTCATGAGCCCGTTCGTGATTATGTTCTCCCTGCCGTTCGCAGCCGTAGGTGTAATCATGGGTTTGGTTATCACCAACACTCCTTTGAGCGTTATGGGTATGGTCGGTATCATTATCTTGATCGGTATTGTGGTGAAGAATGGTATTGTGCTCATCGACTACACCATTTTGTGCCGTGAAAGGGGAATGAGTGCCGTTGATGCCTCAGTGACCGCCGCTCGAAGCCGTCTGCGTCCTATTCTCATGACAACTCTTACCACAGTTTTGGGTATGTTGCCAATGGCTTTGGACAATGGTGTAGGTGCTGAAATGTGGAATGGTCTCGGTACCGTAGTTGTTTGGGGCCTTACGATTTCAACCGTCGTGACCTTGCTGCTTATTCCTACGGTTTATTGCATCTTCGCCACGAGACAAGAAAAACATAAGAGTTTAACAGCGAAAATATAAGTTATGAAAGCCTTATTTATAGCTTACAATCAAGCATACAGCGGAGAAATCGTGCAACTACTGGAAGACCATGGTCAAAGGGGATTTACCCGTTTCCAAGGCATCCAGGGGCGTGGTTCCGAGACTGGCGAGCCCCATTATGGGTCGCATGCTTGGCCAACTTTGAATCTGGCTATGGTGACCATAGTGCCGGACGAAAAAGCGCCCGAGATTCTTAAAGCGTTGAAAGAAAAGGACGCTGAATCGCCTGAAATGGGTTTGCGTGCTTTTCAGTGGTCTGTAGAGACTTCTATTTAACAAAACCAAATTTGCAATCCCGCTATAAATTATTAAATTTGTAGCGGGATTATTGTCTAATGGCGAAATTGGGACCATGGACATAATCTGAAAATTTAAAAAAAAAGGAATTTAAAGTATGGCAACATTAGTAGCTACTGACAGCAATTTTGCTGAGATATTAGCGGGTGACAAGCCCGTATTGGTTGATTTTTGGGCGGCATGGTGCGGCCCCTGCAAGATGCTTTCTCCTACCGTGGACGAAATCGCTGAGGAATATGGCGACAAGATTACCGTGGTAAAATGCAATGTGGATGATTGCGAGGACATCGCCATGAATTATCGTATCATGAGCATTCCTACCCTTCTTTATTTCAAGGGCGGAGAACTTGTGGACAGGAGCGTTGGTCTTGTGCCCAAAGAAGACATCGTTGAAAGATTAGGCAAACTTATTTAATACAATTAATACCTTATTGTTATGAAAAAAATGATCATTGCGGCAGCAGCCGCGGCAATGCTTTGCAGCCTTAGCGCATCTGCGCAGAATATAGGATCCATGAGATTCGGTGTTGTAGGCGGTCTCACCACTGCTTCTACCAATCTAAAGGGATCAACAGCAGCTGATCTTGCCCTCACAGCTAAGACGGCAGCTGCTTTCCATGTAGGTGTAGCTTATCAGATTCCTCTTCCTATGGGCTTCAGTGTTCAGCCTGAGCTTCGTTACAACATGAAAGGAATGAAGTATGAGGAGAATGCAGCAAATAACGCAATCGTTAACTCAAAGGCTGGTTATCTTGAACTTCCCGTTCAGATCCAGTGGGGTATGGACCTTATGATGGTTAGACCTTATGTTTTCTTGGAGCCTTTCATTGGTGTTGGTTTGAATTTCAAGGATAGCGTTTCCAATATTGATAGCTTCAAGGACGCTATGCTCAAGAAGATGGAGTATGGTCTCGGTCTTGGCGCCGGTGTTGAGGTTAGCAGATTCCAGCTTTCACTCTCTTACTACTGGAACATGGGTTCTCTCTATGATGATAGCGGCAATTCAAATGTTTCCGGCGTTAAGGACGTAGTAGGAAAGTATTTCTCCAATATAGGCAAGAACTTCAACGGCCTTATGGTTTCAGCCGTCTGCTTCTTCTAGGAGGTTGGCATGGACCGTAAGATCGTAGTTTTCTGCTCTTCAAGTTATGACATAGACACTGCGTACAACGAAGCCGCTCGCGACTTCGTGCGCGGTGTTTGTGCTAAAGATTATACCATAGTCTCAGGAGGCGCCATCAAGGGTATGATGGGCGTTGTGTCGGAGACCATCTTTGAATGTGGCGGGCGCCATAAAGGCGTCATGCCTCGTTTTATGACCCAATATATTTATCCCCATCTCACTGAAACTGTTTGGACCGATACCATGTCGGAAAGAAAGGAGAGGATGAGAGAAGGAACGTGCGCCGCTGTGGCTCTGCCTGGCGGCATTGGCACCATGGATGAATTGTTTGAAACCCATGTGCTTTCGAAGTTGGGGCAATATGACGGCAAGATCTACGCCCTCAATATTAATGGCTTCTACGACCCTCTGAAGGCACTTCTGGAGAGTTTTGTGGAGACAAAGATGACCACTCGTGAAGATGTGGATCGTCTTGTTTTCTGCGATAGTGTGGAGGAACTTTTGAAGCATTTTTAGTATGTTCGGAAGAGAGGATATCATGGCTTTTGTGGGGGCTGATCTGGAGAAGGTTAAAGCCTTGATTCGATCGTCCCTGAAAAGCGATATATCCCTTCTCAACTATACCAACGAGTCCATTCTGAGTCATCCTGGCAAGATGGTTCGTCCAACTTTGGCGATACTTATCGCAAGGGCGATTTCGGGCGGAAATGAGACGGAAGATACCATTCGTTTCGCAGCCGCTTCGGAGCTTTTGCATAATGCGACCTTGCTGCATGACGATGTGGCCGACAATAGCTCAACCCGAAGGGGCCAGCCAACTGTAATGTCGCTTTTGGGTGGCAGAGCTTCAGTGCTTTTGGGCGACTATTGGCTGGTCAAGGCAATGGATAATATCCTTGATTCTTCGTCTTTTGCCGAGGAGGTCATTCGCTTGTATGCAAAAACCTTGAGCGATTTGGCCGAGGGTGAGTTGCTGCAGCTGCAGAAGGCTTCCGGAGGCGACACCACCGAAGAAGATTACTACCGAATCATCTACAGCAAAACGGCCTCTCTTTTCGAGGCTACGGCTATTTCGGCGGCTATTTCCGTGGGCGCTTCATCGTCTTGCAGAGAAAAAGTGGGGGAATATTCACGCCTTCTCGGAATCGCTTTCCAGATTAAGGATGACATAATGGACTACACGGCGGACGCTTCGATAGGAAAGCCAGTGGGACATGACCTTTTGGAGCAGAAAATCACCCTTCCCCTGCTTGGCGCACTGAAGAATTGCCCGTCAAAGGATGCGGAAATCCGCCAGAAGGTTGTCTGCATTTCCGGCCATCCCGAAGGCCTTGCTGAAATAGTCAATTTCGTAAAGGAAAATGATGGTGTAGGCTATGCAGAGGCACGTTTGCAGGAATTTATAGATAGGGCGGTGGACCAGATTTCGGATACTCCCGACTGTCAGTCGAAAGATAGTTTGATTTGGATTGCCAAGTACATGGCTAACAGAAAAATGTAATGAAATTTTCAGACATCATAGGAAATGAGGACATCAAAAAAGCCCTTGTCGGCATGGCTGACAGTGGGAGAGTGCCTCATGCCATGATGATGTATGAAAACGAAGGCGGTGGGGCTCTGGCCTTAGCATTAGCCTTTATCCAATATCTGAATTGCCCGAATCGCCATGATGGAGATTCTTGCGGAGAATGTCCTTCTTGCAACCAAAACCGCAAGCTAATCTATCCGGATGTGCATTTTACGTTCCCGATAACGACCGGTACCAAGGTGTCAGGTGAGGCGAAAAGTCTGGTTTGCGACATGTTTGTGAACCATTGGCGGGAACTGGTTATTCAAAATCCGTATTTTCTCGAAAACGAGATGAATGCGGCGCTGGGCTTTGAGAAGAAACAAGGGCTTATTACAGTGGCGGAAGGACGTTCGATACTCCAAAAGCTTTCACTTTCGCCAATGACCGACGGCTATCGTCCGGTAATCGTCTGGTTGCCCGAAAAAATGAACCGTCAGACCGCAAATATGCTGCTGAAGGCCATTGAGGAGCCGGTCGGTAAGACCATTTTCATAATGATTACCCATGCTCCTGAAGAGGTACTGCAGACCATATCGTCGCGTTGCCAGGCCATGCGAATTCTTCCTATTTCCAAAGAAGAAGTCACCCAGGCGGTTTGCGAAATGACAGGAAAAAGCCGTGAGGAAGTTGAACCCATGGCGGCGATTTCCGGAGGAAGCATTGGAGTCGCTCTGCACAATTTGTCGGAGCAAAGCGGACTATCCGATATGAGAGACCTTTTCATGGATTTGATGATGGCTCTCATGAGAAAGGATTTGGCCGCGTCTTTGGAGGCAGGGGAGGCAATTGCCGCTCTTGATTCCAGAGAAAAACAAAAAATGTTCTGCTCCTTCGCGGGAGAAGGATTAAGAAAAATATTCATGGTTCAGCAAAAGCTGGACTCCATAGCAGCGGTGTCTCCGGATGAAGTTGATTTCATACGAAAGGCAGCAGCTGGATGCAAAAAGACCTTTTGCCGCAAGGCAATGGCCGTTTTAGATAAGGCGGAAGCCATGATAGAGCGCAACGTGAATCAAAAAATCGTGTTCACAACGCTTGTGTGCAGGCTTTTCGCCATAATGTAGTGGGCTATCCACTCTAAATTGGAAGAAATGTACGATAATGAAAATATAAAGTTTGATTGTAGCCGTGGTTGCACAGTTACCAGAAATCAAGAGGATGAACTGGTCTGCAACTATAGAAAGGGCTGCTGCAAACTTGAATCGTGGAATTGGCTTAGTGGAGTAAGCCAAGAGAAATATGCAGATTTGTTCGAAGTGAGGTTTAAGAACACCAGAAAGGGTTTTTATCGCAACACTTCGGGGCAGAGCGTCAAGATTGGCGACTTGGTCATAGTGGAGGCTCAGACCGGTCATGACCTTGGCATCGTCACTTTGGAGGGCCCCGTGGTGGCTCGCCAGATGGCTAGCAGGGGAGTGGATCCGGAGACCACGGAGTTCAAGAAAATCTACCGTAAGGCTAAAACTTTCGACATTGAGAAATGGCAGGAGGCGATCGCTCGTGAGCAGGAAACCATGATTCGTTCCAGAGAAATCGCCGCTGAACTCGGTTTGGAGATGAAAATCGGCGATGTGGAGTTCCAAGGAGATGGCACAAAGGCTATATTCTATTATATCGCTGATGGTCGAGTTGACTTCCGTGAGCTTATTAAAGTATTCGCCGAAGAATTCCGCATTCGTATAGAGATGAAGCAGATTGGATCTCGTCAGGAGGCCGGTCTAATCGGTGGCTTAGGTGTTTGCGGCAGGGAACTTTGCTGCGCCAACTATATCACCAATTTCAAGAGCATAAGCACAGCAGCGGCACGTTGCCAAGATTTGTCGCTTAATCCCCAGAAACTGGCGGGCCAGTGCGGCAAACTCAAGTGCTGCTTGAATTATGAGGTGGCTACATATATGGATGCTCAGTCCCGTATTCCTAAGGTTACCGAGCCTCTGGAGTTCCAGGATGGCCCTGCATATTTGGTGAAGACCGACATTCTTAGCGAGACCATGTACTTCTCCTACGAGAAGGGTTCTCTATCAAATATGTATCCTCTTCATGCGTCGGAGGTGCAGGAAATTATAAAAATGAATCGTAATGGCATTAAGCCGGAGACTTTGCTGCCCGAAGATTCTGCATCCGGTCCCGAATTTATTTCAGCCGTTGGTGATGATAGCATAGCTCGTTTCGATTCGCCTCGCCGCAAGAAAAAGAAGAAAAAGAATCGCAATAAACCTCAGCAGCAGGATTCCCAAAATTAATGCGTCGTATCCTCATAAGATGTCTCTTGGCGTTGTCGCTAATAGCGGCTGCGTTGTCGTGTAGTCGTCCTCCGTCCGATGAATTGTATGTGCGGACGGGCGATGGGGATTCTTATGAGTTTGAGGTGGCCATGGATGACGATCAGTATATCTATGATTTGCAGGTCTATGTGCCCATGGATTGCGATAGGAAGTCTTTCGCTTCCTTTACGACCTTTCCGATTACCATGGTTTGGCAGGCTCCTTCGGGTGCCAAATATGAGGAAACGGTGTGGATGGATAGGGAGGATTTGTCGGCTTCAGAATCCGCTTGGACCATGCTGATTTCGCCTTATAGGTCGTCTTTCCGTCCGTCTGAATACGGAGATTGGCATCTTTCGGCCTATATTCCGGATGAGGTTATCAAGGAATTCAATATACTTGGTTTAGGACTCAAATTGACTAGGAATGGGACACGGTAAATTAAAGAAATTTAAGGAGAATGAGGGTTTTTCATGCCTTCTGCAGCCTTCTTTGGACGATATTGTAGTCAAGGAGGGCAATGGCTTTTCGCTTCGTGACCATTCCGTGAAGGGCCATTGGTCTGATCGGTTTGGTGGTATTCACGCTCCGCTCGTCGTCGAATTTGGGTGCGGAAGGGGGGAATATACTATTGACCTAGCTCTTAGAGACCCATCCAGAAATTATATAGGAGTGGATATCAAGGGCGCACGCCTATGGAAAGGAGCCAAATATGCAACCGAAAATAACCTCCCGAATGTAGCATTCCTGCGCACCAGAATCGAATTCATCGAAGCCTTCTTCGCCAAAGACGAAGTCTCGGAAATATGGCTCACATTCAGCGATCCGCAGCTTAAGAGCGAAAATAATCGCTTGACCTCGCCTCGTTTTCTGGAACGTTATCGCAAATTCTTAAAGCCAGGCGGAGTAGTCCATCTCAAAACCGATAGCCGCTTCTTGTATGAATATAGTCTGGCAGTTTGCAAGGCCAATGGACTTCAAATTTTGGCCTCCACGACTGACCTTTATGGGGCACAAAATAGCGATTCAGCTTCTCTGGCAGCTAATTTGAACCTCTCGGATGACTATGCTTCCGTTTGTGGCGATTCTGCCGTTTCCGCTCTTTTCGAGGTGCAAACTTTCTATGAAAAAATGTTTATGTCGCAGGGCTACAAGATTACTTACTTGGCTTTTCGTCTTGATAAGGAGGGCGAATTCGTGGCTCCAACTGATTTTGATGCCGATTATTGGCGATCCGTTGAAGGCCCAAGGGTATTTATCCGTAATCCCGAATAGTTTTCGGGTTTCGTAGAGAAAAAAGGCTAGTTCGCGGGAATCCGCTTGCTTTTCAACTTGATAGTTCATAATTTGGGCGCATGTTTTGCAAAATATGGGCTTTGTCCGTTTTTGGCCTCGAAAAATTGTGTGAACTCATATAAATTTAGCATTATGAGAAAGAGATTTTTAATTTTCGCTATTACCGTATCGTTGATATCGGTCGGCTTGGTTGTGCTTCCATCTTGTACTAAGGAAGTGACCGTGGCTGAAGAGAATGAAGACGATGACGATGATGACGATGACGACGACGATGATGATATCACCGTGAACGTCGACCCTTATGATTCCGCGGCTGATTATAGTTCGTATTCAGCTGACTACACAGTGAAAGTTACTTGGTCTACCAGCGGTGCTACGGTTTCCGGAGATACCGACAATGTGACCGTGAATGTTTCTGGTTCTGAGGTTGTAGCCACTTGCACTCAGTCCAAATCAGTGACTTTCGTCCTCTCTGGAAGTAGTTCCAATGGCCTTTTCAATGCTGAGACGGTTGGTGATATGTGCCTTGACTTGTCAAGTTTGACTCTTACCAACAATTCCGGCGCTCCTATTTGCGCTAAATCCACAGACGGTACCACTTTCGTGTATGTGGACGGTACCAACACCTTGGCGGACGGTTCATCCTACACCGACGGAGGTACCAATGATTGTAAGGGCGCTCTCACAGTCAAGGGTATAGCCGATTTCGCAGGTGACGGTACTCTCACCATCAACGCGAAGGGCGGCGCAGGCATCTGGAATACCAATTACCTCAGGTTTGATGACGTCTCTACCTGCACTCTCAAGATTACTTCAACAGCAGGTCATGGTATCAGGGCCAAAAATGCGGTTGTAGTTCTGGGTGAGCCCAACATTACCATCACCACCTCCGCTTCCATGAAGAAAGGTATCCTCACCAAAGGCTACTATCAGCAGGACAGCGGTACCATCGTGATTAATGTTTCCGGCAGCGCTGCGTACGACAGCGAAGAAGGCGACATCACCGGTACTCACGGTGTTAAATCGGCCGGTAACTTCGTTTTCAACGGCGGTTATCTAAAGATTGTCAACACCGGTAGCGGCGGTAAAGGTATCAAGGCTGACGGTATAGGTTATCTCTACGGAGGTTACATCTATGCTCAAGCCAAGGGTAGCAACTACTCTTACGGCAATACCAGTACCAGTGCCAAGGGTGCCAAGTTTGATGGCGACGTGATTATCAAAGACGGTGATTATGAGTTCTATTCCGCTTCTCACGAAGGAATCGAGACCAAGAGCAAATTCACTATGTCAGGCGGTTCCCTTTATGCTTATGCGGCCGATGATGCCATCAACTCAGCCGGTGATATGACCATTTCAGGCGGTTATGTCTATGGCCACGGTACTTCCAATGACGGTATCGATTCCAATGGCGCCATCTACATTAGCGGTGACAACACGGTTGTTATCGGTGAAGGCGCCGGTGCTCCTGAGGTCGGCATAGATGCCGTTGAGGGCAAATATGTTTATCTCCAGGGCGGCTATGTGGTTTCCTACGGCGGTGGCTACGGTCCTACTCAGGCATCCAAGGGAGCTTTTGTCGCAACCACCGTTTCGGCTTCTTCCGGAACCAAGGTCGGTTTGTTCGACAGCAGCGGCAATGCGGTTTTGGGTTACGAGATTCCTACAATCGGAAGCTCTACGAGGGCCAGCTCCAGCGGTACTCTGATGATCTACACGGCAGGTATGTCCAGTGGTTCAACCTACACCCTCAAGACCGGTGTATCATTCGATGCTGACGTCTTCGACGTCGTGGCACTTGACGGTATTACCGGTGGTAGCGGTTCCACTTCGCTCTCAGCCCTTTCTTCCGGTGGACAGGAAGGCGGCGGTGGACAAGGCATGAATCCTGGCGGCGGCCAGAGCGGCGGCGGTCCCGGCGGTGGCGGTAACCCCGGCGGACGCGGCAGATAAACCACATCTCGCAGTAATTTAAGGATGACCGAGAAGTCTCAAGACCTTTCGGTCATCCTTTTTTAAGAAAAACTGCACAACTTCAAAATTATTGTGTACCTTTGCAGCCCAAAACAATCGTGGAAAGATTTGCATGCTTGCAACCACGAAAAAAAATGCTAAAAATATGACATACTTATTTACTTCAGAGTCGGTGTCCGAGGGGCATCCGGACAAAGTTGCCGACCAGATTTCAGATGCCGTTCTAGACGAATTTCTACGTCAAGATGAAGAAGCCAAAGTGGCTTGCGAAACTTTCTGCTCAACAGGATTGGTTGTAATCGGAGGCGAAGTGCGTTCCGATGACGCTTATGTGGACATTCAGCATGTAGCTCGCCGTGTCATAACCGGAATCGGATATGACAATGCCGACTATATGTTCGATGGCAATTCTTGCGGAGTCCTTTCCGCCATTCATGAGCAAAGTCAGGACATCAATAGGGGAGTTGTAAGGGAAAATCCCGAGGACCAAGGCGCAGGAGACCAGGGAATGATGTTTGGCTATGCCTGCAAAGACACCGCCGAGTATATGCCCTTGACTCATGCTCTCGCAAACCTCACCTTGCGCACCCTCTCGGACATTCGCAAAAAGCAGCCGCAACTGATGCCATATCTCCGACCCGACTCCAAGAGCCAATTTACGGTGGAATATGACTCGGAGACTCATAAGCCTCTCAGAATCCACACAATCGTGGTTTCTACCCAGCACGACGAATTCACCGCGCCGGAACTCGGCAAGATGAGCTATGCGGACGCATGCAGACAATTCGGCCAGAAAAGGGTTGATACGGCAATGCACGCCAAAATCGAAAAAGACGTCAGGGAGATACTCCTCCCCATGGTAAAGGAACAACTCCCAGAGAAAACGGCGGCGCTTTTCGACGATAAATTCATCCTGCATGTGAACCCCACCGGTAAATTCGTGATTGGAGGCCCTCATGGCGACACAGGCCTTACCGGCCGCAAAATCATAGTTGATACTTACGGAGGCCGCGGAGCGCATGGCGGTGGAGCTTTTTCAGGCAAAGACCCTTCAAAAGTAGACCGCTCAGCCGCATATGCCGCAAGATATATCGCAAAAAATATGGTCGCAGCAGGAGTAGCCGAGGAAATGCTTCTTCAAATCTCATATGCCATTGGTGTAGCCAAGCCGGTCAGCGTATATGTTGACACCTACGGCACCGCGGCCAAAGGTCTGGAAGATAGCGCCATCGCCGCCAAGGTAGAGGAACTTTTCGACCTTCGTCCGGCTAAAATCATTGATTTCTTCCACCTTAAGAATCCTATTTACGAAGCCACCGCAACCTATGGTCATTTCGGTCGTAAGCCATATACCAAGACCATCCGTGTCATAAGAAAAGGCAAGGAGGTCGAGAAGATGGTGGAATTCTTCCCGTGGGAAAAACTCGATGCGGTTGATAAGATTCGCAAAGCCTTCAAATTGTAATGAAAGAATCTTTAGGCGTACCACCTCCGGCTCCGTTGCCGGATCCTGAAACTATAGATATAGCCGATGTCCTCCGACAATATAATGCCGGAGACATTGACCTTATCTGCGTTCTGGGACCTACCGCTTCCGGTAAGACTAGGTATGCCGTGTCGCTTGCAAGGGAGATAAATAGGCTTCAGGGTGCTTCTGTGGCCGAAATTCTTTCCGCCGATTCCCGCCAAGTCTACAAGGGCATGGACATAGGAACGGGCAAGGATTTGGAGGAATATGAAGAGATTCCATATCATCTGATTGACATCGTTTCCGCCGGAAGCCGTTACAATATCTACGAATATCAAAAAGATTTCGCTAAGGCCTATGCCGATGTTCGAAGTCGTGGTGGAATTCCGATTCTATGTGGCGGATCGGGGCTTTATATTGAGGCTGCAACCTGCGGCTATATTATGCCCGCTATACCTGCTGACAAGGCTTTAAGGGCGGAATTGGAAGAGTTGGATGCAGATACTTTGAAGGCCAAATTGCAGGAACTTAAGCCTGGTATCCCCGATTCTGTAACTCAGTCTAAAAGGCGTACTATCAGGGCTTTAGAGGTAGCGGCGTACGAGATGACTCACCCTGAAGAAACTCAGGATTCATCTCTTGACGATAAACTCCCGAAAAGCACCTACTATATCGGCACTCTTGTTTCCAGAGAAGAAAGAGTCGCCAAAATTGATCGTCGATTGGACCAAAGACTCCAAAATGGCATGATTGACGAGGTGAAGGGCCTTTTGGATAGCGGCATCCCAGCCGAGGATTTAATCTACTATGGCCTTGAATATAAATATGTTACGCAATATATCATAGGCGTTCTGACTTATGATGAGATGCGATCTCTTTTGGCCAATGCCATCCATCAGTTTGCCAAACGCCAGATGACTTGGTTCCGTGGCATGGAGAGGGATGGAGTGGTTATCCATTGGACTCGATTATAAATTCCGGAGTTTTTATTACATTTGCAGTCCCGCATGAATCGGGACAGTGTTATGGCTAAAGAAAAAGTTAAAGGCAGAATACAGATCAGCAATCGTAGGGCTTCGTTTGATTACATCTTTCTGGAGACCTACACTGCCGGTATAGTTCTTTCCGGCACGGAGATTAAGTCTATCCGTGCGGGCAAGGCTTCGCTTTCTGATGCCTATTGCTATTTCGACACCAGAGGCCAGCTCTATGTGCGAGGCATGAATGTGGCCCAGTATTTTTGGGGTTCATGGGGCCAGCATAATCCTTTGGCTGACAGGAAATTGCTTTTGACCAAACGCGAGTTGAGGCATCTTCGTCAGGCAGTCAAAGAAAAGGGACTCACCATAGTCGCAGTCAAGCTTTTTATCTCGGACAATGGCTATGCAAAGCTTCTCATCGCTTTAGCCAAAGGTAAAAAAGAATACGACAAGCGCCAATCCATTAAGGAAAAAGACGCTCGTCGTGAAATGGCTCGTGGAGAATAGATTATTCTTCGACTTTATCGAGTTTCTCTTCTAAATCGTCGCTGAGTTCATCGAGCTTTTTGCCAAATTTCTCGTCAATCCCGCCGAGATTTTCTTCCAACTCTTTGCCGAGTTTCTCGAATACACCTTCCAACTCCTCGCCGATTCCTTCCAAAGACTCGCCTTTTCATAAAAGGGCGAATTTTCTTGTTAAATTTTGGCGAATGATGGGTGGAGTTTAGGCGGTAGAATAAAAAATATTTGTATCTTTGTGAACTAACCCATTTTGTTTTTGGGACCAAACAAGAACAATATCAACTTTAATTCTTTAATAACATGAAAATCAGAAGTATTCTTGCATCCCTTCTGGCAGTTGCAGCTATCGCTGTCTCCTGCTCTAAGGAAGAAGATTCCCCTTTGGGAGCTCCTTCGGTCGCTTTCGACCAAGAAACTCTCTATTTTGAGCAGGCAGGTGGGTCCAAAACCTTGACCTTTACTGCCAGCAGAGACTGGACAGTATCCACTGAGGGCACTTGGATCGGTCTTAGCACTACAAGCGGATCCGCATCTACCAAAACCCAAACCATAACGGTCACTGCAGATGCTAACTCCAGCTACGATAGAGGAGGAGTTCTTACTTTTACTCTTGGAAAAGGCTTGGTAGAGAAATCCATCCTTGTTATTCAGGCTGGAACCGGCGAGGCTCCTATCGAGGGTGTATTCTATAGCTATAGCCTCAAGAGCAGCGGTCAGGGCGACTACACCATCGAGGATGTAAATTTGCCTTCAGAACTTGACTATATCTGGACTTACAAGTCTTCTTATGGTATGGTTGCGGCTGGAAGTAAAAAAGTCGATGACAAATATGTGAATTATGATGGCGAGTCTTGGCTCATCTCAGAGAATATTGAAATTCCTTCTTCAATCTCAACGGCTTATCTTACTTTCACCCACGCAGCTAACTACTTCACAAACATCGAAGAGGAGGCTACCCTTTGGGTTCGCGTTGTAAATGAGGATGGTTCCTATGGTGAGTGGACTCAGTTCACAATTCCTAACTATCCTACCGGTTGGACTTTCGTTTCTTCAGGTGACATTGACCTTTCCGAATATATCGGCAAGACCATCCAACTTGGTTTCTGCTACAAGGGTAACTCCAGCAAGGCAGGTACATGGGAGGTTGACAACATCCAGCTTTCTACCGATGAGAGCTCTGTTACTCCTGTAGATCCTGATGATGCTCCCGATGAGACCACTGGTACTGCTGATGACCCTTACACCGTAGCTAAGGCTCTCTACATCATCAACAACAACTTGATGACCGATCAGAACGTATACGTTAAGGGTATTGTTTCTTCAATCAAGGAAATCAGCACTTCTTACGGAAATGGTTCATACTACATCAAGGATGCTGACGGCACCGATGAGTTCTATATCTTCCGTGGCTACTATCTTGGCAATACCAAGTTCACTTCAGAGGACCAGCTTAAGGCTAACGATGAGGTTGTAGTTTATGGTAAACTCATTCTCTATAGCTCTACTCCTGAAATGGCTCAGGGTAACTACATTACCGAGCTCAATGGTGAGAAATCAGGTGGTGAATCTACCGGTGACCACACCGATGACGGCACAACCGGTACTGTTGATGATCCTTACACCGTAAATCAGGCTCTCTATCTCACTGAGAATGGTCTCAATGACGAAGAAGCTTACGTTTACGTTAAAGGTACAGTTTCTTCAATCAAGGAAATCAGCACATCTTACGGAAATGGTACATACTACATTTCTGACGATGGTAGCACCACTGATCAGTACTACATCTTCCGTGGTTATTATCTCGGTGGCGAGAAGTTCACCTCAGAGGACCAGATTAAGGTAGGTGACGAGGTTGTAATCTATGGTAAACTCATTACCTACAACTCTACCTACGAGATGGCTCAGGGCAACTACATCTACTCTCTCAACGGCGAGACCTCAGGTAGTGGCGAGGAAACTGGTGACCATACAGACGATGGTACAACCGGTACCGTAAGTGACCCTTACACCGTTAACAAGGTTCTCTATCTCATGGAGAATAACCAGAACGATGAATCAGCTCAGGTTTATGTAAAGGGTAAGATTTCTCAGATTAAGGAAGTTAGCACTTCTTATGGAAATGCTACATACTACATCTCAGATGATGGTAGCACAACTGACCAGTACTACATCTTCCGTGGTTATTATCTTGGAAATGTTAAATTCACTTCTGAGGACCAGATTAAGGTAGGTGACGAAGTTGTAATCTATGGTAAACTCATTACTTACAACTCTACCTACGAGATGGCTCAGGGTAACTATATTTACTCTCTCAATGGTTCTACTTCTGAAACCGGTAGTGAGACTGGTGGCGAGGAAACAGGTGACCATACTGATGATGGCACAACCGGTACTGTAAGTGATCCTTACACCGTTAACAAGGTTCTCTACCTAATGGAGAATAGCCAGAATGACGAATCTGCTCAGGTTTATGTAAAGGGTAAGATTTCTCAGATCAAGGAAGTTAGCACTTCTTATGGAAACGCTACATACTACATTTCTGATGATGGTAGCACCTCTGATCAGTACTACATCTTCCGTGGATATTATCTTGGAAATGTTAAGTTCACATCTTCTAGCCAGATTAAGGTAGGTGACGAGGTTGTAATCTATGGTAAACTCATTACTTACAACTCTACCTACGAAATGGCTCAGGGTAACTACATTTACTCTCTCAATGGATCGACTACTGCTAGTGATTCCGGTGAGACGACAGGTGATTCATCCGAATATGCTTCGACCGCTAGCTATACAGCAGGCACAAACGCATATACAGACCTTACCGCTACCGTAAATGGCGTTTCAGGAGTAGCTACTTTGAAACTCGGAACATCCAAGAAAGCCGGTGATGCAACTATCACCCTTCCTTCCGGAACCTCTGCAATGACTTTCTATGCGGTTTCTTGGAAGAATAAAGCTGCTACCTTGGTAATTACCGTAGACGGTACTGACTATACTTTCAGCCCTGCAGCCAATGATGGCGCAGCTGGTAATGAGAATTACACTCTCACGGTTTCAGATTCCGACAAGTATACCCTTACCCTCCCTTCAACATTGACTGCTGATACCGAGGCTACGGTGACTACAAGTGGATCTAACACTCGTGTAATTCTCTTCGGAATTCAGACTCAATAGTAAATGAGAACACTCAGACATCTATCACGCGGCATAGCGGCGGCGCTCATAGTAGCGCTGTCGCTTCTGGCCGTGTCTTGCGGCAAAGAAGATGATCCTGTTTCAACGATTCCCACAATCAGTTTCAGGGCAAACCCCGCTGATGCGGCTGCGGGAAGCCAGCACCTCACCGTCTCTGCCACATCATCATGGACCTTATCGCTGAGTGATGGGACCTGGGCATCTCTGAATAAGACATCCGGCACCTCCGACAACGGAGATGTCACCTTGTCTTACGAAGAAAACACCGAAGAATCCTCCAGATCGATAACTATCACGGTTAAATCCGGATCTAAGTCAAATAGCTACACCTTTACCCAAAGTGGCAAATCAACGACGGTTGTCGTAGTTGACCATGCAGGCGAGTCCTCCACCAAACTTGGATGGATGGAATTGCCGGAAACGGATGACTCCGACGGCTTGTATTTCTTCTCTCATTCGTCAGAAAACACCAAACGTAGCAGGAACTATTCCTTCTACTACAACTATGACGAGAAGATTTCCTTGTGGGTTGCTTATCCGCTCAATACATGGGATATGAGTGGTACCTCACGTTCCAATACTTGGGGATCTATTGACCCTCTTTTACCTGCATCACAGCAGCAGAACACCTCTAATGGTTATGGAAGCGGCAATGGCCCTTATGATAATGGATGGTATTCCAGAGGACATCAAATCCCTTCCGCAGACCGTTTGGACTCATCTTCCAGCAATATGACGACCTTCTACAACACAAACATGACGCCTCAAAACAACACCTTCAACGGTGGAGTTTGGGCTAATTTGGAAGGCGCAGTCAGAGGATGGGCTAGAAAGAGTGATACCCTTTATGTGGTGACAGGCTGCGTAATGGATGGTGCGAAATACTATGTCTACGACTCGTCTAGAAATAAGATAAAGGTCCCAGTAGCCTATTTCAAAGCGGTGCTGAGCTATAGAGCAAGCTCAACAATAGGCCCTAATAGCACCCACTACAGAGGATGTGCCTTCTATTTTGACCACGATGAATATAGCTTCAATGAAGACGATAGCGCATCAGAGAAAGCAAAGGCTACCCAAGCTGTGAGCAAGAGCCTATCTATCTCTATCGCGGAGTTGGAGGAGAAACTTGGATATGAACTTTTCGTAAATCTTAAAGACCAAGTTGGAGAGGACAATGCCCAGGCAATAAAAAGCCAAGATCCGTCCACGGTGTCGGCTTGGTGGTAAACTAAAATTAATAACAACATGAAACGACTGATTTACAGTGTTTTAGTTCTACTTTTGATGGTTCCGGCTAGCCTTACGGCTCAGAACCGCAAAAGTTATGTTATAGGCTTCTACAATGTAGAGAACCTTTTTGATACCTACCATGATGAGGGTAAGAATGACTATGAGTACCTTCCTGATGGTCTCAATCAGTGGACTGAAGCCAAATATAATATCAAGCTCAACAAAATAGCCACCGTTATCAAGGCCATGGCTGAAGATAACAAGGCTTACCACACCATTTTAGGCTTGAGCGAGATTGAGAATCGTCATGTATTGGAGGACTTGGTTACTCAGCCCGAAATCATTGACGCAAATTATCAGATAGTACATTATGATGGTCCGGATCGCCGTGGTGTGGACGTAGCTCTGCTCTACCGCCCCGACCAGTTCAAGGTACTCGATACCAAGTCAATACCTTTTGATTTCAATTCTACCATTGACTTCGAAATGTCTCAAGAGGACATGGATTATTTCCGCACCAGAGACGTGCTCATGGTAAGAGGTCTGCTTAATGGTGAGATGTTCGCATTCTTTGTAGCCCACCTTCCTTCAAGAATCGGTGGCAAGAGCAATGCCCTTCGTAACCGTGGAGCGGAAATCATCTACCAGGAGTCTCAGAAGCTCATGGCAGAGTTCCCTGAAATCAAGATTGTGGCTATGGGTGATATGAATGACAACCCGACCGACGAGTCCATGACTACTTATATTCATGGCAAAGAGAACATTGAGGATGTCGGTCCCGCTGATTTCTTCTCACCTTTCCTGTCCATGCTGAAGGCCGGTTACGGTTCCCTCGGCTATCAGGGAGTATGGTCCATCTTCGATATCATCGTGGTAAATTCCAATCTTGTGAATGCTCCCAAGGGATCTCTCAAGATTGTGCCTATAGTCAAGAAGAAATACTACGGAAGAATTTTCTCCAAACCTTGGATGGCTCAGGAAGAAGGCCAATATGCCGGACAGCCTAAGAGAACCTACTCCAATGGTGTATTCCTTGGCGGTTATAGCGACCACTATCCCACATATATTGTGGTAAGTAATAAATAAGTTGAACAAATCAACCGTATTATATGTTAAGAAAACTAACCATTGCGCTTGCAACACTCCTCATTTCTCTGGGCCTATCTGCTCAGACTTACACTGGTGGAGTGAAGGGAACGGTAGTGAGCCGTTTCGATAAAGCGCCCATCCAGAATGCTTCCTTGGTTCTTTCACAGGGGGCGGAAAAGGTGGCTGAGGCCGTGTCTGACGTCGATGGAAATTTCTACATGGGAAATGTCAACGACGGCATGTACACTTTGGTTATCACCGCTTCCGAATATCTGGAGTCCGTTATCAATGTCACGGTAAATGACGGCTACGTCAAGAACCTTTTCAACGTTTCCATGTCGCCCGTAACGGTAAATGCCGATATCAATGACGACAACCTCGTTGAATTTGACATGGATGACTCCGGCTATAATGACAATCCTACCATTCTGTTCAGCCAGAATGACATCTTTGACAAACTTGCGGGCTACAACTTTAGCTCAGTTCGTTTCCGTCAGAGAGGTTATGTAGGCGAGTCTCAGGATGTCCTCCTCGCAGGTGTTAAGATGAATGACGCTTTGACCGGTTATTCACCTTATTCCCTCTGGACTGGCTTGAATGAGGCCGTGAGGACTAAATATTCAGTAACCGGAGCAGACGTTTCCAACTATGGTCTCGGTGGCTATAACGGCCTTACCAATATCCCTGGAACCGCCTCTTATGTTCGTAAGGGTTGGAGAGGTAGCGTATTGACGAATAGTGCCCTGTATAGGCTTCGTCTAATGCTCACCTATGCTTCCGGTCCTCTCGACAATGGCTGGTCATATGCATTCAGTGCATCTGCCCGTCTTGGAGGTAATGACTGGATTAAGGGTGTTTACTATCGTTCATTCGCTTACTACGCTTCAGTAGAAAAGAAATTCAACGATACCCATCGTCTTGCCGCGACTTTCTTGGCAACTCCTGGAAATAGGGGAGCGCAGAACGCTTCCACTCAGGAGGTTTACGACCTTGTGGGTAGCAATATGTACAACTCCAACTGGGGTTTCCAGAATGGCAAAGTTCGTAATGCTCGTGTTCGTAAGACTCATGAGCCTATTGCCCTCCTCAAGTACGACTACACTCCTTCAGATGAGTTCAGGGCTTCCGCTACGGTACTTTACCGCTTCGGAAAGAACGGCTATACCGCACTTGATTGGTATGATTCAGCCGACCCGCGTCCGGATTACTACAGAAATCTTCCTAGCTATTTCTACATGGACGAGTCCGACTACAACCGTACCAATTACTACAAGGCACTTTGGGCGGAGGATATGTGGACTTCCGGTTACGACATGGACTACATCCACGTCAACTGGGATCGTCTCTACAACGTAAACCGCCTAAATATTGTCAATGGCTCGGCAAGGTCTAAATACGTTCAGGAAGAAAGGCGTACCGACCAGAGAGACCTTAACTTTGTTGGTAGTTTCAAATGGAATGTAAAGCCTGAATTCACCCTCACCGGTGGTTTCGATGCAAAGATCAACAGAACTGAATATTACAAAATCGTGGCTGACCTTCTCGGTGGCGACTATTTCGTAAACATCGATAACTTCGCTGATCGTGATTTCGCATCTTCTCCTGAGAAGACTCAGAATGACTTGGATTACTACCTGAAATATGGCACCGCCCAGACATTGAAAGTCGGTGACAAATATGGTTATGATTACTATGCTCAGGTACGTCAGGGCAACCTTTGGCTCAATGGCGAGTATGCTGTAGGCAACTTCAAAGCCAACCTTGGCGCACGTGCAGGCTTCAAGAACTTCTGGAGAGAAGGTCTTGTTCGCAAGGGTCTCTTCCCTGGTTTGGATGAGAATGGCAACGAATACTATGACGCCAACGGCGATGTACTTACATCCTACGATCCTATTACCGGAGATGTAATCACTTCTTATGGCAAATCCGCTAAGAGCAAATTCTTTACATATGCCGTTAAGGCAGGTGCTGAATATGATTTCGAAGGACATAGCAGAGTATATGCCCACATCGGTTATTTCAATGACGCACCTCAGTTCAATCAGGCCTTCCTTTCTCCTAGAACCAGGAACTCTCTCGTGAGTGACCTCCAGACAGTCAAGACTTTCACGACTGATTTGAACTACCAGTACACTCATCAGGGCTACAACCTTCGTTTGACCGCATTCTACACCAAGATTAACGATCAGACCGACGTTATGAGCTTCTACGATGACCTCCAGAACGCATTCACCAACTTCGCCCTCACCGGCATTGATGAGCGTCATATCGGTATCGAAATGGGATGGAAAGTTCCTCTTCCTATCGACAACTTGGCATTCCAGGGCGCGATCAGCTGGGGTAAATATGTTTATACTTCCAACCCTCGCATGACTCAGACCGTGGATAATAGCTCCGAGATAACCATTCTCAACGAGATTCTTCCTTATTGGCAGAGTCATCCGGTTTACAAGAAGAACGATGATGGAACATACATGACTGATTCCAGCGGAGACTATATCTTCGACCATCATGAGCAGCATTACGTTCCTTCAACTCCTCAGTTCGCATCCAGCTTCGGACTCGCTTGGAACAAGAATTACTGGTTCGTTGAGGCCGACATGGAGTACTTCGCCAATGCTTATTTGGACATGAACCCTCTGTATCGTACAGATATGGCTACGGCTGGTCCTGATGGCATTGTAACTCCTGATGAGATTGAGTATATGGCCGCTCAGGAGAAGTTCGACCCCGCATTCTTGGTTAACTTCTCAGTAGGTAAATCTTGGTATATCCATCGTAAATACCAGATCGGCTTCTCGCTCAATGCTAAGAACATCTTGAATAACAAGAACGTGAAGACCGGTGGTTATGAGCAGACTCGTCTCGTGAAGACCACCCAAGCTAAGGAAAGATACTACCGCTTCGATCCTAAGTACTTCTATATGTGCGGCGCTAACTATATGTTGAACATTTATTTCAGATTCTAAGGCCATGAGAAAGATATATTTGACATTAATGGCCATAGCGGCCGTGGTGGCTTCCTGCCAAGAGTGGGAACCGGTATTTACAACAAAGTATTCTGAGCCGGATGACTACACCGTCTATAAGATGACTCCCGATTGCACAATCGCGGAACTGATAGACATGTACATAGGTGAACCTTGTACTTTCGATTTTGACTTCTGGGTTGCCGGTAAAGTAACTACCAGTGATCGTTTGGGTAACTTCTACAAGAGCCTTTACATTCAGGATGAGACCGGTGGTATAGAGCTTAAAGTCGGCCAGACCAGCCTCTATAGCGACTACAAACTCGGCCAGACCTTGTATGTAAATATGAATGGTCTTACCTTGGGCATGTATGGCTACAAATCCGGTAATTACGGTGGTAGCGGTATGGTACAAATCGGTGTTGAAGACCCTTCAGGCGAATATGAGACCGCATATTTGGAGGTAAAATCTCTTGTGGATACTCATATTTACAGAGGCACCATCGGTGAAGAAGTAGAGCCTGCCGTTATCACAGAAAAAGACCTTCCCGATGCATTTGATACCGCCAAGACTTGCCCTTATCTCGGCCAGTTGGTGACTATTGAGAATCTCACATACGGCGACGAAATCTTCGCTCTCATCTATTTGGATAGCAAGAAGGACAAGAAGTCTTCTTCCAACCGTCTTTTCCTTTCCGACAAGACTTGGGGTGTGAATACTTGGGCTTTCTCAAAGCAGAAATATCTCGAATATCTGAATTCAGGTGTTTGGGATTCCGCTCAGATTGGCAACTCAGGTGACTATAACTATGGCACCGTTGCAGACGAGGAGAACAAGAAACTGCTTACCGAGAATGCCAGCGCATACACTGTCAGCCAGTATTTCAAATGCGGATCCAAAGAAGTGATTATCCGTACCAGTGGTTACTCTAAGTTCGGTGACGCGGAGATTGATCCCGATGTGCTTGCTGGCAATAAGACCATCACCGTGACCGGTATCATGACATTGTATCAGGGAGCCATTCAGATTGTTGTCAATAGTCTTGATGACATAGTGGTGAACTAAAATTGATAAATCCTCATTGCGGAGGGGGCCATCAATTCCCCTCCGCTTTTTATTTTTTATGCCATGAAAAAAATTACTTTAGCATTATTCGCAATTATGACTATCGCAGCTTGCAATTCCAGGACGAATCCATTTCTGACCGAATGGAATACTCCCTATGGAATGCCTCCTTTTGACAAGATTCAGACTTCCGATTATATGCCCGCCATCAAGGCCGGTATAGAGGAGCAGACCAAGGAAATCGAAGCCATTGTCAACAACCCCGATGCGCCTACATTCGAGAATACAATCGCCGCCTATGAACTCAGCGGAAAAACCCTCGCAAAGGTCGTTGGAGTGCTCTACAACGTGGAAGAGACGGATGGTGACGATGCATTGAAAGCCGTCATGGAAGAGGCATCCCCGCTTCTTTCGGACCATGATGACAATATCTTCATGAATCCCAAATTCTTTGCCCGTGTGAAGGCCATATACGAGGCAGACCAGAGCGGACTCACAAGGGAGCAGCAGATGGTTCTGAAGAAGATTTATCAGGCTTTCACCCGCAATGGTATCGACCTCGATGAGGCGGGGCAGAAGGAACTTAGAGAAATCAATTCCAAGCTCTCAACCCTAACTCAGAAGTTCGGCAACGCGCTTTTGGCTGAGAACAATGCCTTCCAGGAGGAATGTGGAATCCCCGTATCGCAGTATACCCCTGAAATGACCTCTTGCGCAGATCGCGACAGAAGGGAGAAACTTTTCAAAGCATATTCTTCCAGAGGCACTCACGGCGATGCAAACGATACAAGGGCCACTCTTCTCGAAATCTTGCGTCTGAGAGCAAAGAAAGCCGAATTGCTGGGCTTCCCCAACTATGCCGCATGGCAACTTGACAATAAGATGGCCCATGATCCGCAGACCGTTGATGCTTTCCTCGCCAAGATTATGGATGGTTCCATGAGAAAGGCAAAGGAGGAGGTTTATGATATGCAGAAGGTCATGGATGAGGATATAGCTGCCGGTCTTTTGCCAGCCGGTTCCAAGATTCAGCCTTGGGACTGGTTCTATTATGCCGAGAGGGTACGCCTTGCCAAATATGACCTCGATGAGGACCAAACTCGTCCTTATTTCGTGCTTGACAATGTTCGTGATGGTGTTTTCTATGCCGCCAAGAAGATTTACGGTGTGAATATAGAGAAGGAAGAAGGTCTGCCGAAATACAATCCTGAGGTCAATACCTTCAAGGTTACCGATGCGGATGGCAGTTTGCTGGGCATCTTCCTTACCGATTATTTGCCTCGTAGCACCAAACGAGGTGGCGCGTGGATGAATAACTTCAGAGACCAGTATATCGATGCTGACGGCAAGGATGTTAGGCCTATCATCGTGAATGTTTGCAACTTCACTCCTCCGGAGGGAGA
>Ga0181612_182846_pt1 | contig 23690 bp, 13 predicted proteins | sample HoacroProtozoa21_FD_119630 | JGI IMG/M metagenome (GOLD analysis project Ga0181612, IMG submission 119630) | Hoatzin crop microbial communities from Cojedes, Venezuel. Combined Assembly of Gp0051906, Gp0051904, Gp0051908
AGAACTTCTTCCCTCTGAGGGTGACGGAGCACTGGAACAGGCTGCCCAGGGAGGTTGTGGAGTCTCCTTCTCTGGAGATATTCAAGACCCACCTGGATGGGGTCCTGTGCAGCCTGCTCTGGGTGACCCTGCTTCGGCAAGGGGGTTGGACTAGATGACCCACATAGGTCCCTTCCAATTCCTAACATTCTGTGATTCTGTGTGATTCTGTGATATGTATCCAGCAAGAGCTGCTTTTGGGTTGGGGAAAAGCAGCTTGCTCCCACCACAGGTACCCTCAATTGCCTCTACTGCTTCAGGCAGTGTCAGTGCAACAGAGACCAAGGCTGAGCCTTCAAAGGGACTGTGCACAGCTGGACATGCCTCTCCCCCAGGGAGGCAGAAGGATCTGAGGAAGCACAATCCAAACCAAATGAGACGTCTGTAGTACTCTAAACACAAAACCAAACAGAGCTTATAGCTAGTAAAAGAAAATACTCAACATTTCACCTCAAAACAATCACTTTCCCTTTAGCATGGAAGCAAGGAAAAACTCAAAGCCTTGAGGATCTACAAAAGATAGCTCAGCTATTGCAAAGACACACCCCAAGAGCAGGGTTCTTATAAATGATGTTCCATAGAGAATGATTATAAATTTATAAGCATTTACTGACATTCGAATCTGTCTCCATTAAGTCTCCTCTCATTAACTGCATGTACCTGTCAAAGCGAACTCCTACCTTCAGAATATTTCATATGAAATGAATTACTACAAGTATTATCTAAAACTGTAAAGATATAAACACCCTGACATAAAAATATTAGTGTGTAGCTGATAATCTAGGTAAGCAAAACTACCTCTGATTCTTAGACACAATGTATAAACAACTCATTTGTGTATTACTGCTTGAAGAAAAACTGCAACACCCACCTCGGAACTGCAAAGCTACCACAAACAGCTTTTCCCATGTTTCACCACCAAATATATATCCCACAAACCTGCAGGTGCTGTTGACCGAGTCCTCAGGACAGTGGTGGTGGCACTGACAGGACAGCTTCTTCTGTGGAGGGGCAGGTGCTGTGCTTTCACCATCTTCTTTTCTGGTCTCCATGCTCAACTTGCCAGAACTCCGCAAGGGCATGTTGTCTAGAAAAGTGGCTACAAACATATGGGAGGGAAAAAAAAGAAACAGTTCTAGGCTGCATTGCAAGATTTGGAACGAAGACTTTAATATATTTCCATCTGTCAATATATAAGAAAGTTATTTGAGCTGGGTGTTCGCTGCAGAGTGGATTTCTGTAGAAGCCTCTGAAAGGGTCACCATGTTTGAGGTTTATTGGGCCTCAGTGACATTAGATCAAAGGTGCTGATTTTCAAGTTCTGCTGCTCCCAGAGAGATATGTTGTGCTTTTCAGATTGCAGAGTACAGCTTTTCTCCTATTGCGTTACACAGGTCAAATTCTTGGTTACACCTTTGCGCTTTCTTTGTCTCTATACTTGGCACATATCTACATCCACTGAACCCCACAGAAATGAGCGTGATTTATGGTACTCCAGGCAGAGTAGAATATGGGAACACAATTTAATAAAGATTTAACAGAAAGTCATGTTCTTTCAAGTTCAACAGCACTTTCTGTCACTGAATTGTATAGGCACTACTTGGAAAGCAAGGAGAAACAGTTCATTTCTATAAAAAAAATTCAATAAACAAAGTAAAAGGCAAGAATGTGTTTTAGAACAAAGAATGCTGGAATACATGGAGGTGATTATGGCTAAAAATATCACAGTACTAAATCTCTATGAAGCTAGAGATGTTGGTGATGGAGCTGTATAAGCGACCCCCCTCCCCCCCAACTCATAAATATCAGGTTTCTGTGCTTGTGAATATTTTAAGCCTCAAAGACAAAAATGAGATCAGCATGAAAAGCTTCCACTGGCAGTTTCTCACTTTCCTTTTGCTTCCCTGGAATAAATCGTACTAAATGGTCATTTACAAACAGCTGTCTCCAACAATAGTTGCAGAGCAGGCTTGAAATTCTTGATTTACTGTTAATTCTTTAGAAACAATTGACACTTATTATTTTGGCTGACTCCTGAACTACTTCTTTGACTCTAATAAAAATCTTCCCCAAACACCCATCATCAGGACTTGATATACCCTGGAGTTGACAGAAAACTGTATCCTTTTCAGCTCCCTACAGAGAGATGGAGTAGGAAAACAGGCAGAAGTGATGGGAACAAGCAGCTACACTTCAGGGCTCGGATAGCAAGCAACAGCCGAGGTGAGAATGAGCTGACAGGTCTTGAAGCAGTGAAAGGCTGGAGGCAGAGCAGGGCTGTTCAACCAGCCCGTGCCCTTAGGAGGAGTAACAAAGTCCAGTCTGTGCTCCTGGGTGCACGGGACCAGCCCGTGTGCTGAGCACAAGCGTGCACGTCGTACCTCCTAGCTGCACAGGCCTCCTCTCCTGCGCCAGCTCTGGTAGGAAAACCCTGCAAGTCGACAGGCACCGGCAACAACTGCCAGACAGGCTTTTAGTTTTCTTCAGTATAACGAGACATACAAGCTTGGTCCTGGCTAACTGGGGAAAAAGCTGAAACTTGTTAGCTCTGGGAAAAGTGGGACTTCGCACCTAAGAAAACTCATGTAGAGAAGTGTTAGTTTTTTGAACATGATAGCCCTTCCACTCCTTGCATATTCCCTGCATAAAAGCTATATTAAGAATATTAAGGTGATACACATGAAAGACAATCATTCACCATATCAGACTATAACACCTATGAAATATAAAACTCATACGGCTTGATCTTTGCTCAGTACCTATGTATTCTACTGAAGCCAACTGGATTTTTTTTTTATTAGTTCACCTCTTAAACGTAAAAACTACAAACCATATACAAACTATGTAACCCTTGTGCCCAGCACTGAGATATTAACTGGATTCATGACACAACTGGATGTCAAAGTCCAATACTCTTTTTATTCCCATTTGGCAAAATTAGAATTAAATGGATTAGTTCACTCAAGATGCATTGTATATCTGTATACTCATAGCTGTACCTTAAGACGCAGTAGGTGCTTAAATCAAGAAAAAAACGCACTGTTGTTTGTTTCTCATAATAGAATTGTGATACTTTAAAATGCAGCCTGTGTACAACAATTCGGTATCAACAGATGTTTGCTCCCTGGGTGACAGGATTAGAGATTAAGTAAATTCTCTTTCAATCAGCAATTTTTGTCTCTACTACTTCGTTACCATTGAATGGGGAATACGCAACTATTAATATTCCTGTCAAAGATTTTCAGACTTCAAGTTCACGAGGCAATAAAGCGAACTTCTAGCTCATGAGGCAACTGAGTGAAATGGCTTGCTCTGTGTATCATTTCCATGGCTCTTTCTACAAGCTGTCTACAGTTCAGCAGGGATCTTTCCTCAGCAAGGAGTACAAAAACAAAAGTATTTTACCCCTAGCACAAAAAAAAGAAAGGCTTAATTACGCATTCGAAAGTGCCTGAAGATGCTAAATTTAGACAACTAAATACCTTCCTCATAAATACATACAACTGTAGGTCATTCCTTTTTTCAACAGACGTGTACGGCAGTCATACTCCAACGCAATCTGTGCCCATCACTCATCAGGATGTGATCATGAACAGCTTCTGCAGAACCTGCCATAAACAACAGCAGCTTATACCCCTAGACCTGCTTGTATTCTTAGTTAAAATAAGACAGGTGGGAGCTGCTGTATTGGAATCAGAAGTCTGAAGTAGCATCAAAGCATCACAGGTGGCTATATAGAGATGTAGTTTGTTTTTTAGAAAACTTAGGACAGATCAGCTGGCATTCAAATTTACAGTTTCCAAGAGTCTGAAGTAGGGATGTAGCCTAGGATTTTGACTAGGGTCAAAACTAGTGTAAAGTTGTTGCAGTCTAGTGTCAAATACATTTAAGTGAGGTAGGAATAAGATACTTCCAATCACGCCCTTTCCTATCATCTAAAAAAGAGCTCTTCTCACTCCATTCTCTTGTTCTTTTCATGCCTTAAATGCCTGGCTGCTAGCTAAAAAGATGGACAGATCTTTTGCCTCTGAAATTCAGATGTGTCAGCCAGCAGATGACCATGGAACATGTAAGAATTCTTCTTTCCCAACTCAGAGTTGAGTTTTAACAAGGCCTTTTGACTTCTATGTCTATTTGACTTTGGAGCAGACAGATTTTCAGCAGTCCCTTCCCTAAAATGTAATGTGTAGTAAGACAACCACAAGAGCTTTCCAGTTTGGCAACAAGTTTCTCATCATTTCAGGTGTGAAATACACAGTTTGGGATGGTGAACAGACTACTCCTCTTGCATTTGCTCCTGTGCTATAACAAGAACATGTTGGTCATGCAGCCCTGGCCCTTTCTAGGGATCAGAAGCCCTTTGGGTTTTGAAAGCTCTCCTAAGGAGCTATGTCCAAGGGCCCTGAAAGCAAGTTGATTTTTCTTAACTTACACCTCTTTTTCCACTAAAATTCACCAGCACGTACAAAGCAGCTTCCACCACAGGGACAGGCAGGTGGCCACCAGAGCTTTTCTGTCTCTGGGGTTATGTTCCTGAGAAACATTTTCCTCTCTAGGACTGGAACTGCTCAAAACTGTGATGTGATGGCCCCTGTTACAAATCTCTACCTGAGAATGGGGACTAGGGACTGTGCTCAGAAGCAGCGTGCTACTCTTGGTTTTTATCAAAATGTGTTAGTGTGTGTGTCTCTCTCTCTCCTTGCTTTGCTTCACCTGAGCTCCTCCACAGAAAGGCACATCTACAAAGATCCTGAAGCCAAGAGAAGGAAAACAAGGAAAATGAAGTGCTGTAAAATGAAAGAATGATGCTGGATGACCACGAGAATGACTAACGTCTAGTCTAAACCCCTACTAACCTCCACGCCAACAAATAATCTTTCGTGTATATATTCTTCTATTTTGCTTCCTATCCTTCCTACACTTCATGGTAATCTACGAGTACTAAGCTTCCACATCTAAATACTAACTTTCTCATGTGGCAAACCCTTTCATGTTTTTTCAGTTTGTTTTGCTATCATTTTTTTAAATGCTAGAGAAGTGATCACAGATCCCCACTCCACAATCACAGTGAAGTAACCGTCAGGATGAATTATAACTTAGTTTTAAATTATGTTGTTTAATGTTGTTTTGACAGGTCTGTAGACAGTGGTATCTCACACACAAAAGGAAAATTGCCTATTTCAGTTTGACATTGACTCATGTAGGTGCGAAAAGAATTTGATCTAGAGAGCCCATTTTTTAGTGTACATTCAGTCCTCAAGCTCTTTGCCACGGCTGCCAATAAGTACTCCAGCCCCTGCCAACTGCAGCCATAGTTATGCGATTTGGACAGAAATTTCTTCACTAGAATCTGGATAAAGCCCAACAACTCATTTCACACTGGCCCACAGCCATCAGATGGTAATGAATTTTGGGCACTGCTCTGATTCAACAAGTCCGGTAATGTAGGAGGTGAAAAGCTCCGTATTCTGTTACTCTGTATTCTGTAGTCCAAACCTTAAGCCATCCTGTTCCCAGAGGATGAATAATTAGCAATAGTTATCTTAACAGATTGATCGCTGTGCCACAGCTGTGTGATTTATGTGCTGTCTGTGCAGTGAAAAAGCAGATCTTCCATGACCTGGCATGGATTTGTCAGGAGTAAAAGTCAGACTTGCTCCTTCCCAAAACAGATGTTAAGGGCCACAAACAACTCTGTTCCGAAAAGAAAAATCAGTGTGCTGTGCTCACTCCTCTTCCTATAACAGGTACTTGAAGCCTTAGGTTAATGAGTGCCATCCATTTGCATTTTTCCAGGCCAGTAACGACGACGTTTGGCTAGCAACAGCACTCACGGACGGGGAGCGATGCTTACTGCTTCAGAGAAGATACACACCTAGGAAGCTTTGCACATCATGGAGTGGCTGTTTCAACTACTGCTTTGGGCTGGAAATTAAGTACACTCATAAGCAAGTATCTGAACAGTAATTAAAAAATAACCCTACCCAAACCTCAAGAAAAAAATCATTCAACTTGATAAAGCTGCCTGATGGAAATTTTAAATCACAAGGTTACTTCATCTGTACTCTGCATTATCCTATACAGTTAGTGTGCTTTTCCTCAAATCATATTTTTACTAAAATATGAAACTATCGTGCAGCACCCTGCTAGAGTTTCTTATGCTATATCATAAACTACAGCCTGATGACTTCCACCAGGCCAGGGTTATACCATCGACATGATTGTTTTAAGAGAAAGGGAAATAATCAACTGCTAACTCACTGTACTTTGCAGTCATCAGATAAAAGAATTTCCATGGGATATTTTCTGGCAAATAGTCAGCAATGAAAACATAGCGCAGTTAAAGAAGTTCAAATAAATTACACCTCTTAACTCAGCCTGATATACTGTGTAAAATAGTCAAGAGGCAACAGTAAAATACTTTTTATTGGTGACAATCGCATAACGGAGAAAGAAAAATGGATCATGACAGCTTTCCTTTGCTGGATATTCAAGGCTACTATAGACCTCAAGGAAAGGTCAGATGCCAAGACCTGCATATTTTTGATCCAAAACCACAGCAAACAAAACCTGGCATTAAAAAACCCAGAAAAATGGAAACAATGTGCTCTCCTTTTCAGTGTGTGGCTGTATTGCACCAAGGAGCCAAAACTGAGGCTGGTATCACATGGTGTTTGAAAATAGCTGTACCCTGACATACATCCACTGCAATAACTTGGCGTACTAAGAAAACTGCAGCATTGTTTGGGCTTATCATGTACGATTTGGCTCATTTCCCCCCTATGCTGGATCTCCTGTACACCAAAGTACATAGAACCTACATGTTGCTGCTTCTCATCTGTACATTTCAAAATCTGGGGGCATTTTGCTTCAATTCATGATGAAAATCAATAAAGTTTACAATATGATGTAATTTTAAACACTCTGTCAAGGTAGTGTTCTTAAAAACCGTTTCTGTCCATATTCATAAACTGCCACTGAGCGCCAATATAGCTACATGTATATGGCAGTACTTTAAATAAAGTATTTATTTTTCAGAAACTGTTTTTGCATTTGGTTTGAAAAGGATAAGCACCCTTTCTCCAACAAGTCTGTTTAAACTGTCTTAATCTCACATAACATTATTAGCTAAATTAGTTAAGTTCAGCACGAAATGTAACAAGCTGCAACAAAGCCACTGAGACAAGACCCTTCAAGTCAATACTCATAGCATACTACTCACAACTTAAAAATGCAAAGGCTTCTTTGGTCCCATAGCCCATGGAAAATGCACATGTATTTTGCTGTCTGCCACTACATCACAGTTTGACTTTCCTGGTGTCTTCTCATTTCTGCTATGCGTAATCTTTGACATATTTTTCATTTGGAAGAAAAAGAGAATTGATTGGCACATTTTTCATAGCATGAGATAGCATACCAACAGAACAGAAAAAAGGCACAAAAGTAAGACTTCTCTAAAACTCCCAAAGGAAAGTACATGCTAAGTGTTTTAGTCTGCCAGCCTGGACTCGGTACCCTACCGCTACCGGCCGCAATTTCCTATTAATAAAAAATTTCCTCAACGCTGTTGAATCTCTCACTTAATTCTACTTTCTACAATCCTTTAGTTCCATCTGTAAATGTTACATGACAAAGAAAAGCTTTCAAAATGTAAGTAAGTTTTTAATATTTGCAAAGATGAATGAAAAGGTATTTCATGTAATTCTCATTAAGATATCAACATATTTTCTCTAATTTCTAATCTCTTTTTCAAGAGACACATTTTACACAGCAAAGGTAAAATGTGTTGAGGTTACCACTATTCTCTTCTGTTTAATGCAGGTATAAGGATAATAGGTAATAAAAGCTGAACAACGGGATGCAAATATTTCAGGAATACTAAGGTGAAATCCAAGGTCCAATCTGAGAATGATTGGCGACTTCATCCCCAGAAGGATTTTGAGTCATAACAGACCATTACTTGAAAAAAAAACAGGAGATGCATGGGCAGCTAGATCAGATCTCTTCTGATCTCCCCCCAAGTGTTAGTATTTAAGACACCATAAAATAATTAGAAAGCGAAATTTATTGCAAAGGCACACTAGCCTAGCTCTGTCAGACAACATGCAGAAATCTAAGATTTTCCATAGTGGCATTACTTTGTATTGCTTCATTTATCAATTTGGTTCATGTTGAGTGCCTACATTTACTTTATAGCATAGCTTCAGACAGAAAATACGCTACTGAATATGCACAGTGTACAAAGGCACATTAAAGGATAGCCTCATGTCTTCAACAAACTTACAATATTCCTTACCACAGAAAAAAACTTAACTATTTCAGTGAAATTGCTAAAGCAGTTTCTTTGAAAGACATAATTTTTATCTGTTATCATTTTTATGTACCTGAGCTTTTTCATCTATTCCTCAACAGCATCTTGGGAAAATCTCTAGTAGCTAAATGTAATCAAAACTCGTTAAACTATGCCAGCTGCAAACCCCCCTCTCCCAGCTATGAGCATCACCTGATCAAAACAGGGAATGGAAGTTCAGGTACAAAGATGTGACACAAGCAGTTTGGGTATTAAGCTACAAACAGTAGAGTCTGTGCCACATCCTTCATTTAGAAATTTTTTATGTAAAGAAATAAAAGAAGATTGCTGTTAACATCCAAAGCTAGTTATTTCTGCTTTGAAACTGCAAATCCCCACATACACTTGCAGTTCCAAGCAGCAAACACCAAATGCCACCATCAGGAGATGATGCAAACATCACTACAAGCAATGTTGAAAACTCTTCTGAACACTAGCAACAGGGGGAAAAAAAATAAAGACAGGAAGCAACACAGTGTGATACCATTACTACTAAACTATGCTTTGCTATCTGATCTTTAGGAAAGCATCAAAGACCGCAATGGGCAAGCTGTAGATTTTTACTTATTACTATTTCACATGATATTTAGATTGAGGCATTCAGACAATGGCATTTAAAAGAAAGAGCAATAGACAGCTTTGACCCTGTGACTCTCTTAGATACGTTTAATAAATCATTGTCACTTCTGTTCCCTTTTCCAATGAAAAGAAACTCAAGAGCACCATGGCAGTAGTAAAGACAAAGGTAGTGCCCAAAAGATAAAAATATCAGCTAGCCATTCTCACCCCAACATCAAAGACTGCACTTCTATATTAAAATATAATTAGCATGTGAACATGCCATACTGGCAGAAGACAGTGCCAACATTATTCAGAGATGGCACTGCCCTTCTAACTGACTGGGTTTGGCTGTTCATGAGCAGATGTGATATATCCCTAGCTCAGCCTGAAGAGCGACCTACCTTATAAACCAGTAACTCCTTTCTCAATCCCACTATACTGGAGTTGTTCCCTCTCACTTCTCAAAAGACAAAATTAAACAATGTAGACATTCACAAAAACAAAGCTGTAACATGCATATACTTATGGCATAAGCATACTATATTTTTAATGGCTTTTTAAAAAAAATATGGCCATACATACATAGCTTTCTTTAAACTTGATTAATTGATTAGTTTATCACAAATGCTTCCCAAATCATGATGACGATGATGATGCTTAGTACCAACTCCCCTCCCCACTTTTCCTCAAGTGCTTGTCTATCTCCCAGAAGGACAGATTATTTAGTGTCTCAAAAAAACCACTAGTATATTTTGATAGTTTTTCATGGGCAGATGCCATCGGCATCCCTAAATCCTGTGAATATATGACACACTCAGCAACTAATTGTTGCTGAACAAAGCACTAAAGGATCTACAAGAATTTTTCTTCCTGGAGGCAAATGCCACCCTGCCAGGTCAGCAGGCCAAGCAGCGCTTTAAGTAATTGAACAAATGACAGTATAAGTTCTTGCCCTGTTCAGCTGCCAAGGCAGGGACTGAAATGAATTGACTGCCGCCACTGTTGGCCTCGCCACACACGCTGAGTAGGGATTTGAACTGCATGTGTCGAAATCATAAGCAATGAAGAAGAGCTTTGTGTTCACGAACGAGGGCCGAGGCACAAGTCTTATCTTTTGCAAACGTGGCCGAATGCAACAGAAAGTGTCATTGACTTACTCATTTTGACAGAAAACAAATAAATCCATTTAAAGGGGGAGGAAAGTATCTCTATTGCACACCAAAATTAATTGCACACAAGGAACAACAATAATCAATTCTGACCGCAGACATAAGCGCTATGGTTTTCCTGACGTGTTCGAGTAGCCTAAAAGCATTTCCCTGTCTGAACACTTCAGAGCATCTGCTGAGCTCCTTGTCTGGGCGGGAAGGAGGCCCATGCCACCCGCACCCGATGACACTGCCACCAAACCATCAGCCGGTCCCCGCTGGCAGGCTGCCATGCTTGCCCACCCACTCTGTTCTCTGCAACAGAAGGAACCAGCCAGCAGCCCCACTGGGTTTGCTTGCTTTGGTTTTTTCCAGTGTTATAGAATCCTAGCATAGTTTGGGTTGGAAGGGATCTTTAAAGCTCATCTAGTCCAACATCCACGCAGCGAGCAGGGCCATCTACCACTAAAATCAGGTCATAACAGCTACATCTTCATAAAGCACTTGAAAGTCTAAGAAAGAAAAGTGAATCGCAAACACCCTTAAAACCGGTATCTGACTTACTCTTCTCCTTGACCAGAAGTTTTCAAGAGCTATGTGAACACCTTTCTCTCCTTAGATTTTCTCTACAGAACATGAAGCAAGAAACAATTCTGTCAAATGTAAAACTGTTTTTTTCAGCACCTAGCCTTATATGAACAGTGATAAAAAGTTTTAGGAGAGAAAGCACATTTGTTTTTATTATTTGGCTATTTTTCCAGTTAATTAGTATTGGAAATGTTTAGAACAGATGCAGCATTTTAATAAGCATCACTGACATACGCATGCACTATGTATTATTGAAGCACCTTTAAAATTAGACAGAAGGGTGTCCATTGCTAAGGCTAATACCAGTTCCAGCTCTGTAATTCATCCTCAAAACGCAAACCTGACATCAAAATTGGTCTCTTACTGCCAGAATATTTATTTTTTAAATTAACTTCAAACACAAAGATTAATATTAAAGCACATTTAAAGAGAAAAAGAGAAACATCCTTTTAAATTCATTGTCAGACTGAATGCCAATTATCAGGTCTTCTAAAAATGTTCTTTCTCGCTCCTCACCAAAAAAGGGAATAGGAAAGCTTTTCTTTTATGTGCAGTATTTTCTCTGTAAATCTACCACCTCTCTCTTTAAAACTAAACTAACCAAAGCATGCCTAAAGGCTTGCAGCAGACCCCTGACACTGTACAAACTCTGACCCACGGTCCAAGCGAATGAATAGGGAATCTCCAGTTTGTGTCACCTCCCCCTCCAGAACTGAAGCTTCAAACACAAGCCGGCGCGCGTCACAAGCAGCTGGCTCCCCGCCGCCCCGCGGGGCAACCCCGCATCTCGCCAGCATGCCAATGATGCTGCTGGGTTTTTTCAGTCACGCATTTTTCTCTTTGACCCTTCTTGCAAAACCCACTGAACTTCATCGTTTTGGGGTTTTTTCCGCCTCTTTAGCGTTCTGCTCAAACCAGGTTTAAAAAAAAAAAATTTAAAAATAAAAGAAAGCAAAAAGTAAAAAGAAGAAAAAGGGAAACAAGAATTGGGGGGGGGGGAAGCACAAGTGCTTTGTGAGCAGAAAAGCCAAGCCTTCTACTTACACTGGGTTTCTGCGGGCTTGCTACGTCGCTGCCAGATTCCCTGAAGATGAGAGTCATGTGAGGAGGGAGAGGGCGGCTCGGGGAGCTCCGCTGAGCAAACACAGCACCGTACGCTGGGCTAATCCTGCACCTGTGGCGTGTTACTCAGCAGTAAAGAAACATAGTCCAGGCTGCCTCTGCCTAATACAGCTCAGCTGGTTTCTTCTGTACTCCCTTTGACTGTAAGCTGGCAAACAATGTTATTTCAGCCAGGCGCAAAGCAATATTCAGGCTGCGCAGTATATGACAGTAGAAAGGTGGAAGAAAAAAGAAAATCCTGGAATTACAAATAAAATAAAGATTCTGAGCAATCCAGATTTTGTAACTATTTCCAGATGGTTGACAGTGGCTTCCGAGGTCAGTATGCGAGATGCACACTGGAGCTGCTCCCCACCTCCCCTTAAAGTGGGTCTACCTGCGATACACCACAGCGGCCTGGCTCTCATTGATCCAACTCAATGCTTGTTTCGCAATCACAGAAGGTTTCAATGTTTTTCAGGCTTCCTCTTGTTTACTTTATAGGTAAAACAAAAAATGCCAATAGTAAACAGACTATTAAAAGAGATGGCATCAACCAGCAGTTTGTGATTTTTTTCGGAGAAAGGGCAACCAAAGAGGTCATGAAGTTGCTACGGGGATACATAGGTTTTATCATAGCATGTCACAAAAAAAGATAGGAAACCTGACAAAAACTATACACAAAGAGCAGCAAAATTTTGTCCCATAATGGAAAGAGCTCAAGAATTTCACTCCAAGGTAGAGACATAACAGCTGAGAGTAATTGATTATCCTGATATTTGTCTTACAAGTTGACTAACCACTGTTAAAAATTCCCTGTGTTTTTGATCCACACAGATATATAACAAAATAATATTATTTAACACCCCCCCCCGGATTATTATTTAACATGCTTGAAATAACTGAGTTAGCTAGTAACTTTAATGCAAGGAAAAGTAAACTGGTAATTGACATTTATTCCAGATAACATAGTCCCTTAATATATAACCCCCCTTCATGCAACACATAACATTTATCATTTCCATACTGGTATGTAACTGTTAGAGATGACCTACAGCTACTGTTACTAATCAGCTTTTTTTCTTTCTAATATTAAGCTGCAAACACCAGACACTGCAGTAAGAACATGCTCGCAGCGTTTTATACTTGAATGCTTTTCTCTACAAAACAATACTGTAGTTTGTGCTCCATCATTACCTAATCTAATTCCATGTTTGGAAACCGGTAATGAAAATAAGGGGTATCTGCACATTCAGAACTACGTATCAAATATCTTGTCGGAAGGTTTATTGCTGCTGTTGTTTACCAATGGGATTATTTCCAAAGAAATAAGAGCTATATTCCTATGACAAAATGCTCAAAGCGGATCTGGAACTACACAAACTTTCAACTGATTCCATACAGAAGGGCTGACTCTTCAGGATGCTGAGTGAAACCAGTATGATTCCTAGTGCAATAACCAAAGACAGGTATCTGGATATTTGATTTGATGTAGAGAGGAAAAGGTAAGAAACAAGACTTTATACAACATCAAGATCAATATAAAAAAAGTCGCCTCCAATTCCCTCTTTCAAAAAATTTGCATTTATTGTCTCTGCAAATACTTATTTCTTTTTCTGGAGCCTTACACATGCTTTTTTAAAGCTATTTGATACTAGCAGGGGCAACAGTTGAATTTTTCCTCCTCCATACTGTTTGGTTTGTTCCTGCTGCATCCCTACTTTAGAGAGCTACTGGTACATGCTAACAAGACCACATGTATCACGTGAAAAAGATACATGACACGCAATCTTCTGCCAACACAGTGTTGTAACATGGTCTGGCTAGAAACTGCTTGAACTGCATGGTGGTGCTCCTGGCAGCCATCACGATCCCCCTCCTCAACTCTCCGAGGGCATCCTGTTGATTCTGCCTTGTGTCCCCTGCACTCCATTCATGGGAATGTCCAATAAAAACATATTCAGAACTGAAAGTAGTGTTTTGAATTTGCTTTCCTTGTATAGCGTGGCCTTTGCACCACAGGTGGTGTTAGCCAGACTGTGCTCTGTACCAGGCTGCTGTTCTCCAGCCAATACAAAACTCAAAACCTACTTTTAAGATAACGTGAAAGCTCACAAAAACAATGAAAAACATGGAAGCTGAAGCATAAACAAGATGGATATAAGTTTCTTTAAGCAGGAACAGCTTTCATATACAGTTCCTTTTACAACCGGTCAGCCACCTAAATGTTTATATTTAATTAGCTTTTCAAAACAGTGGACTAGATGGCTGTGGACACAGAGGAATTAGGTAGGGAGACTGCTTTGTATATCACTAGCTAAAATTCACCTAAAGCCAACAAAAGCTGGCTGCTGAATTGCCTGTTTGAACCAGAACGTTGTCCTGCCTGAAATTCTTCAGGGGCCACATCCATCTCACATAAACACTCTTCTTGTGAGTTAAAAAATCTCAGGTAAAAGATCATATTGACAAGCTGATGGAACTATAGAATAATATTAATGCTTAACACCATGAGGTATTGTTGCTCCCCATGTTATTTAAATTTCATGGACAAACAAGCAACTTTTGTTCCCAAGGTGATAATAACGTAGCATGTCTCACGGGTGGTAAATCTGCTCCTTATTTCTTGCTTTCCCCTCTCTCTTCCTGAAGCATGCACTTCACCCCATTACAAAGGAAAGCCTAGCACTCTCCATTCAGGAACCAAGCCAAAGGACTTGTCAGGAAAATATAAAAAAGGCACCTTACTTTCATTAATACATTAAAATGTCATGAAAATAGCCCTAGGACAAAATACAGTTATTGCCAGCTGCCTAATTATTTTCTCATCCTCTTTCAGCCCTCAACACAATGACTCCGGTATGCTGCCTGCCAGTAGAGTTTGGAACATTAAAAATATCCTGAATTTCTGCAGAAGTTTCCTGTTGCAAAATGTGTTCTGATGGGCAAAACTGAAGCAAATATAAGGGTAAACTGATATTACTTACTTTAAATTACGAGGAAAGCGAGACTACTTTGTGCTGTCAACTCACCCTTGGGTTTGTATCCATATTCGCAGAAGAATGGTTCAGTGATAGGAGGTTAGAGGTAGCTGAGGACAAATTTTGGTTCCCAATTAACACTCCCGAGCCATGAAAGCCTTGTCTACTAGGCGCCATCACATACAAACTATCCTCCCACTGCACAGGGCCCTTGCTCTCTGCAGAGTTCAGTGTCTCCTGACTTGCTCAACAGTGTAAGCAGAGGGATCATTAGTTATGACTGGTAGAGTCTAGGAGATAATGTTGACTCTTATTTCAGGAACTATTAAGCTATAAACACTGCTCTGAAAGCCATTTATCTGCATTTTAAGATAAACAGAGAAGTTACTCAATTAAGTAGATTGCAAGAAATAAGCTACAGATACCAGAGCGAGCGACGTTTAAATTCCAAAAAGGAAAATCTGTGCATTTAATAAGCACAATTTTATACCATGAAATTACTGACATGGAAGTTCATAAGCAGCATAGTTTAACCATTCCACGATGTCTGATGAAGAAACACAAATTAAAGTGTAATTACAAAACAGTTAATTCCAAGCGATGTAAATTACACGCATTTACAATCTGCAAGTTACTACTGCAGATACCCATTAAGAAGTGTAAGGTTATGAAGTGGCAACCCTTGTACAGCAGTATTTACATTTTATCTCCACATCGCTACAATTTGAAAATGAGATGCTATCCCAGACCTCTGCAAATGAGATAAATGACAAAGCTGTCATGCCTGAATCTGCACTTGCTAGGGAGAACATTCTTATTGAGATAAGCAACAGAGTATGAAATTATTTTCTCAAGTCTTGCCAACCAACCGAATTTTTTAACTGAATACTATTCATCTATTTGGACGTATCTCTAGAAGATCTTTAAGATACTAGTTTAATAAAATTGAAAGCAAAAAAAAAAAACCCTAAACCACTAAAAAGCATACCCACAAAACAGTTTCCAGTACCTTTTAAAAAAGATGTAAAATACAAGGCATTATAAGCATCAAGAAAGAGACTGGTTGTTGTTTTTTTTTTGGTCACAAAAATTAAAAACCTGATCTTTCCTCGCACTTCCAGATGCCAGAGCTTTTCAAGCCCACTCTGAGGTCAGGCAGGGGAACACGCAGGTGCACCGCGCCTCGGCAGCTGAAAGCTTGCAAGGTTGTGCCGGAATCCGATCCGTGCCCCCCACATTCCTGCAGGCATTATAAAGGCTCCCTGAAGGAATATTACCCTAATGCGGACTAATTTTCCGTAAACAGCCCCAGCCTTATTAAACCTCTTCTTTATCAGCATTGTTCAAAGCAGTTTTTCTGGTAATATTGAACTCCCTTATGCCCACCTAAAAAGAAAAGAAATTCCTTTTATGTTCTCTCCAGTATCATTTCTCGTATTCAGGTCCACTGGCACTACACAATAGATTCAATAAAAATATTCAGTTTCATCATACGTTAGTAATGTCCTAAATACTACGACACAGAGATTAAGAGAGAGAGGTTCTGTTCCCATAAATAAAGCGACCACTCTCCAAACAGATTTGATAGATTTATACGGGTGACTCATCTCAGCAAGCAAGCAAGATCAAGTGAATTAACAGGACAATACTCCTAAAGCAGGTGTTTTCCTGGACCTGCAATCCTTCACGCTCCTGAAACGGCCGTGTACCCTTCCCTAGACAAATCCTTTTGCCTTCAGTGGGATCGCGCAGACTCTGTTCTCTTAACATGAACAGCCATTGCCATGAAAATGATTAAAAAATTCAAATGTGCCTTCACCTAGATTTATTGTGGAGCCAAAAAAAAGAGCTAGCCTGCATTCAAGCACCCTGCAAAGCAGCATAACATAAAAGCGAGGTTATGACATGCAGAAACCAAAGTGGATCCTCTTCCCAAACTGATGACTACCTATGTGACCTATCCCAGATGCTCCATGATGCACCTTGCCCATCTGCAAATCATTGAATGAAACAATAATGTTCTTGTAAAAGCATTTCTGGTTTGCAGATGAAAACCCTTATTACAGGACCGGCATAAGAATACCGACTGCAGCCACTGCCTCTTCGCCAGCTCCATCAAGATTGTACTGAACAGTGTGAAAGACCAACAGAGGACAACAAAATACAGAAAGGAGATGCAGCCAGTGGATATCTGCCTCTCCTAACCACACGCTTTAATAACAATGCTGAAATTATTAAAACCACTTGTACTGTAAGTTGCTTGTTCTGAGGAAAACAGCAGACCGACCAGTGCTGTCTCTTACAGTGATTCTTTTGCCTGCTGTTCAACATACAAACACCCAAAAGTGATTGCCAGGAATAAGGACACTGTGAAAAGGAAATGCAGGCAAAAGCACTGGGAGCAGGCAAGCCATGCATCCACAAGTCTTTGGCCAGTTCAGTTCCAGCTGGCAGGGATTTTTTGAAATAAATAAATAAATACATAGATAGGTAATTTACATATTACCTTTATAAAGTACATATTCTATCTAAACAATCTATAAATAAATAAATAACCCATGAGGGCTGCAAACTGGGGGAACAAAATTGTTAGTTACACTGAACAAATCACTGTGGAAATGAAATTATTTGAATATTGAAAATATTGCAACTATTCAATATGATAATGTCAATATAAGCAATGTAAGTATGAAAGCTATGGTCCTCAGAGCTACTCTTCACATGCACACAATGAACACCAGCCTGTGGTATATAACATTTTGATCACATGTATCTAACTACAAAATAAGGAGCTTCTTTAATTAAAATGGAGTTTATGAACAGACTGATGGAACAAACCAAAGCAATATCCCTGCACAAGGCACCAACCCCAGCCCTCCGGACAGCTCAGGTACAGGCCATGCTGCAGAGAGACACAACATGCGGTCCGGTGTAATGCACGTGCTCTGATGCCTGTTGGGTGCTAAGCACAACAAAAGCGAATGCTTATGCCCTCCCCACCATGCTGCAAAGAAAAATATAAGCATCATATTTTACAGCATTTATAAACAAAAATAAAACAATGTTTCTCATAATTTATTATTCTGTTCTTCAAATCACTATCTCTTCTTTCACATTTTCGCTCAACCTTCTTTCCTCCATAATGTTTTAAGCATTTCATTTCTTTTTCTCAGTCCTTTGTTTTGTATTTGTTTCTTTCTTCATGGAGTTTTCTTGTAAATAAACCAAGTAAGTTTCTTTCCAAAAACTCATTTTTCCCCCACTTACATTCCTCTGGACTGCCTCTCTCTCTCTCTCAGTTGCCTTTTTTCTACTCTCTTCTATAACCTGATCTCTCTCCCAGCCCCTCACTCCTCCCACTTTCCAATGATGCTTTGACAAGCTCACTGATATTTTTCCCCTTTTACTTCTGTTCTCCTCACTTCCTGAATGATTTATGTCAACACCATCCAAACCCCGCTCCTTCCTCAGCCTTTGTGCATCTGCCCCACTTTCACATCCCTTCAAAAGCAGACGCAATACGGACTCCCAACCCCAAACCAGGCACTGCTTGCTCCCAGCTGGTATGTACCTATACACCCAGCACACACACAATGCAACCTATCCAGTCCTCTACAGGAGGCCAGAGTCCGCCCTTCCTGCTGGTCCTCACGCTCCCCTGGGAAGGGAAGCCCTTCTCCCTTCCCAGGTTTCCCCCTGGGAAGCACCCCAAAATAACTGCTGCAGACCAGACCAAGGGCAAGAGAAGCACTGCTACGCCTAGGAGCAGGAAAAGCAAACTGGAGACAGGCAACAGCCCTCTCTACATGACGTGCTGCTTATCATGTCGTTAGCTGACATGGTAAGCTGCCTTGTCTTCCTTGATCAAGTTTTTTGTTTGGATTTTTTTGGAGGGGGGGTGGTACGCTTTTTAGAGAAGACCCACATAGAGATTACAGGGTGCCGTCTACTTATTTCAACTGAGATCCCACCTGAAGTTCACCAAGCTTCCATTAGCCCATTGAAATTGAATTAGAAACCTTGACCTCAGAAAAAGTCACTGAGAAGTTACAACTAATGCCAACAAAATACAATAGCGTGGGTCTTCTTGAGACCTCACATGAAATTGCAAGGAAGTGGCTATAGTCACGGATATGAATTCAAAAAATCAAAATTATAGTTGTCTTTCCCTTTTCTTCTTTTTAGCTATTTTAAAGAGATGGAAATTGTGATCTATCTGAAGTTTCATTTCTTTCAGCTCTAGTCAATCTCTGAAAATACTCCAAGCCATAAGAACAAGAGACCTACAGCAAGTATGGTTTCAAGCTGAGATGCTGTGTAATATCAGAGAGAAAGAAAAATATTTTCCTAAGCTTTCAACTGTTCATTTGTATAAAATAGTTTATTTTATAGCTAGGTAAAGATGTAAAATTAAACTTCTTCATTAGTGTAATGTACTCTAGCCTACTATAAATACTGTTTACATAACTAAATGCATGAATTGTACAACATTTTCCATCAGAATATGTAAGTGAATAGATGCCAAATATAGGGTAAAAAAATATAAGAAGTTAGCTTTCTTCTATAAAATAGCAGAATTCTTAAAGAATGTGTTGGTGGTCAAATCTCTGACAAATAAGAGGTTGTTTCCATGCTACACAGCCTGCCTATTGGTCTGATCAACCTTAACGAAGGAATGAGGAAAAGTATTTGGAAATTCTGTAAATAAGCACAGGGAGTATTATTTTCCTATAAAGTCATCTGAAATTATTCCCTCCCAAATTGTATTTCTTATTGCTGTTCTTCTAATGCACCACTGCTAGATTAATTCCCTACTCAACTCCTCATAGAGGAATGATTTTCTAAATCCTGGGTGGGGACCATACCGGATAAAACAATCAGTATCACTGGGTTGCAGCGAGGCAGAGAAGGAAAAGGGTAAAACTAGTTCTTAAGGATGGATGTGATGACTATAGACATTCACACACTTTCCTACATGTAAATTTATATTTCTACACTGCTTTCCTTTCCAAAGTAGGTTTCCCTTGGACCGAAGGTGGTGGACAGAAAGAAGTACCATCTCTGTGAGCTAAAGAACCAGGCTGATATGCATGCCTGGCTGTGGAAAAATCATTCAAAACAGGCCTGTTGATTTGCCCCAACAAAGAGTTCACATCTTTTGCCTTACGTTACCACCATGCCCAAGGAAATGCAATTAAAAGATTTAGTAAGACATTCAGCAGGAAATCAATGCAAACACTCAACTACGTGTGATATCAGAAAATATGTCAGTTTTAGTAATTTTCTTCTGTAAAATATACCATAGTTAGGTTATAAGTAATTAACTAATCATACTAAAAAATTATTTCTTTACAATGCTGCACTTGCAGGTCCGCTTATAGGCAACGCCTACTTTGTTCACCGACAAAAATGACACGTAACACAGATGGCACAAATCCAAGAATGCCAATCAGAAATTTAGCTGCAACGGTGAGTAATGTTTGTCAAATTGATAGTGAGCTACAATTGTAGGATCCTCTTTAGGAGCTGACCTGTGAGGCACGCATTCCAGCTGCTGGGTTGTATCAAGAAAAGTAAGAGGGAGTATTACTGAGGGGGTAACCATCATGGGTACTCTCTGTTCGCTTTACCAGGGAAGTTGGCTTAAAACTGAAGTTCAAAACTCTGACTCCAGGCATGAGAAAAACATGAAGCTCAGCAGCAAGCCTCAAGACTGTGGAAGTGTCAGCACTCTATACACATTACTCCTGTACTTAATGTTACCCACCTAACCTCAAAACAAGCAAGAATGAATCTTTTAATAACTACTTGCAAGAATGAGGTTAATAAATTTACATTCAGAAAAGTCCAGAATAAACTCTAAGAGAAAGAAATATTTTCTTGTACAATTAACTACATATTCTTGTTACTCAGCAACAGAATTTCTTACATGAACATAACTGTCATAAATCAACAAACCCGGGAAGTTACACTTAAAGAAGGGCGCTGGATATCCTTGAAAAAGTATCCAAAAGAGGAAGAGTTAAACACAAAAATAACTGAATTAGCACTTTCTAATTCATTCTATATCCTGCCAGCTGCAGTTTCAGTAGGATGTGATACACTCAGGATAAAAACAACCATACTTCTTCAGTTTTAGCCTCCACAGCACTGTTGATGTGAATTATTAAATTGAGTGGATTCAATTCCAAAGCTGGCTATGTTTCAGGAGAGAATCAGTGATTTCTGCCAACTGTTTGTACATCTCTAATACATGACATGATCTCAAATCTTCACCCCTTTAAAAATCCTGAAGCTAGAGAACGAAATCCTGGCTTTATTGCAAGTGTCATTAGTTTTGCCATCACCTCCAATTGGTTTAGGATTTCAATGCAAGATCTCATACGTGCAGAATTCCTCTTGCTTTCTCTCTGTCAGTTAGAGAAAGTCAATTAAAAAATTTATGTACTGAAGTAATTCCCCTGTTTCTCACCTAGACCTTAGTTCCCACTGAAAATAAATCAAGTTGCGATGTTAAAAATGAAGGTCAAATCAAGCCCAGCATGCCTTGTAATAGATTTACAGGGTCCTTTCTGAATTTCACTTTCTTTGTTCTACAGCCCATGAAATACTAGGGAGCCTTGGGAAGAAGTCAATGCCCTTGACTTTAAAACCTCACACCCATTCAGAAAAAGATTATTAGGAACAACAGTATTCTAGCACCGTATTTCTGGTTCCCTTCACCAGTATAAAAAGTTTTCAGATTCAGCAATAATGTTAATCAAGTGTTTTAAGACCACCTTTTCCTCTCCCCACAAAATTGCTCCCTCTTAGCACTCTCTGGAGTTTTTGTTTCTGCCAAAGGCACATGCAGTTTCCGCCTGTAACAATGGTGGCAAAATGAGTCTCAGCACACTTCTAGCAAGGACCACATGTACTTTCTATAGATCATTGTATTAGAATGGCTCAAACCAAAATACTGCCAGATTAAAAGCAAAAAAACCCCTTGCTTTTCAGACATGCTTACGAGAGACCAGCATAATCAAATTACTCTGTTCGTATGTTGTATTTCTTACGTAAGTCCAAAAAAGTCCAACGAAACAGATTCTCTTTTGTATGCTTCTTTTAGAGACCTTTCAAACTAACTATGCGAACAACAAGAAAAAGGCGACAAACTGAAAAATAACCACGTCATCTATCTTACAGAGATGTGGCGAGAACTGGGGAGAATTATTTACAAAACAAATACAGTAGAAAATTTGCCTTAGAAACACCTTCTCCCTGCCCCTCAAAGAATTTGTCCCTCCTAATTTTTCTGTGTGTTGACATGCTACATCAATTGTTCAGTTTGTCCTAGAGCGAACATGGATTGTCCAGACGGTGTCTCCTTTCCAGTCCTTCCACCCTCTCTGGGAGAATGTCAGCTCAATACTCCTTCCCACATGCCTGAGCAAAGGGGCACCAAACTCTCCCAAACTACACCACAGGACTATCTGACAGGTGGGGCCAACATTTCCTCAATAAAGCCAGCCCTGAGATTTTAAGAGGCTGACACTCAGCTTCATCTCAATCAAAGATTTCCAGGGGTTCATTCAAGGAGAAGAGATGGAGGACAATGCAATCAAGCAATGAGTCCTGCATACAAACTTCTCAACTCCGCTCAGTAATTAGCATATGGACAAAGGACTCCACTTCCACAGTGACTCCAGCTAGGGAGCTCTTCTTGCCAAAAGGAACACCCCTTTCAGCATTCCTCAGCCAGCAGGGACGTGCAGGTGTTTCCCCCCTCCTAATTTTCTAGGCCATTGGTTGAGGGACCCCTTCATCTTCCAGTCCCAAACCACATGTGCTGGGACATCCCTAAACTGTAGGAATTATTGTTAAAGAAAAATAAATGATGGAAATCTAAACCTCAGTAATCCCCAGAGATCACATTTAAATCTGATTTAAGCTGTAAACAAAGCAAAACTGGAGGATGGTGGATTTAGGGTAAGTCTCCTCTCCTCTCACTTTAGCTGTCAAGACCTAGTCACCGAAGTTTCCTCCCACATAACTCTGACACATATTTCAGATATAAAGAATCATTTTCTGGGCTTATCTTTTCAAAATATCTAAATATTTCTAACGCATCTCTCACTCTCCTTTGGCTATGGACATGGGGCAGATGGCTAACATCTAGGCAGTAAAGGAGAGGTGACATATACTGTACTCCCACGGTTTGGATACACTCTTCACTTTTTGCACTTTGTGGTTCATAAAGATATGAATTAGAAGCAAATGACTACTTTCCTGCTTGTGCTTTGCAAAGATAAATAGAACATAATATCTGAAACACTCAAACCCTGTGTACTGTTTTGATGCCTGTGGCCAAAACCAGATGCAGTGATGCTCTTTGGCCAGGCATGGTCCACAGGACGTCAGCAGAAGTCTTCTTTCACCATGAGAAGCTGTCTAAAGTACCACCTCTCCACCCTCCCATTCCAGAGGCGCGTGTTTCGAGCCGCAGCAGATTTGCTCATTTCAACTAGTGGCTTCATGACACAACCCAGAGGCCAAATGAGATGTAAACTATTTAACCTGCCTCCACGTACGTTATTTTTGCCAACCAGCGGGCCAGCCTCCCTGGGCCATGTCTGTTTATAAGCCAGGTATTCCCCACTCCTGCAGGGCACGCATTGAAGGAGACACCTGGGAGTTCCTGTTTGAGGAAAGCTACTAAGGATCTGCATTTCTGGTGTGGAAGATGCTTTGTTTAACTCGAAAATAGCCTTGAAAAGTAGTACAGCATTTTCCCTGAAGAACCTGGTGTCACCAATGATGCTGCCATACGAGTAAGACAAGACATTCATACAGAAGAGCTCGTACAGAAATACTAAGGCACCTTGATAAGCAGTCAGTTAATATTTTCACCGTCTAGTTTTATACAGATGCTGCATGTTACAT